>VFQN01005759.1_pt1 | contig 14837 bp, 15 predicted proteins | sample 3512371 | NCBI WGS metagenome assembly VFQN01 (sample SAMN10412370, study PRJNA504923) | tailings metagenome | isolation source: Replicate 2 from Balatoc abandoned mine | place: Philippines: Itogon, Benguet | collected 2017-08-28
GGCGCGGGCGGCGCGCATCACCGGTCTGCCGCTCTCCATCCACCTGCCCGGCTGGGAGCGCCTCGCCCACCGCGTGCTCGATGTGGTGGAGGAGGAGGGGGCCGATCCCGCGCATACCGTGCTCTGCCACATGAACCCGAGCCACGGCGACCCAGACTACCAGATGGCGCTCGCAAAGCGCGGCGCCTTCCTGGAGTATGATATGATCGGCATGGACTACTACTATGCCGACCAGGACGCCCAGTCGCCGTCCGACGAGGAGAACGCCCGCGCCATCGCGGCCCTCGTCGACAAGGGGTTTGCCGACCGTCTGCTGCTCTCGCAGGACGTGTTCCTCAAGATCATGCTCACCCGTTACGGCGGCTTCGGCTACGGTTATATCCTCAAGCATTTCCTGCCGCGCCTGAAGCGGCACGGCGTCGAGCAGGCGGCGATCGACCGCATGCTGATCGACAATCCGAAATCCGTTTTCTCCGCCGCGCATTGAGCGCCGGCCAACCGTTCAAGGAGTTACCATGACCAAGAAGAAAGTGCTGCTCGCCGGCGAATCCTGGGTGTCGACCGCGACCCATATCAAGGGCTTCGACCAGTTTCCGACCGTCACCTACCACACCGGCGCCGATGAACTCTTGAAGGCGCTGAAGGACAGCCCGTTCGACGTCACCTTCATGCCGGCGCACGAGGCGCAGAAGGAGTTTCCGAACACGCTGGAGGGCCTTGAGGCCTATGACGCCATCGTGCTCTCGGATATCGGCGCCAACACGCTGCTCCTGCATCCCGACACCTGGATCCATTCCCGCCGCACGCCGAACCGCCTGAAGCTGCTGCGTGACTACGTCGCCAAGGGCGGCGCGCTCCTGATGTTCGGCGGCTACTATTCCTTCCAGGGCATCAATGGCGGCGCGCGCTTCCGCAACACCGCCGTCGAAGAAGTCCTGCCCGTCTCCTGCCTCTCGGTCGATGACCGAGTCGAGGTGCCGGAGGGTTTTACGCCCGTCGTGTCAGGCGATGCGTCGCATCCGATCCTGTCGGGCATTTCCGGCGAGTTCCCCTACCTGCTCGGCTTCAACGAAGTGACGCTGAAGGACGGCGCCAACCAGCTGATGACGGTTTCCAGCGAGTACGGCTCGTTGCCGCTGCTCGTCACCGGCACCTATGAAAAGGGCCGCACGCTGGTCTGGACCTCCGATGTCGGCCCGCACTGGCTGCCGCCGGAATTCATCGCCTGGCCGGGCTATAAGACCCTGTTCGAGCAGATGCTCGCCTGGGCGACGGACTGACCGGAGAGCCCAGGAACGCGTCCCATGACCATTCACGTCGTCGGCAATGTCTGCATCGATACGAGCTTTCGCCTGGAGCGCTTGCCGCTGCCCGGCGAAACGTTGAATGCGACCGCTGCCGGCGACGGCCCGGGTGGCAAGGGCGCCAACCAGGCGGTCGCCGCGACACGCACGGGGGCCGCGGTGGCCCTCTGGGCGCCGGTCGGCCGCGATGCGGCGAGCGACTGGGTGGAGAGGCGGATCGCCGCCGAAATCCCGGCGCTTCACCTCCTGCATCTCGATTTGCCTTGCGACCGCTCGGTGATCATGATCGACCGTGACGGCGAAAACGTCATCGTTACCGCCGCAGCCTGTGCGGAAGCCTTCGACCCGCTCGCCATGACCGCCCTCTGCGACACATGGGCAGCCGGGGACATCCTGCTGATGCAGGGCAATCTCCCGCAGGCGGCGACACTGGCCTGCCTGGCGGCGGCGCGGTCCGCAGGCCTCGTCACGGTCCTCAATCCGAGCCCGCTGCCGGCCGACCCGTTCGATCTTTCGGCGGTGTCGCTCATCGTCGTCAACCGGCCGGAGGCGAAAGCCCTGACCGGCGAGGCCGATGCCGAGCGCGCCGCGCGCCGCCTGCTCGCTATGGGCGCCGGCAGCGCCATCGTCACGCTCGGCAGTGCAGGCGCCCTGCTTCTCGATGAGGGGGCCTCGTCCGGCATCCGCCTGCCGCCCGGAGAGGTGGAGGCCGTCGATGCCAGCGGCGCGGGTGATTGTTTCGCGGGCACGCTGGTGGGCCTTCTTGCCCAGGGGGCATTGCTGCCGGACGCCGCGCTGCTGGCGACACGAGCGGCCGGCATTGCCGTCGGCCGCCCCGGCACGTCAGCCTCCTTCCCGACCCGGGCGGAAATCTCCGCCCTTACCAAGACACTGAAACTGGAAAACGTGTGATCGCCATGAGCAACCCTATCGGACGACAGGACAAGGATACGCTGAAGACGCTTTTCGGCCGCGACAAGCCGGTGATCGGCGTGGTGCACCTGATGCCGCTGCCCGGCGCGCCGCGGTATGACGACGAGGGCGTTGATGCAATCTACGAGCGCGGCCTCTCGGATGCGCGCGCCTACCTCGCCGGCGGCTGCGATGCGTTGATCGTGGAAAACCACGGTGACGTGCCCTTCGCCAAGCCCGATGATATCGGTCATGAAACCTCCGCCCATATGGCTGTCATCGCCGACCGCATCCGCCGCGAACTCGGCCGGCCCATCGGCATCAACGTGCTCGCCAATGCGGCGATCCCGGCGCTTGCCATCGCCTCGGCGTCGTCGGCCTCCTTCATCCGCGTCAACCAGTGGGCCAACGCCTATATTGCCAACGAAGGTATCGTGGAGGGCGAGTCCGCCCGCGCCATGCGCTACCGCGCGCAGCTTCGCGCCAAGGGTATCCGCATCTTCGCTGACGCCCATGTCAAGCACGGCGCACATGCCATCGTCGCCGACCGGCCGGTGGAGGAGCAGGTCAAGGACCTCGTTTTCTTCGACGCCGACGTCGTCATAGCCACCGGCCAGCGCACCGGCCATACGGCTGATCTCGGCTATATCCGCATGATCAAGGAGGCCGCCTCGCTGCCGACACTCGTCGGCAGCGGCGTCACCCACGACAATGCCAATGACATCCTTGCCGTCGCCGACGGCGTCATCATCGCCAGTGCCCTCAAATATGACGGTGTCTGGTGGAACGCGGTCGATCCAGACCGGGTGAAGCGTTTCATCGCAGGCCTCGGCCGATGAGCCGGCAGCCGGAGGTCAACCCCGCGCGCCTCCTCAGATCCGTTGCCGACTTCGCGGCCATCGGCGCGACACCCGCCGGCGGCGTCAACCGGCAGGCCTTGAGCGTCGAAGATCGTGCTGCCCGGCGGCTCCTCGCCGAACGTGCAATGGCCCGCGGTTTCGGCGTGTTTCAGGATGAAGCGGCCAATCTCTTTCTCCGCCGTGAAGGCCGGGATACGGCGCTGCCGCCGCTCCTTATTGGCAGCCATCTCGACAGTCAGCCGACCGGCGGCCGCTTCGACGGCGCGCTCGGCACGCTCAGCGCCTTCGAGGCGCTGGAGGCGCTCGCCGATGCGGGCATAGAGACGGACCGCGCCATCGAAGTGGTCGCCTTTACCAACGAGGAGGGCAGCCGCTTCTCACCGGGATGCATGGGCTCCATGGCCTTTGCCAGGGCGGGCAGCATGTCCGATTGGCGGGGTGCGCAGGCGACGGACGGTGCGCTGCTTGCCGACGAGCTGGCAGCGACGCTCGATGCCTTGCCCCAGGCCAGGGTGCGCCCCATCGGGCACCCGATCTCCGCCTTTGTCGAACTGCATATCGAGCAAGGCCCCATCCTTGAACGCGAGGATGTGCCGATCGGCGTCGTCACCGCTGTTCAGGGCACGAAATGGCTGGAGGTCGCCTTCTCCGGCGAGGCGGCGCATGCCGGCACGACGCCGCTCGAGTTCCGCAAGGATCCCATGGGGGCGGCTGCGGCCGCCATCGCGCGTATCCAGGACGATATCATGCCTGCCGATCCCGAAGCGCGGCTGACGGTCGGCCGCATTGCTGCCGAGCCCGGCTCCATCAATGTCATCCCCAGCCGGGTCTCCTTTACCGTCGATATCCGCCATCCGGACGCAGCGACGCTTGCAGCGATGGAGCAGCGTGTGAGGGAGGAATGCGAGGGGGCTGGCGAGCGGTGGGGTTGCAGGACGACCATCCAGCAACGGGTCGATATGGCTCCCGGGCGCTTTGCCCCGTCGGTGACGGCGGCTATCGAGGAGACGTGCCGGGCGCTCGGCATCCGTTGCCGGCCGATGGTGTCGGGCGCTTTCCACGACGCGCTCTTCGTGGGTCGGGTTGCACCGGCGGCGATGATCTTCGTGCCGTGCCGGAACGGCGTCAGTCACAACGAGGCGGAGTTTGTCTCCGACGAACATATCATCGTCGGTGCACGCACCCTGCTGGGCGTGGCGCTTCGCCTCTCGGCCGCCTGAAACCTACCAGCCGGCGAAGTCCGCAAGCTGCGCTTCGTCGACACGCCCCGCCGCGACATCGGCGAGCGCCTGGTGGAGGATCGCGGTGCCCTCCTGCGCTTCCGCCTCCGTCAAGGTCAGCGGCGGCGTGAACTCCAGCACGTTGGAGTTCACGCCGACATAATAGAGGACGAGGCCGAGCTGGAAGGCGCGGTAGACCGTCAGCGCCGTTTGGCGTGCGTCCGTCAACTCGACCCCGAGGGCGAGGCCGCGGCCGCGTACATCGCCGATCAGGGCGTGGCGGGCGGCGAGGCGGTCGAGCGCTTCGCGCAGCACGCGGCCCGTCCGCTCGGCGTTTGCCACCAGGTTGTCGCGCTCGATGGTGTGCAGCACGGCGAGCGCCGCCGCGGCGCAGACGGGATTGCCGTGCACGGTCTGCAGCGAAAAGGCGACGGCGTGGTTCAGGATCGCCTCCGGGCCGACCACCGCCGAAATCGGCAGGCCGCCGCCGAGGCCCTTGCCGAAGACGACAATATCGGGCTCGATGCCGAAATGGGCGAAGGCATTGAAGCGGCCGGTGCGGCCGAGGCCGACCTTCACCTCGTCCGAGACGATGAGGATGCCGTGTTGGCGGCAGAGCGCTTCCAACGCTGGAAAGAAGCCGTCCGGTGGAACCAGCATGCCGCCATCCGACTGGATCGGCTCGATGAAGAAGGCGGCGACCTCCTGCGGCGGAACCTCCGTCGCGAAAAGCTTTTCGAGGTGGGCGAGGGCGACGTCCTTCGCGGCATCCGGGCTGCCGGCGGCATAGCTGTTGGGGTAGGGTATGAGCGTCAGGTTCTTCGCCCGCGCGCCCTGTTGCGACGGGTGGCCGGAGACGGCCATGGAGCCGACGGTGCCGCCGTGATAGGCGCCGTCGAAGGCGAGGATGCGCGGCCGGCCGGTGGCGGCGACGACCATGCGGGCGACCGTCTCGTTGGCATCCGAGCCGGAATGTCCGAACCAGACGCGGCCGCGGGCGCGCTCCGGCACGAGGGACAGCAGCTTCTCGGCGAGGAGAACGCAGGGTTCGTTGGCGGTGGAGAGGTAGCTTGCGCCCGCCTGGTCGGAGAGCGCGCGGTTTACCGCCTCGCGGATGGCCGGATGCGCATGGCCGAGGCTCGCTGCGCCCCAGGAAGCGGCAAAATCCAGCAGCTTTCGCCCGTCGTCGCCGGTCAGATAGGCCCCGTTTCCGCCGACCACCGCCTGCGGAAAGAAGCGCAGATGCGCCATCGTCGAGACCGATCGGCTTTCGCGGGCGTAGAGGCCGGACATGTCGCTCTCCTCGTTATTTGAAGAAGGTCAGGACCTCGTCGAGCTGGACGACGTGGCAGTAGATCATGTTGATGATCTCCAGCTCACGCCGGTGCAGCTCGTCCGTCGCCGCCGCGCCGCAATCGTCGACGACGACCACGCCGAAACTTTCATCCGCAAGGCTGCGCACGGTGGAAGAGACGCACTGGTCGGTGAAGATGCCGCAGCAGATGACGTCCTTGATGCCCATGTTGTGCAGGATCAGGCGAAGGTTCGTGCCGGTCAGCGCGCTGTCGGTCGTCTTGGTGATGACGATCTCGTCAGCGCGCGGTTCGAGTTCCGGCACGACCTGGCCCTCGGGCAGTTCCTTCGGCAGCAGCAGGTAGTTGAAGCCCGGTTTCTTCTGGCTCAGCGAGCGGTCGCGGCCATCCGGCTTCTGGCAGGCGATGCGGGCGAAGATGACCTCCACCTGGCGTTTGCGGCATTCCTCGATCAGTCGTGCAGTGTTCGGAATCACCGTGCCCCGCATGCGATCGTAGAAGGGTTGCCAGCGGGAGGTTTCCTCCAGCGTGTCCTTCGGGTCGAGGTAAGTGTTCTGGATATCGATGACGAGCAGGGCCGTCGTATCGGGATCGAGCGTAATGTCGTCCGGTTCCTCGGCATTGGCATAGTAGAAGGAACGGTAGGCGGTTTTCCAGCTCACGACGAGAACTCCTTCTTGCGGCGGGTGCGGGTGAGGATGTGGCCGATCTCGCGGTTCGGGAAGAGGCCGCCGGGCTTGACGATCATCACGGCGATCATGGCGAGCGCCAGCACGATCTCGGTGAGACCGACGACCTGGCCGGCGCCGATGGCCGTGGCGTTCAGCGCGCTTTCGGTGCCGCGCAGGCCCTCATAGGCGAAGGTGATGAGGATCGCGCCGGCGACGGCGCCCGTCACCGTGTTCGCCCCGCCGATCACCAGCATGGTGACGACGAGGAAGGTTTCCTTCAGGTAGAAGGCTTTCGGCGCGAAGGAGGTGATGAAGTGGCCCCAGAGCGCGCCGCCGATGCCGGCGATGAAGGCGGCGAGGATGAAGGCGCGCCAGCGCAGGCGCGGGATATCGGCGCCGAGTGCGGCGGCGGCCACTTCGTCTTCCCGCGAGGCGCGCAGAAGCTTGCCGGTGCGCGATTCCTTGAAGAGGAGGGCGACGACGATGACGATGGCCGCGATGATGGCGGCGAGCGGCATGTCCGTCGTCTTCGGCAGGCCGAAGAGCGTGCGCGGCCCGTTGGTGATGGCGCTCCAGTTGTTCATGACCGTGTAGAGCACGACGAGCAGCGCGAAGGAGGTGATGACGGCCGCGGCATCCGAGAGCCGCATCAGTGGATAGGCGACGACTGCCGCCACGAGCGCGGCGACGACGCCGGCCGCGAGCATGGCGAGGAACGGCGAGACTTCGACGATCTTCAGGAAGTCATAGAGATCCGGCAGCGCCATGCCCTTCATCTGCGCGGGAATGGTCAGCACAGCGGAGGTGTAGGCCCCGAAACCCATGAAGCCGATATGGGCGAAGGAGAGCAGGCCCGAATTGCCCATGAAGGTCTGGAGGCCGACGACGAGGACCAGCGAGATCAGGAGGTTGGTGGCGATGCGGTCATAGAGGCGAATGCCGAGCATCTGGCTGCCGATGGCGATGGCGGCGACGACAGCGATGAGGATGAGCGCGGTGAGATAGGTGTGTTTCATGGATCCGCTCCTCAGGTCCGCTGCCCGCTCGCCGGACCCTTGATGAGGCCCTGCGGACGCCAGAGCAGGATCAGGATGACGAGGCTGAAGGTGAAGGCGTCGCGGAATTTCAGGAGGTCCTGCGACAGGGTGTAGTTGAGCGTCGTGTCGATGAGCGCCAGGAGGAAGCCGCCGACGACGGCGCCGGGAAGGCTGCGCATGCCGCCGATGACGGTGGCGATGAAGGCGACGAGCAGCGGCTCCAGTCCGACGCCCGGCACGACCGTACCGATGCGCCCGATCCAGAGAATGCCGACGACGCCGGCAAGGAAACCGGACAACGCGAAGGCTGATGAGATGATGAGGTTCGCCGGGACGCCCAGCATGCGTGCCATGGTGAAGTTCGTCGCCGCCGCGCGCATGGCGATGCCGAGCGTCGTTTTGCGCATCAGGAAGGCGACGGCGGCGAGCAGCACGATCGAAGCGGCGATGGTGATGAGGTTGCGCACCGGCGTGATCGCGCCGCCGATCGAGACGGTCTGCGAAAAGATCTCCGGCAGCGGCACGTTGCGCGGGCGCGGCGAGATGAAGAGGAGGGCGGCGTTCTGCAACAGGTTGGAGAAGGCGAAGGAGGTGATCAGGACGGCGGTTACCGATTTGGCGCGCACCGGACGGAAGGCGGCGTAGTCCGTGAGGATGCCGAAAAGCACGGCCATGGCGACAGCGACGACGGCCATGACCAGCCAGGGCAGGCCCGAGCCGCTCGAAAGATACATGGTGTAGCCGGCGACCATGATGAGTTCGCCATAGGCGAAGTTTACTAGGCGCAGGATGCCGTAGATGATGACGAGGCCGAGCGCCATGAGGGCATAGGCCCCGCCGAGGCTCAGGACGTCGATGACGAACTGGATCGCGAAAGCCATCGGTCAGCCTCCCAGATAGTGTGCGCTGAGATCGCTTCCGGAGCGGATCTCGTCGGCGGTGCCGGAGGCGACGATGGCGCCGAGCCGCATGACATAGGCGCGGTCGGCGACGGAGAGCGCCTGGTTGACGTTCTGCTCGACAAGCAGGATGGTGAGGCCGGATTTCTTCAGCGTCTCGATCATCTCGAAGATGCGCTCGACGATGGCGGGCGCAAGGCCGAGCGAGGGTTCGTCGAGAAGGAGCACGCTGGGCCGCGCCATCAGCGCGCGGGCGATGACCAGCATCTGCTGTTCGCCGCCCGAAAGCGTGCCGGCAGGCTGGTGCGTGCGCTCGGCAAGACGCGGGAAAAGCGTGTGCAGCTTTTCGAGGTTCTGGCGGTTGCCGGCCTGGTCGCGGCGGTGGATGTAGGCGCCTAGCATGAGGTTTTCGGCGACCGTCAGGTCGGGAAAGACGTCGCGGGTTTCCGGCACGGTGGCAAGGCCGGCGCGGATGACCTGTTCGGGGTTGGCGGCGGTGATGTCCTTGCCTTCGAGCACGATCGAACCGCCCGCCGCCTTCAGCGCGCCGGCGATGCACTTGATGGTCGAGGATTTGCCTGCGCCGTTGGCACCGAGCAGGCTGACCAGCTCGCCTTTGGCGACGGAGAAACTGACGCCACGCACCGCGCGGATCGTGCCGTAGCTGACGGAGAGGTCGGAAATCTCAAGCATGCGCCGCTCCCTTGCCGAGATAGGCTTCGATGACATCAGGATGGCTGCGGACATGGGCGGCGTCGCCTTCCGCGATGGTACGGCCGGAGGCGAGCACATGCAGCCGGTGGCAGAGGCGCATGATGAGGCCCATGTCGTGGTCGATGATGAGTAGGCCGAGGCCGCGCTTCTTCGGCAGTTCGGACAGGGTGTGCAGCAGGGTTTCCGTCTCCGCGTCGTTCATGCCGGCGGCGGGCTCGTCGAGCAGCAGGAAGCGCGGTTCGGCGGCGAGCGCCCGGGCGATCTCGACGCGGCGCTTGTCGCCGTAGCTGAGGCTTTCGCCCAGTTCGTCCGACTTTGCCGAGAGGGCGAGTTCGGCGAGCAGGCCCTTGGCGCGCTCGGCGGCAACGGCGCGCGAGGCGCCCTTTGCCAGCGCCGCGGCCTCGACATTCTCCAGCACCGTCATCGTGTTGAAGAGGCGAACGATCTGGAAGGAACGGCTGACGCCCGCCAGTGCGATCTCGCGCGGGGAGAGGCCGGAGAGTTTTGTGTCGCCGGCGGTGATCGTGCCACCCGCAAGCTTCACCTGGCCGGTGATGGCGTTGATGAGCGTGGTCTTGCCGGAGCCGTTCGGCCCGATGAGGCCGACGACCTCGCCGGTTGCAACGGAGAGCGACACATGGTCGAGGGCGCGGAGGCCGGTGAATTCCACCGACACGTCGTTTACCGCGAGGCGGGTTTCAGACATGGCTTTTCCGAAGGTGATGGGCCGGCTTCAAGGGCCGGCCCGTGAGGTGCGATCAGGGCTTCGGCAGGGATTCCGGCTTGCGCCAGCCCACGAAGGTCGGCTTGCCGCCCTTCAGCTCGATGAGTGCCGCCGCCTTGTTCGGAACGTGGCCCTCTTCGGCCGTGCCATAGTCGAGGTCACCGGTCAGAAGCTTGAACTGGCCGTCTTCCAGCGCCTTGGCGAGTGCGCCGCCTTCCGTCGTGCCGGCCGCTTTGATCGCTTCGGCAAGTAGCATGATCGTATCCCAGCCGGTCGAGACGAAGGACGTATCCGGTGCCTTGCCATGCATGGCGGTGTAGAGCTCGATGAATTTCGCCATGTCCGGGTGGGCTTCCGGGCCCATCCAGGTATGCGTGACGAAATAGACGTTGTTGCCGAATTTTTCGCCGAGCGCCTGGTGCATCGCCGGGTCGTCATAGGCATCGCCACCGAGGATAGGCGCATCATACCCAACTTCACGCAACGCGCGGATGATCACGCCGATATCCGTGCCGTAGGACGAGACGAAGATCACGTCCGGCTTCTTGCCAAGCGCCTGGAGACGCGCGAGCTGGGCGGAAAAATTGTTGTCGCCGTTCGTATAGGTGTCTTCCAGCAGGATTTCGCCGCCATCGGCCTTGAACTGCTCGACGAAGTATTTCGAGAGCGACTTGGTATAGGCGATGAACTGGTCGGTAACGACATAGGCCGTCTTCCAGCCCTTTTCCTTGAAGGCGAAATCGGCCGCGGTCGCGCCCATCGTGGTGTTCCACATGGAAAGCGTGAACTGCTTGTCGCCGAGCGACCAGGAAGAATAGAGCGGGTCGGACGCGCAGGTGGAGATGCCGACGAGGCCGGCCGACTGCGCCTCGCGGCTCGCCGGCGAGCCGAAGTCGAAATCGCACGGCGCGACGATGACCTGGGCCCCCTTGTCGATCAGCTCGACGGCGACGTTGCCGACGGTGACGGGATCGGACTTGCCGTCGATGTTGATGAACTCGATCTGTTTGCCGAGCACGCCGCCGTTGTCGTTGAGATATTTCACTGCGACCTGCGCGCCGTTATAGCCGGGCGTGTCGAGCGGGGCCTGGATGCCCGTCATGGAAAGTGCGCCGCCGATGACGATCTTGTCGTCTTCGGCAAAGGCCGCGGAGGCGGCGAGCGCAAGGCTTGCGGCCGCCAGAAGCAGTCTTGAAGTCTTCATCATGGTCGTTCCCCTTTTTAATGCCTTTCGGCAGTGAAATGTCGCGCGGTCCGGCCTTTTTGTTTTGTTCTGCGGCCCGCTTTCGGATGCTCCTTGTTCCGTCCGGTCTGTTCGTCTGCGGGCCTTATTGCCCGATTTCCTTCAGCAGCGCGTCGGTCGAGACCTGGCGGCAATAGCCCTTAATGGCGTTGAGCGAAAAATCATGCCGCTCCTGCGAATAGGTGCCGCAGGCATCCGGCACGAGCGTCACGAGATAATTGAGGTCGCAGGCATCGCGAATGGCCGATTCCACGCACTGGTCGGTCAGAAGTCCACACAGCACGAGTTGTTTTACGCCGAGATTGCGCAGGATATAGTCGATATGGGTGGACACGAAGACGCTGGACGAGCTCTTCGGAAAGACGATCTCGTCGTCGAGCGGCTCCAGCTCGTCGATGACCTTGCCGTCCCATGAGCCCTTCGGCACGTTGAAGCCGGTGATCTTGTAGTCGAGGCTGCGGTCGCGGCCGTCCCTGGTGAGGCTCTCGATGGTCGTGTGCAACACCTCGATGCCGGCCTTGCGGAAGCCTTCGAGCAGGCGCTGCATGTTCGGGATCGCCACCTCGTGGATGCGCTTGAAATAATAGCCGTATTTCCCGGCGATATCGGCGTCGGACACGTCCTTGAACTCGCCGCCCTCGCGGCGCACGGAAAAGTTCTGCACGTCGATGAAGAGAATGGCGGAGGCGGCCGGATCGAGCGGCACGTCACGGGTGGTCAGATGGTCAGCGGCCATCAGGCGTTTCCTTCGAGGCTGTCTGCCGCAAGGCGGAGGGGGCCGGCCAGGCGGCCTGCCCATTCCTCCTGCCCGCGGGCATCGTTGATGAGGTCGTTGCGGACTTCCAGAAGCACATGCGCAATGCCACGCCGCTCGCCATGCACCGGGATCGTGTAGTCGGAGATGTCGTCGACGTGGTAAGGTGCGTTGAGCTTGACGGTAACGTCCGGATTGGCGGCGCGGAACGTCTGCGCGAGCCGTTCGGCAAGGCGGGCGTCGCGATTGTAGAGCAGGCCGAGTTCGAAATCCCTGACGGCGCCCGTCGCGCGCATCACCGGCGTGAAGCTGTGCACCGAGACGAGGAGAAGCGGCTTTCCGCTTGCCTGGCGCTGGTCGAGCGCGGCGGCGATCGCTTCGTGCAGCGGCTGGTGAATCTCCACGAAGCGGCGGCGGCCGTCGAGATCGGAGATATCGGCATTGGCCGGCACCGGGGTGCCATCGCTCTCAAGGACGACGCAGTCCTTCGCCTCGAAGGGACGGTTGCAGTCGATGATGAGGCGGCTGTAGCGCTGCAGGACGAGCGCGGCGTCGAGCCGTTCGGCAAGACCGCGGGCTACGCCCTCGGCGCCGACGTCATAGGCGATGTGGCGGTCCATTTCGGCGGCGGGAATGCCGAGATCGCCGAGGGCCGCCGGAATGGCGCGGCCGGCATGCTCGCAGGTCAGGAAGATCGAAGAGGCACCGGCGGCATTGATCCATTCCACCGGCTCCGGATCGCCCGTCTGCAGCAGTCTGGTCGTGTCGCGGTCGGCGAACCTGAGCATGGAGTGGCATCCGTCGTGGACCCGGTGGGTCGGGTTTTCATGACAGTCAGTCAAAGAAATTTTTCGATCATAGTCAATTGCATTTTTCCATTTGACTAATTTTTTTCATGGCGCAAATATCCGGACCAACCAAGGGAACGAACGCCAATGAGCGATGGGAAATCGTCGACGACGATCCGCACGAGGATTCGCGATGCCGCAGCGCAGCTGACCGCCAGCGAGCGCAAGATCGCCAATGCCATTCTTGCGGATTACCCCTTCACGGGCCTCGAAAGCATCCAGGAACTGGCGGCCAAGACCGGTGTCAGCGCCCCCTCGATCACCCGTTTCGTCAGCAAGATCGGCTGCGGGGGCTTCCAGGACCTGCAGCGCCAGCTGATTGCCGAGCTGAAGGAAGGGCAGCGCTCGCCGCTCGACCTGAAATCGAGCCAGAAGCCGGTCGGCCATTCGGAATTCCTGTCGGAATACGTCGCGCGCGTCTCGGCCGTGATGCAGGAGATGACCGCGACGGTGTCGCAGGCGCAGTTCGACATCCTTGCCGAGCTGCTCGCCGATCCTGCGCGCAACATCTTCCTGCTCGGGGGGCGCGTCAGCGACAATGTCGCCGCGTTCCTGTCGATCCACCTGCGCCAGATCCGCAGCGGCATCTACCATATGGCCGGCAACCCGGAAATATGGCCGGAGCACGTCCTGCGCATGCGCCGGAAGGACGTCGTTCTGCTGTTCGATTTCCGGCGTTACCAGCTCAGCCTGGCGCGCCTTGCCGAGACCATCGCCGAAAAGCGCGGCGCGACGATCGTCGTCGTCACCGACAAGTGGATGTCGCCGGCGGCACGCAGCGCCGACCATATCGTCGCGCTGCCGATCGATGCCGGCACGGCCTGGGATACGGTGGCGGCCGCCATGGCACTTGTCGAGGCGCTGATCGTGCGCGTCTCCGAGGCCGATTGGGGGGCGACGCAGAAACGCATCAAGGATTGGGACGGCATCCGCTTTTCGATGCCGGGCTATGATCAGATCAACGGGGACGCTGATGAAACGTGAAGAAATGATGGTCGCCTGCTGTGGCGACCTTTCTGGTAAAGTGCGCGGCAAGGCTTTTCCGCTGGTGCAGATGGAAAAGCGCCTGAGGCGTGGCGTCGGCTGGACGCCGACCAATGTGCAGATCACCTGCTTCGACAACATCGCCGAAAGCCCGTTCGGCTCGCTCGGCGATCTCGTGCTCATTCCCGATCCGGCGACGAGCGTCAGCATCGAGAGCGAGGAGGGGGCACCGAACGAGAATTTCGTTCTCGGCAACATCCGCTATACCGACGGTCGGCCCTGGGAATTCTGCACGCGCTCGATCCTCGAGGCGGCGCTCGAGCGCCTGCAAAGGGTGGCGGGCGTCACGCTCTACGGCGCCTTCGAGCACGAATTCCAGATCAAGCACCTCGTCTCCGATATCGGCAAGGCTTTTACGCTCGGCGGTTTCCAGGAGGAGCGGCATTTCTGCGAGGCGATCATCGCGGCGATGCGGGAAGCGGGCGTCACGCCCGACACCATCCTGAAGGAGTTCGGCGCCGGCCAGTTCGAGGTGACGATGGGCCCGCAGAAGGGCGTCACCGTCGCGGACCATTCGCTGATCACCCGCGAGCTCGTCGGTCTTGTCGCCCGCGAGCTTGGCTACGATCCCACCTTCACGCCGATCCGCGACCCCGCGGGCGTCGGCAATGGCGTGCATGTGCATATGAGCATGCTGGACGCAGCCGGCAATCCCGTCACGCATGATCCGAACGGCAAGCACGAGCTCTCCGACGTCGCCGGAAAGTTCGTTGCCGGTATCCTGAAATACCTCGATTCGATCATCGCCATTACCGCGCCGAGCGTCGTCTCGTATCTGCGTCTCACGCCGCATCGCTGGAGCGCGGCCTTCAACAATCTCGGTTTCCGCGATCGTGAGGCGTCGGTGCGCATCTGCCCGGTTTCCGACATCAGCGACATCGCCCGCGCTGCCCAGTTCAATTTCGAGTTCCGTGCTGCCGACGGCACGGCCAATCCGCATCTGACGCTTGCCGCCATCGTGCATGCCGGCGTGCAGGGTATCGAAGAGGGGCTTGCCGTGCCGGAGGCGACGCAGGAGGATTTATCTCTTTTGACCGTCGAGGCGCTGGCTGCACGCGGCTACGTTCGTCTGCCGCAGACGCTGGAGGCCGCGCTCCAGCGGTTCCGTGGCAATGCAACGGTGTGCGGCTGGTTCCCGGAAGGCTTTGCCGATGTCTACGTCAAGCACAAGGAAGGCGAGATCGCCTACCTTGCCGGCAAGACGCAGGCGGAAATCTGCGCCGCCTACGAAAATGCCTACTAGGGTCCGGACTCACTAGAGCCACCAGATGACGGCTGCGGCGAGAGCGACGGC
>VFQN01005760.1_pt1 | contig 14836 bp, 14 predicted proteins | sample 3512371 | NCBI WGS metagenome assembly VFQN01 (sample SAMN10412370, study PRJNA504923) | tailings metagenome | isolation source: Replicate 2 from Balatoc abandoned mine | place: Philippines: Itogon, Benguet | collected 2017-08-28
AGGCATGTACACAAACACCAGGGTCGCCTTCGACCGGTTAGTCGCACTACCGCCCAGACCGCTGAAAGTACGCGAGCGTCTAGAACAGCTTAGGGCACTCGAAGCCGGCATGCGGATCGACATCGGGCTCGTTGACACAATCCCCCTCGGTGTCGATACTCCGGCCGATCTCGAGCGGGCCAGAGTACTCCTGAGACCGAGCTCCTGACATCCGCTTGAAACCTGTTTCGCCCGGCCAGTCCCATGTCTCCTAAGAAATCCTCCTCGGCCGCCGCCCGGCGGCCCGCCGCGGCATTCGGCCGCCCGCGCATCTCCTATCAGGGTGAGCCGGGCGCCAATTCGCATCTGGCCTGCAACGAGGTGTTCCCCGACGCCGAGCCGCTGCCCTGCCCCACGTTCGAGGACGCGATCGCCGCCGTGAAGACGGGAGAGGCGCGGTACGCGATGATCCCGATCGAGAACTCGCTCGCGGGCCGCGTCGCCGACATCCACCACCTGCTGCCACAATCGGGCCTCTTCATTGTCGGCGAGCACTTCCTGCCGATCCGGTTCCAGCTCATGGGCCTCAAGGGCGTCAAGCTCGCCGAGATCACCGACGTCTACAGCCACATCCACGCGCTCGGCCAGTGCCGCAACATCATCCGCAAGCTCGGTCTCAAGGCGCACATCGCCGGTGATACGGCCGGTGCCGCCCGGCAGGTGGCGGAATGGGGCGACCGGACGCGGGCGGCGCTGGCGCCCCGGATCGCCGCCGGTATCTACGGCCTCGATATCCTGGCCGAGGATGTCGAGGACGCAAAGCACAACACGACGCGGTTTGTCGTGCTCTCTGCCGAGCAGGAGGATGCGGAGCCCGGCAACGGCCCGGTGGTTACGACCTTCATATTCAACGTCCGCAACGTCCCTGCGGCGCTCTACAAGGCCATGGGTGGCTTCGCGACGAACGGCGTCAACATGACGAAGCTCGAGTCCTACCAGGTCAACGGCGAGTTCGTGGCGACGATGTTCTACGCCGACATCGAAGGCCATCCGACCGACCGCTCCGTGCGGCTCGCGCTCGAGGAGCTGTCGTTCTTCTCGACCGAGCTGCACATCCTCGGTACCTACCCCGCGAGTCCCTATCGCATCGAGATCGCCCGGGCAGCCGCCGCGCGCGCCGGCATAAAGCCGGACTGACCAGGCAGCGCGATGCAGGACAACCGCCCACTGCTGCCCGACGATGTGTTCCGGACCAGGCTCGACCGGACGATCGCGGCGCTGCGTCAGTGGGGCCAGGGTGTCTCCGACTGCGCGAAGGTGGCCGAGGTCCAGGAGAAGAGCCACTGGTGGTTCGTCGCGATCCCGCACGCTCGCGGCGCCTGCCGGTTCGAGCTCATCCTGCATCACAACCAGAAGCATGACATCGCCCTCGACCACGAGCCTTACGAGGACCGCTCAGTCGAGGAGCTGGACCGGCTGCTGCCGATCGCCGAGGCGATTGCCGCGGGCGATGTGTTCCGTCGCGTGAGAATGAGCGCGAACACCGGCGCGCATCTCGCGATCGAGACGATCGTGCGGCTGCCGGGCGACCAGCGCTGGCAGGCCGACCGCTGGCTCGTCTCCGGCAAGCCGCTCGGCCGCACGACGCTCGAGGATCGCTGGTTCCTGCCGTATCGAAGGTAGCTTTCTTGCCGCGGTCGCGTACGGCCTGCGCCAGAGGCGCACCTTCGGTGCGACGCCTACACGCGCCCGCGGGTCGTTCCCACGCGGGTTGATTTCTTGCCTTGCGGCCTTCGGCCGCCACCTATGATAGCCGCTTTACCGCCACCACTTCGCTGCCGATGGCTTTGATGCGCGCGATCGCGTCGGCGACCGGCTCGACGACGACACGCATGTGGTGGCCGTTGGAATGGAGAAGCGTCGTCGCATCGGTCATGATGCCGACGTGACCCCGCCAGAACACGAGATCGCCGCGCCACAAGGCATCGAGCGTCACCGCCGCACCCAGCGCCGCCTGCTGCATGTCGGTATCGCGCGGCGCTGAAACGCCCGTCGCCTGCAGCGCCACCTGCACGAGCCCCGAGCAGTCGAGCCCCGACCGCGAGCGACCGCCCCACAGATAAGGAGTGCCGACGAACCGTTCGGCGACCGTGACGAAATCGCTCTCGGTCGTCTCGACCGGCGCCAGATGCTGCATCGGCACGAAGGCGCCGATCGCCAGCGCCGCGAAGCCCGCGATCTCTCGATCGACAGTCACCTTCGCGCCCATCGACAGATCGACCAGTGGCGGCGACTTGACCTCGGGACGCGAAAACGCCGGCGTCGACAGCGCCGCAACCCGGTGCGTCGGTGTGCCGACGGTGCGCGAGATCGCCGCCTCGGAGACATACCCCACGTAGCCGTCCCGATCGCCCTGCACCCACGCCCAGCCTTCCGCGTCGATGTCGAACACGCGCACCGTCTCGCCGAACAGGAGCTGCGTGGTCAGCGCCGCGGTGGCGTCGGGTGTGCCGACGACATTGGCGACGGCGACCCGCACCTGCCCTGGCGTCCCGTCGACGAAACGCGTCGCCACGACGCGACCTTTCAACCGTGCATCGGCGAGATCGGGGCGATACGCGTTGAGACGGCGATCGAGCGGGTCGGTATCCATGCGCGCTCCCGGTCAGGCGCCGCTGAGACGGCGGGCGACCTCGAACAGCGCCCGCGCCGCCTGAGGCTCGCCGCCCTTCGGGCCCATTGGGCGCGGCGCCGGCCGCCAGCCGTAGATGTCGAAGTGAGCGTAGGCGCGCGCCTGCCGCACGAACCGCTTGAGGAAGATCGCGGCGACGACCGCACCGGCGAACCCGCCCTCGGCGACATTGTTGATGTCGGCGACATTGCTTTCGAGCCAGGGGTCGTAGGGCGTGGTCATCGGCAGGCGCCATACCGGATCGGCGACCGCCGTGCCGGCAACGGCGATGGAATGTGCGAGATCCTCGTCGTCGCAGAAGTAGGGCGGCAGGTCCGGTCCCAGCGCGACGCGCGCGGCGCCAGTCAGCGTCGCGAGCGTGAAGAGATAGTCGGGCGCCTCCTCGTCGGCGAGCGCCATCGCATCCGCGAGAACCAGGCGGCCCTCGGCGTCGGTGTTGCCGATCTCGACGGTGGTGCCGGAGCGCGCGCGGATCACGTCGCTTGGGCGGAACGCGCTGCCCGCGATGGCATTCTCGGCGGCGGGAATCAACACGCGCAGACGCACGTCGAGCTTGGCGCTCATGACCATGTGCGCGAATGCGAGCGCGGCCGCGGCGCCGCCCATGTCCTTCTTCATCAGCAGCATGCCGCTCGCCGACTTGATGTCGAGGCCGCCGGTGTCGAAACAGATGCCCTTGCCGATCGCGGTGATCTTGACGGCGTCCGGCCGCCCCCACGTGAGATCGATGAGGCGCGGCGCCCGCGGGCTCGCGCGGCCGACAGCGTGGATCAACGGGAAGTTCTTCTCGATCAGCGCGTCGCCGACCACCGCATCGACGTTGGCACCGTGGCGCGCGGCGAGATCGCGGGCGGCAATCTCCAGTTCCGCCGGCCCCATGTCGTTGGAGGGCGTATTGATGAGGTCGCGGCCGAGCCACACCGCCTCGACGCTCGCCATCACGCGCGCGCCGTCAACGCCTTCGGGCATGACCAGCGCGGCCGGTGGCAGATGGTGACCCTTGGCCTTGTAGCGGCGGAAGCGATAGGCGCCGAGGCCCCAAGCAGTCGCCGCAATCGTCGGATCGCACGCGGCAGGATCGGCGAGCCGATAGGTCCCGGCCGGCAGCACTGCGGCAAGCGCGCCGAGCTGCGTCGCAGTCTCCACGGCCTTGCTGCCGTCGGCACCTTCGCCCGTGCCGAGCACAACACCCGCGATTGTCCCACCGGGCCCCGGCAGCAGCACATGCCGGCGCGCCACGCCGTCGAAGCCGTTGGCATCGAGCCACATGATGTGCTCGCGCGACAGATGCGCGAGCTTGGCCTTCCAGCCGTCCATCGGCGCAAGCCAGATCGGAATGCCGGCAATGCTGGTCCCGGCCTCGATCAGCACCTGGTCCGGACGTCGTTCCCTGTCTTTCATGAGATCCCGTGGTTCAGTCGAAGCTGATGCGCTTGTTGCGGCCTTGTTTGACCTTGGACCGCTCGTCCTTGGACTTGAGGCGGCGCTCCTTGGCGGCGCGGGGCGGCTTGGTCGCGATGCGCGGCTTGGGCGGCGTCGCCGCCTCGCGGATCAACTCGGCCAGGCGCTTCCTCGCATCAGCGCGGTTCATCTCCTGGGTGCGGAAGCGATCGGCGCGAATGACGATCACGCCGTCCTTGGTCAGCCGGCTGCCGGCGAGGCGCTCGAGGCGGCGGCGGACGGGAGCGGAGAGGCTCGGGCTGCCGCGGACATCGAAGCGCAACTCGACGGCGGTCGCGACCTTGTTGACGTTCTGGCCGCCAGGGCCCGAGGCTCGCACGAAGCTCTCGCCGAGCTCCTCGTCGGGAATGACGATGCGCGGGTCGACGCGCAGGTCATCCTCCCGTCCTTCACTCATCGCACCCGGTCCATCGCTGTTGGGTCGATCAGGTTTCGCTCTTCACCACCGAGATGTCGGGCGCATCCTCGTTCTTCATGCCCTGGATGTGGTAGCCGGCATCGACGTGGTGAACCTCGCCGGTCACCGCGCGGCCGAGGTCGGACAGCAGGTACAGCGCCGACGAGCCGACCTCCTCGATCGTCACGTTGCGCCGCAACGCCGAGTTGTACTCGTTCCAGCGCAGGATGTAGCGGAAGTCGGCGATGCCTGCTGCGGCGAGCGTCTTGATCGGGCCGGCCGAGATCGCATTGACGCGGATGCGCTGCTTGCCGAGATCGGCCGCGAGATAGCGCACGCTCGCCTCGAGCGCGGCCTTGGCGACGCCCATGACGTTGTAGTGCGGCATCACCTTCTCGGCGCCGTAATAGGTGAGCGTCAGCAGCGAGCCGCCGTTGGTCATCAGCTTCTCGGCCCGCTGGGCGAGCGCGGTGAACGAGTAGCAGGAGATCAGCATCGACGTCGTGAAATTGCGCTCGCTCGTATCGACGTAGCGCCCGTCGAGCTCGGCCTTGTCGGAGAACGCGATGGCGTGGACGAGAAAATCGAGCTGGCCCCAGCGCTCCTTCAGCGTCGCGAAGACGGCGTCCATGGAGGCGTAGTCGGCCACGTCGCACGGCAGCACGATGGTCGAGCCGACCTCGGCCGCCAACGGCTCCACCCGCTTCTTGAGCGCATCGCCCTGGTATGTGAAAGCCAGCTCCGCACCCTGCTCGGCGCATGCCTTGGAGATGCCCCAGGCGATCGAGCGGCTGTTGGCGAGCCCCATGATCAGGCCGCGCTTGCCGGTCATCAGACCCGCGGCCGGTATCACGCCGTCGCCACCTGCAGTTGCCATCTGTTGTTCGCCCCCGAAAAGCGTCGTTCGTACATGGGTCTCGTTCGGCGGCCTCGTTGGGGCCCAGGTTCGGCCCAGGTGAGGCTCGGCGGACACTCAGCGTGAACCGCCAAATTCGGCGTGATCCTACACAAAAGCACGCTCGGGTCCAGTGATCCACCGCCGCGGCTCGGTGCGGTATAGCCGGTACGCATCAATTAGCGGTGAGCAACCGTTGTCCTCTTCAAAGCTTCGTGCAAGGAAAGCCGCCCCGGTGAACAGAACCGCGGCTGCGGTCCGCGTTCTAGAACCGCGTCCAGCATTGAACGGCCGACCACGGCGTTTCGTACCCGCGAGGGGAGCCGACGGAGTGGATGGCCGGGGGATAGCGGCGTCACAGGATGTGCTTTTCTCTTGCTCTGAACCCCGAGGAACCCGTCTATGAAGCTCTACTTCGCGCCTGGCGTGTGCTCTCTGTCCCCCCACATCATGCTGGAGGAATCCGGCCTCGCACACACGCTGACGAAGACCGATATCCGCGCCAAGACGATTGACGGCGGCGGCGACTACAAGGCGGTCAATCCGCTCGGCTACGTGCCGGCGCTCGAACTCGACGACGGCACCGTCCTGACCGAAGGACCGGCGATCGTGCAGTACATCGCCGACAAGGCCCCGGATAAGAAGCTCGCCCCCGCCAACGGCACCACGGCCCGCTACCGGATGCAGTCGTGGCTGAATTTCGTCTCGAGCGAGCTGCACAAGGGGTTCTCGCCCCTCTTCAACCCGCAGCTCTCCGACGAGGTGAAGCAGGTCTTCAAAGATCGGCTCGCGACGCGCTTTGCGCATCTCGACAGCCATTTCGCGACGAACGCCTACCTGATGGGCGACAGCTTTACGGCGCCCGATGCCTACTGCTTCACGGTGCTGCGCTGGACCGTGCCGATGAAGATCGACCTCGCGCCGTATCCCAACATCAAGGCCTACATGAAGCGGGTCGAGGCACGTCCGGCCGTCCAGGCGGCCATGAAGGCCGAAGGCCTTATCTAGAACGAGCCAGGCCAAAAGCCTTATCTGATATTAGCCAGGCCGAAGGCCTCATCCATCGGATATGGCTGCCTCGAGCCCCGGTGCATTGCGGCAAGCACACACTTGCCATCCGTGCACGGCTTCGCCGATCTTCGTGTCGTGGCCGCTCGATCGGCCATGGCGCGGGATCGGCTGGGGAGCAGGCATGAGCGCGGTACTGATCGGGATCATCGGCTACATCGGCCTCCAGATCCTGATCGGCGCGTGGGTTGCCCGCCGCGTGGCGACCGAGACCGACTACATGCTGGCCGGTCGGTCGCTCGGTGTCGGGCTTGCGGCAGCGTCCATCTTCGCCACCTGGTTCGGCGCCGAGGTGGTCATCGGGGCGGCGAGCCGCGTCTACTCCAACGGCCTCTCAGGCGCGCATGCCGAGCCGTTCGCCTACGCGGCGGGCATACTCGTCATGGGGCTCCTGTTCGCTGCGAAGCTGTGGCGGCGCGGCATCCAGACCTTCGCCGACTTCTTCCGGATGCGCTATTCGGCCCGCGTCGAGCGGCTCGCGGCGGTGCTCCTCATACCCGGGTCGGTGATGTGGGCGGCGGCACAGATCCGCGGCTTCGGGCAGATCGTGGGCTCGGCATCGGGTCTCGAGATCGAGACCGCGCTGACGATCGCAGCGATCGCGGTCATCGGCTACACGGTCCTCGGTGGCCTCCTCGCCGACGTCTACAATGACTTCGTCCAATCGATCGTCATCGTGGTCGGGCTCGCGGGTCTCGCCTGGATCGCGCTCGCGGAGAGCGGCGGCATCGCCGCGAGCTTCGCCAAGATCGATCCGGCACGCTTCAACCTCTTCCCGGAAGGGCAAACCGCGCTTGCGCTGGCCGAGAAGTGGGCGATCCCGATCTGCGGCTCGATCGTCGCCGTCGAGCTGATCTCGCGGCTGCTCGCCTGCCGGACACCGCACGTCGCGCGCACCTCCGCCATGATCGGCGGCACCATCTACCTGCTGGTCGCCTTGATCCCCGTGACGATCGGGCTCGTCGGACCGGCGCTGATGCCGGACCTCGCCAACTCCGAGCAGCTCATCCCCGAGATGGCCAAGGCGCACCTGCCGCCGCTGCTCTACGTCCTCTTCGTCGGGGCGCTCATCGCAGCGGTGCTGTCGACGGTCGATTCCTGCCTGCTCGCTGCCGGCACGATGCTCTCGCACAACCTGCTGCTGCGTCTGCGGCCCGACGCCGCCGAGCGCACCCGGGTAGCGATCGCGCGCGCCTCGGTGGCATCGCTCGGGCTTATCGCCTACCTGCTGGCGCTTCGTGCAACGCACATCTCCGACCTCGTCGAGCTTGCCTCGGCCTTCGCGAGCGCCGGCCTTTTCGTGACGCTGGTGTTTGGGCTATTCACGCGTCTCGGCGGGGAGCTGAGTGCGGTCGCCGCCATGGCGAGCGGCGCACTGGTGTGGCTCATCGGATCGAGCGTCTTCGAGATCGAGGCGCCCTACCTCGCGGGGCTCGCCGCTGCGACCGTCGCCTATGTCGCGGTCGCCCTGTTCGAGGCACGCTCGCCGGTCCGGAGCGCAACGTAGATCAGTTGGCGCGGCGGAAGCCCGTCGCGAGGACGTAGAGCTCGGCTGAATCGGCGCGGCTCGCCTTCGGCTTGACGTGCCGGACGGTCGCGAAATCGCGCTTCAGCATGTCGAGCAGGTCGCGCTCGGTACCGCCCTGGAACACCTTGGCGAGGAACACGCCGCCCGGCGACAGGATCTCGGCGGCGAAGGCGGCGGCCGCCTCCGCCAATCCCATAATGCGCAGGTGGTCGGTGCCGGTGTGCCCGGTCGTCGGCGCCGCCATGTCGGAAAGTACGATGTCAGCGCCGCCATCGCGCAGCAGCGCCTTGAGCCGGGCCGGGGCGTCCTCATCGAGGAAATCGAGTTGCAGCAGCGTAACGCCGGCAATGGCATCGACCGGCAGATAGTCGATGCCGACGACCTGGCCGCGCTCCTCGACCGACTTAACCCTGAGCGCCGCCACCTGCGACCAGCCGCCCGGCGCCGCGCCGAGATCGACGACGCGCTGGCCCGGCTTCAGGAAGTGGTACTTGTCGTCGATCTCGATCAGCTTGAAGGCTGCTCGCGACCGCCATCCGTCGCGCTTGGCGGCTGCGACATAGGGGTCGTTGAGCTGACGCTCCAGCCAGCGCTGGGATGAAGTCGTGCGTCGGCGCGCCGTCTTGAGGCGCACCTTGAGCTGGCGCTCACCGCCGAAGCGGTTGCCGGTCGGCTTGGCTCCCGGCCCGCCGCCGGCGGCACCGCTGCCACCGCCTCGTCCCTTGCCTTTATCAGTCATGTTGTCACTGCCAAGCGTCGCGGCGGGAGGGGCGGAACACGCCATCTTCCGCCATCAGCGTCGCGAGGATGCCCTCGCGCAACCCGCGGTCGGCCACCCTCAGGGTCTCGCACGGCCACATGCGCATCAGCGCCTCGAGAATCGCGCATCCGGCCAGCACCAGATCGGCGCGATCGCGACCGATGCACGGCTCGCTGACGCGGGCCTCGTAGTCGCGCGCCAGCAGATCCCCGGTCACCTCCCGCACCTGATCCGCCTTGAGCCAGCACCCGTCGACGCGGTTGCGATCGTAGCGCGGCAGCTTGAGATGAATGCCGGCGACCGTCGTGACGGTGCCCGAGGTGCCGAGCAGATGGACGCGACGGTTGTGCATCCGGCTTCTGAAGCCATGCTCCTTCTCGAACGGTGCCAGCAGACCGGAGACGTGCTCGACCATCGCCTCGAACGCCTCGGCATCGACCTGACGGCCGCCGAACCGCTCGGCGATGGTCACGACTCCGACCGGCAGCGACGTCCACGCGGCAATGCAATGTTGCGCCTCGATGCGATCGGCCATCGACCGGCGCCAGCCGTTGCGCCGGCGGTTGAGATCGAGCCAGATCAGCTCCGACGAGCCGCCGCCGATATCGAACACAAGGACGAGATCGCACTGCCCGTCGATCAGCGCCGCGCAACCCGAGACCGCGAGGCGCGCCTCGGTCTCGCGACAGACGACCTCGATCTCGAGCCCGACATCGCGGCGGACGCGCTCGAGGAACTCCTCGCCGTTGGAGGCGACGCGGCAGGCCTGCGTCGCAATCAACCGCGAGCGTACGACGCCCGCCTTGCGCAGCTTCCCCTCGCACACCCTGAGGGCTTCGATGGTGCGCTGCATCGCGGCATCGGAGAGGCGTCCCGTCGTCGAGACGCCTTCGCCGAGACGAATGATGCGCGAGAACGCATCCACGACCAGAAACCCGCGTCGTGACGGACGTGCGACGAGCAAACGACAGTTGTTGGTGCCGAGATCGAGTGCGCCATAGGCAGGAGCGGCGCCGTTGCGCTCGCCTACGCGATCCGACGACGAGGATGGTGTGTCGCGGCGCGCAGGCGGTGGCGACATCGGAGCGTTGCGGTGCGGATAGACGGTCGCCTGCGCGCAATCCACCACCCCCGACGGTGCGGTGGGCGTCATCGGCGCTGCCGGAGCGGGCGCTCCCTGTTCGTCTTCCGACTCCATCGATACGATACTCCAGCGCCTGGACGCATGATGCCGTTGGGCAACACTCCAGTCAGGGGTCGACAGGCTATGGTCTGGATGGTGCTTGCGGCAAAGTTTAGCAGCTAAATCGTTGACGTAAAGCCGTCGTCGCGGCGCCAAATGTGGCTGCGGCGCCGCGTGCGAGGCTCGAAACGGAAAGAGGCGGGGCTGTGAGTCGCAGGAAAACGATGGCCTTATTTGCCGTTACCGCCTGTTTGCCGCTTTTTGCGGCGGCGCCTCAGGCGAGAGGTCAGTCGCAGCCCTCCACCGAAGCCACGGAAGCCGCCCGACGGCTGATTTCCGCCTACCCCGCATTTCTCGAGCGGCAGGACGGCAACGCTCTTGTGTGGCGTGACGGCAAGCGCATGGCGATCGATGATCTCAAGGGGTCGAAGACGCCGGCCGCGCGCCTGGATGCGCCCGATCTCAAGGACATGCTGACGACGCCCTACCCGTCCGGCGAAGCGCCGCCACCGGCGTTCGAATCCGATCCGGGGCGCGCGCGCAACAACGCCTTCTTCCTCGCGATGTACGGGGACTGCAACAAGGGAGGCGTCCGCGCCGATCTCGTGCAGGTGAAGTGGCTGCCGAAAAAATGGGGGAAAACCGTCGAGGTGACCCGCATCAACGGCGTCGCCGAGCGTCTCGCGGCGGTTTCAGTCGAGCTCGACCAGCTCCCGGCTCGATTCGATCCCTACCTGTTTCCCCCGGCTGGCGGTTTCAACTGTCGTTCGATCGCCGGAACGACGCGCCTCAGTCCGCACGGTCTCGGCATCGCCATCGACATCTCGACCAAGCACACGGACTACTGGCACTGGACCAAGCCCGACCGTGACGGCCGCTACCCCTACCGCAGCCGGATCCCGACTGAGATCGTCGCGGTGTTCGAGAAGCACGGCTTCATCTGGGGCGGCAAGTGGTACCATTACGACACCATGCACTTCGAGTATCGGCCGGAGTTGCTCGCGCCGCGATAAAGCGGCGCTTGCTTTTTAGTGCGCCGGTCGCCAACGCCTTCGGCTACTGGCGCCGGCGCGGCCACTTACCCGGTCGCACCTCCCAATGCGCTCTTCGAGCGCTACCGAATGAGAGGTGCCGCTAAATTTCGTTAGCGGTCGAAGATCGCGAGGTGAGGTCTCTAACCTGCGAGGCAGTGGCGCGGCGCGTGTAGGCGAAGCCGTACGCGACCGCGCATAGAAAATAACTAGCCGAAGGCGTTGGCATCGGCGGAAAGAAAAAGAATAAAGCTACCGCTTAACAGGCGCCGCATCGCTGGCTGACTTCGCCTCGGAGAGGCGGAGCGCCTCGCGCGTCGGCGTCACTTTTTGGCCGGGGCGGGCGCGTTGCAGGCCGCTAGTCACAACCCAGTCTTGGGCCTCGACGCCACTGCGAATGACGCGCAGGCCCTGGTAGAGCGGGCCGAGCTGCACGTTGCGCCGCGACACCGTCCCGTCCTCCGCGACGACGAGCACGTACTTGTTGGCCTGGTCCGTCGCAACGGCGGCATCGGGGAGGAGCACGGTCGGCTGCTTCGGCGTGCCGGCCAGACGGACGCGCGCGAACATGCCGGGCGAGAACAGCTGCTGCGGGTTGGACACGATGGCGCGCGCGCGCATGGTCGCCGTGCTCGCGTCGAGGCGATTGTCGATGAAGTCGAGGCGGCCGCGATGCGCGAAGCGCTGCGCTTCGTCGGGTAGCGCGATCTCGACGTCGGCGCCGCTGCGGTCGTTGGCTGCGAGGGTGCTGCCGCCGAGCAGGCGCTTGTACTTGATGTAGTTGTTCTCGCTGATGTCGAAGTAGATGTGGATCGGGTCCTGCGTCACGATCAGCGTGAGCAGCGTCGCATTCGACGTGCCGCCCGCCGAGATCCAGCTCCCGAGGCTGATGTTGGCGCGGCTCAGGCGACCGTCGATCGGCGCCGTGATGCGCGTGAAGGACAGCTCTAGCTCAGCCGTCGCAACCTTGGCTTCCGCGACGCGAAGTGCCGCCTCGGCTTCCCTGTGCAGGCTCGCGCGATCTTCGAACACCTTCTCCGACATGATCTGGCGCTCGACCAGCGGCCGGCCGCGCTCCATGTCCTGCTTGGTGTTGTCGACCTTCGTGCGCGCCTGCGCCATCTCGGCTTGCGCCTGCGCAAGTACGCGCTCGAACGGCCGCGGATCGATGACGAAGAGCAGATCGCCTTTCTTCACCGACTGGCCATCGACGAAGGCAATCTGGTCGACGTAGCCAGACACGCGAGCGCGAACCTCGACGTTGGCTACGGCTTCGAAACGACCGGTGTACTCATCCCACTCGACGATCTCACTGACGACCGGTTTGCTGGTCGTGACGGCGGGCGGCGGGGGTGGTGCCTGCTGGGCCGTATTGCGCGCCTGCGGCCGATCGCAGGCCGCGAGCGCAAGGCTCGCCAGCATCGCGCCGATCGGCAGCACGGAGGACGCATTCCATCGACGCTTCGAACGGCTGACCATTCTCGAATCCCGTCTCCCAGATCGCAGTGCGCCCTGACACCGCAGGTTAACGATGCGGCAGCACCCGGCGACCTCGATGGCTGAATTCCGCGGCGATACTACTCGGTGTCCCCATTCCTGCAAATGGATCGTCGGCACAATTATACAGCACAGCGCAATCAATCGGTTAGCAACGCGGGCAGCAATACGTCATCCGCACTCTGCGCCGGCTGCCGATCACAGCCGCGTTGGTGCGTAAACGTTCGAAATCCGCCGGATCCGTCGGCGCCGAGCGTTACCGGGCCTGGCCGCCCCCGCCCTGGACCGCATCCGCCGGATTGCCGGGCGCGGCCATGCGCTCGGCCAGCATGGCTCGGAAGCGCGCCACCTTGCGCACCTTGCTCCAGCGGTTGATGACAGCGCTGATCCGCTCGAGCGGGATCAGGTTCTTGTGGCCGATACCGTCGATCAGCACGAAGTAGGCGTCGTCGGGCCGTGCGTCGCAATAGACCACGTTGAACGGATTGAGGTCCGACACGATCGCCGGCGAGGCGATGACGTCATCGAGGAAGCGATCCAGCGCCTTCATTTTCTGGGCATCCATGAGGCGTTTGCCGGCAAGCGTTGCAACGGTCGGCGCGAAGCCGCCATCACGCGCGCGCACCGCCTCGACCACCAGCCCCATGCCGAGATCGGTCTCAGCAAACCCGACGATCCTTTGGAGGAAGCGCGGATGTGGGCCACCGGTCACGTGCACGGCGAGCTGTTCCCGCACCTCCCGCAGGACCGCGATCAGATGGCCGTACCGCCGCCGCTTCAACTTGTACCAGGGCGAACCGCGGCCATACCGCTTCTGGATCGCCGACGCGCGCACGACCTTGATCAGCAGCGCCGGGTCATCGGGGTGATTGTAGACATCGCGCGTATTGCCGGCGGCGATGACCGGTGCGCCCTGTAGTCTGATCATCGATACTGCTCTAAGCGCGATCTCGCGAGCCCAAGCCATTCGGGCAACTTGGCCATGTCGTAGAACGCGGGTGCACCCGCTTCGACAAGGCCCGATCTAACCGAAATGGGATCGCCCGCATAGGCGAGCACACGCATCCCCGCCGCGAGACCAGCCTGTACGCCCGGGACACTGTCCTCGATCACGACGCAGGCAGCCGGCGATACCTTCATAGCCTCCGCCGCGAAGAGGAAAAGATCCGGCGCCGGTTTCCCTCTCGCGACCTGCTCAGCGCTGAACAGAACGTCGTCGAAGTAGTGCAACAAACCCGACTGTCCCAGCGACTTCCTCATCTTCGAGAATTTACCCGACGACGCGACGCAGTACTTCACTCCAACTTCTCTGACCGCCTGCATCACCGTGTCGATGCCTGGGATCGGCGCGACACCACGATCGAACGCGGCTTCCGTTTCCGTCCGCACGAGCGCGGCCCAGCCAGGGTCGAGCGACCTCCCGATGTCAGCCTCGACCGCCGCCTGGACGGATTCGATGGTCCGGCCGACGAAGCGAAGGCGGCACTCGTCGCCGCTGATGTGTACCCCTTGCCGGGCGAGACAAGCGGACATCACCGCGTTGGAGACCCCCTCGGTATCGACCAGCACCCCATCGCAATCGAAGATCACCAGTTCGGGTTTCATTCTCGTTCTCGTATCGGTCTCATGTCAGGAGGTCTCGCGCGTCTCGGCGATCAGATGATCGACGACCGCCTCGAGCGCTTCCTGCCGGGTCGCGCCGGCGGCCATCGCGTTGGCGAAACTGGCGAGCTGGCGATCGGCGCTGGTGCCCTGTGCGAGGATGCGGCGGGCACCGAGCACGTCGTGCAGGCAGCCGAGCGCCACGGCATCCTCGTGGATCAGCGTCAGGATCTCCTCGAGCAGATCGGCATAAGGGACGAGCTTGCCGCGTCCGAAGTCGAACAGCGAGCCTTGCAGGCCGTAGCGCTGCGCCCGCCAGCGATTCTCCTCGAGCAGGAACACCGGATAGGTGCGCCAGCTCTGATTGTTGCGGCGCAGGCGCTGCAGCATCCGCGCGATGCACGCGAGGAGCGCCGCCACCGTCACCGTATCGCCGAGGCGCGTGCAGACGTCGGTGATCCGCATTTCGAGAGTCGGGAAGCGCGCAGAGGGGCGCAGATCCCACCAGATCTTGGAGGCATCCTCGATCACCTTGTTGCGCACCAGGACGTCGACCGTGCGGCGGTATTCGTCCCAGCTATCGAAACGACCGGGCAGGCCGGTGCGCGGCAGCTCGCGGAAGATCGCGAGGCGCCAGCTCTTGAGACCCGTGTCCTCGCCTTCCCAGAACGGCGACGACGTCGTCAGCATCAGCAGGTGGGGCAGGAAGTAGCGAAGCTGGTTCATCAGGTCGATGCGCTGCG
>VFQN01005761.1_pt1 | contig 14836 bp, 7 predicted proteins | sample 3512371 | NCBI WGS metagenome assembly VFQN01 (sample SAMN10412370, study PRJNA504923) | tailings metagenome | isolation source: Replicate 2 from Balatoc abandoned mine | place: Philippines: Itogon, Benguet | collected 2017-08-28
CTTTACCTCACGCGCCGTTTTGGAAAAATAGGTAAACGTGATGCTGTTATCCGGATGAACAGTGGGCGAACTGATGACGGGCGGACGCTGTTGAGCCGACACGTTCACGTAAACGAACCCAAGTAAAAGGAAAAAAAAGGTAACCTTGTTCATGTGCTTCGGTGATTTATTTGAACAAAACAGGCAGTGTCTCATTGAGATATTTCTTCACATTCATCCACGTGTGGCCGCCGTCCGTGACGTAACTTTTGAAGTTTACTTTCTTCTCTTTCAAATAGTTTTCCCATTCAACCGTGCCTTTATAAAGAAAATCATCGGTACCGATTCCCGAAAAGAGCAATTTGAAATCTTTATTGGTTTTTGCGGGATTCGAGATGATGTTGGTAAAACTTTTGTCCATCTCAGCAGGCGAAATGTAAGAGGCATAACTGCACACGTACGCAAACTTATCGACGTTGTTAAAGGCCGTACGGAGCGTTTGACCACCCCCGCGCGAGAAGCCGCCAATGGCGCGGCTGTCGCGGTTGTTGAGGGTGCGGTAATTTTTTTCGATATACGGAATGATGTGAGAGACAAGGTCGGTTTCAAACAATTTCATGCGGCGCAGGGCATCATCACCGTCGCGGCTCATGACATCGGTAGGTTTGTCTTTGCCCGTTTGCTCGGCAATTTTCGCCAACGGATTTCCGTAGGGCATGACAACAATCATTGGTTTGGCCGTACCCGCCGCAATCATATTATCGAGCATCAGGTTTACTTTGCCCACTTTCCAAAACGTTTCTTCGGTGTCGGTCGTACCGCTGATGAGGTAATACACAGGGTACTTTTTCGCCGTTTCTTTGGTATAACCCGCTGGTGTATAGACCACAACCGTGCCCGTTGAACCTTCTACCGATGGGTAATATTCGTACGTAATGGAACCGTGGGGTACGTTTTTCAATGCATAAATGGCAAGTTCATCCGACGGGATTTCGACCAGACTGGCCTTGAATCGTTCGTTGGGAAAGAAAGCGACGTTGGCGGGGTCCATTACCGTCACGCCATCGACTTTGAAACTGTAAGGGTAAATATCGGGTTTGATTGGGCCAACGGTAACTGACCACACGCCTTCTTCATTTTTGGTCAACGGTACATCGGCTTGCCCGAACTGGCTCCCGCCCAACAGCACCGTTTTGGCATTTGGGGCTAAGTACGAAAACGTTACGGTTTTGTCGGCATTGACTTTGGGTGAAATCACAAACGGGCCGCGCGGTGGCTGGGCTAATCCCGCAAAGGGAACGAGAATCAGCAAAAGCAGGCTGAGCTGTTTGAAGAGAGTAACTATTTTCATTGGTTTACTGATTGGTTAAGGATGTATTGGTATACTATTTAAAAAGCTTAGGAGCAATGACGCTTAGGTAGTGCTTTACATTCATCCACGTATGACCGCCGTCGGTAAAGAGGCTTTCGTACTTTATCTTCTTTTGGTCAAGTACCTGCATATATTCCTGATTGACAGTATAAAGCATGTCTTCTTTGCCTACGCCTATCCAGAAGAGTTTGAGGTTTTTGTTGGCCTGTTCCGTGTTCTTAAAAAACACCTCATTGTTACGGTCAAACTCGTTTTTGAGCATTCCGGGAGCAAAACCGCACACGTAAGCGAACTTGTCTGTATTGTTCAGACCGAAATAAAGGGTTGTTCCTCCACCTCCCGAAAAACCTGCAATGGCGCGGTTGTTTTTGTCGTTGAGGGTGCGGTAATTTTTCTCAACAAACGGCATCAGATTGCCGAAAAAGTCCTTTTTGAACTCCTGCAAATTGTCCCAGTTTCGCAAACTGCCCGACGACTTGCTGATGACAGGATAAGCCCGTCCGTAGGGCATGACAATAATCATGGGTTTGGCTTTTCCTTGCGCAATCAGGTTATCCAGAATGACATTGGCGCGGCCTACTTTTGTCCATGTTTCTTCGGTATCGGTCGTACCGTGTAACAAATAAAGCACTGGATAAGAGGTCTTTGGGTTGGATTCGTAGCCTGGAGGGGTGTAAATCACCACTGGACGCGTTCCTAACTCAGCCGACTGGTAATAACGGTAGGACACTGTGCCGTGGGAGACGTTTTGCAGGGAATGTACCAAAGGCGTATTTCCCGTAATTTCGACCACACTATTCTGAAAGCCCTCGTTCGGGAAAAGTGCTGAATTGTTAGGATCTGCCACCGAAACTCCATCAACATTGAACGCGTATGGATACATATCGGGCTTTACGGGAGTGGTGGTGATACTCCATACGCCCTTGTCGTCTTTGGTCATTGCTAAAGGTGATTTTTCAAACTGCGCGCTGAGTTTCACTTCTTTAGCAGAAGGCGCATAAAACCGAAACGTCACCGAATTGTCAGGATGGACTTCGGGCGAAACGATGACGGGTCTTGACGCGGGCTGACCTATTGCAATACTCACGGTCAGGATGGCAAACAAAAGCAAGTAAATAGGTTGGGCTTTCATCGGTTAAGGGTTTGTTATTTGGTTTATTTTGCCCATTCTTTTCCTTTGGGCGTTCGTCTCCACTCGAAATACGAATTCAGTACTTTCATGGCATCTTCGCTGGGGACAGGCCCCATAAACGCCTTTTGCTGGAAATGCATGACCGCAGGTTTTTTGGTAGAAAACGCTTCCCATTGCGGCACATTTCCGCCGTTTGGATTGCCGTTTTTGGCAAAATTTGTCCAGTACGTCATGATGGTTTCCGACATTTCGCCGTCTGTTGGCGTACGGTTCTGGTCGGTGGGGTTGAGGTTTCCAAACACAAAAGCAACGTCCTGTGCGTGGGGCGAGCCGTACCCAAACTTTGCAGAGCCTGCGGGGTGCTCAGGGTGTTGGTCAAAATAGTAATAGAAAACTTTCTCCTTTGATTTCTGAGACTGAAGATTGGCCCATGCCCACGTTTGCCAGCCAAAAGCGGCATCACGGGCTAAATCCCTTGCCGTTTTGGGAACGCTGTTTTCTTCAACAGGATACGCTTTTATCAGTTTTTCGGCAAACGGTCCGTAGCGTTTGTTGGTGCTTTCAATATAATCTTTCGGTGTTTTGGGAGGCATAAAACTCGCCCCTTCGTCGGAGTTGTAGCCAATCAATACAGGGGTATGGTTAAACTTGCCCTTTTGGTACAAAACATGTTGATCGTCGGGAATGACGTATCCATCGACGATTGGCCAGCCTCCGGGGTTGCCAAAACCCGATGGGAGCTTGTCGGGAGGCAAAGCACGAAGTTCAGCCAATGACGATGCCCCTGCTTTTTGCATAAACTCAACGCCTTGTTTTTCGGCCAACGCCAACAGCTTCATGTTTTCTCCAGGGTAGGTCGTGAGTCGGTGGGGGCCAAACGAGCCGCCGCTTTGCGAAATCGCCCCGTGAAAAAGTCCTTTGGCCAATGGTGAAGCACATAGCATACTCACGGCAATTCCTCCCGCCGATTCGCCAAAAATGGTTACTTTGTCAGGGTTGCCACCAAAAGCTTTGATGTTTTTCTGCACCCATTGCAAACCCGCTATCATGTCAAGCAAGCCATAGTTTCCCGACGTTTTTTGGGGCGTTTCAGCGCTTAGCTCTGGGTGTGCCAAAAAGCCTATTTGATTGACACGGTAAGCGATACTGACCATTATTACGCCTTTTTTTGGCAGTTTTTCACCATTCGTTACGGGTTCTGAGGTGGCGCCAAAGCTAAACCCACCGCCGTAAATCCAGACCATGACGGGCAGGTTTTCATTGGCGGTTTTGGCAGGCGTCCAGACGTTCAGGTACAAACAATCTTCGCTCTTGCCCGAAGGCGGATTGCCGCCCTGATAGGGGGCGGGGGCAAATTGGGTTGCTTGTTTTACACCTTCCCACTTGGCGGCGGGTTGCGGTGCTTTCCAGCGAAGGTTTCCCACGGGTGGGGCGGCAAAAGGAATGCCTTTATAGACCGATAACCCGTTTTCGGTGCTGCCTTGTACTAAGCCTTGCTCTACTTTTACAGGAGAGGGTGGTGCAATGCTGCTTTCGTCGATGTCGATTTTTTTGCCTTGCGACGCTAACAAAGCCGCTGCGTATCGTTTACCAAAAATGCGGATGCCTTCGCTGCTGAAATGCAATTTGTCGGGAACGGCGGGCAATCCTTTGGACGAAACCACAATGGCTGACGGTATCGTTTGGGGCAACGTAGAGATGATGGTATTCATGCTCGCGCACTTACCACCCTGATCGGCATTGACCAGCTCACCTGCCAGCAACGGAACCGAATTGGAAGGTAAATTCAGGTCGGCCAGTAAGTCGTCGTAGATTTTTTTGACCTTCATCGGCCATGCTTTATCCCCCGTATTCGACTCGCCCTGATGCAGCAAAATACCTTTAATAACCCCCGATTTTTGTGCCAAACGCGCCATTTCTACCAGTCTTTCGTACGGATTTCCACCGTATTGATTGGCCATGTTAATCATCCACGGCCTTTCTTTGGCCGAGGTGTCGAGGTACATTTTATAGTCTTTTTTGTCAAAAATCTCAATTTTGCTCCCTGCCACGGCCACGTGAACAAAGCCTACTTTAACGTTTTTCGGCAGATTTGCCACCAACGTCCGACCGAAATAATCGGCGGGCGAAAGGCGGGTATTGCAGCGACAAAGCGGTGGTTTGGCCGTGTACCAGTTGCCTTTTGTGCGCCCCAGTTCAGGACAGTCCACGGCGGACAACAATTGCAGTCGGTTGTCAACGGTGGTATCCTGCGGCTCAATTTTGGCAGGCCCTTCCATGTTTGACTGCCCGATGCAGAGGTAAATATGGAAATTAGGGTCCTGGGCTTGGGCGCTGATGAACCCTACAAAACAAATGGTTAAAACTAAAAGTAAGCGTTTCATTAGTAGTAAGTTAAGGGGTTTATAACCACAAAGAGCCCAAAGAATGGCACAACGGGCACGAAGTGATTATTACTTTTCTGAAATCTTATCTTCAATTCGGAAATAGTCGAAATCGGCAAAACCGCCCACCATTTGGGTGGCATAATTGAAAAGACCGAAACGATAGCCCATGAAATGCGGAATGGTATACGGCATTTTCAGCGGCTCACCGATTTTTGTCCAAACTTTTCCATCAAGGCTGTAAAAAAAATGGGCGATGTCGGCGCGGTTTCTGAAATTACATTCAGCCTTGAAATAAACGGCGTTTTGGGAAAGCGGAATTTTCTCGATTTCAATGGGTTTGCCCGTATTGGCACTCACCATCACGATTGATTTGGTACCTTTTCCAACCTTGACACCCACTAAACCGTAGTTTTTTTGCAACAAACTCAACCCAGCAAAGTCGCCTTCTTTCATGTTAGACACATCCAGCAAGGTCGAGCCCGTCGATTCGGGGCCGATGGTTCGTTGGGTCAAAGTATTTCGGGCAGACACAAAAGAAGTATCAACCCGACCCGTTTTTAACCGTAAAAAGCCATTTCTGTCAGAAACCGACCAAAGTGCATTGTCAGGATTATGATTCCACTGCCAAACCAACGGCAAGGCAGCGTCTCCCTTTTTGCGCGTAAAGTAATCAGAAGCCACGATGCCGGGAATCAGGGATTTGTTGGCAGGTAAATCAAGCGTTTCGGGGACTTTGCCGTTTTCGCCCAACACGGGCCAACCGTTTTCCCATTTCACGGGAACCAAGTACGGAATGCGTCCCACACCGCCAAAATCGCGGAAGAGGTAAGCAAACCATTTGCCATCGGGCGTATCAATCAATCCGCCCTGCGCCACGCCCAAATCCTGCAATGCCACACGTCCTTCCCACGGCCCCCTAATTTTATCGGCGCGGTGAATCAACACCGTACGCATACCGCCTCGGGGCCACGAAATGTTAAACAGATAGTACTTGCCGTTGACTTTGAACAACTGTGAACCTTCGGCAGGAAGACCGCCACCCGTACCCGATGGTGTACTTGCGTTTTCGATAAGAACCTGTTCGGTTGTGCCTTCTTTTACGCCCGTAATGTCTGCGTTGAGCTCTACAATTTTGAGTTTTCCCGCGCCATAAATCAGGTAAGTACGACCGTCATCGTCAAAAAACAGCGTGTGGTCATGGTAAGAGGGTTTGAACGTTGCTACTTTCCACGGACCTTTTTCGATGTTTTTGGTGGTATAGATGTACGTCTTCCCCGTAGTTTGGGCAAAAGTTGTGGCATAAAATATTTCCTTATGATAGCGCAGACTGCTCGCCCAAGAACCACGTCCATAGGTGCTTTTGCCATTGGTCAACGTTAGCGCATCGACAGTGGCTAACGTATCGTAAGCGTAACTTACTAATTGCCAATTCACCAAATCCTTCGATTTCATAATCGGCAGGCCTGGGCTCATGTGCATGGTCGTGCTGCTCATGTAATACGTATTTCCCACTCGAATCATGGCCATGTCGGGCACGTCGGCGTGAATTATCGGGTTTATTGCCACTTTTTTTTGTGCAAAAACCCCTAAACCAAACAGTAGGAAACTTAAAAATAGTAGCTGATTTCTCATTTCAACATTGAATCGTTACCGCTGTATTTCAGGAACTTAAACGAAGCATAATTCTCAGATTTTTCGCCTGACGACGTAGCATACAGGCCATAAACGCAGCCAATGAAGCTATTGGCCGCTTTTGTGCTCAAAAACTTACCGTCTATTTGGTCTTTTAACAAATTCCAGTTTTTGCCATCGGTTGAGTAGTAGAAGCTATACAATGCTCCCTCCGACTGTATTTTAAAATTTACCTTGGCAGCGGCGGAAGTTAAAGGTACTTCGGTCACCAATTCCGTAGTCTTATCTTTGCTCTTGAAGAGTTGAATTACGTCTTTGCCTTCGTTTTTTGATTTGGCCACGAAGTAAAAATGGCGCTCGTCCTGAAAAATAACCAAGCCCGCTTTTTCATTTGCTGTTTTTGGCGAAAAATTCACTTCGGTTTCGGCGGTGCTTGTTAAATGTTGTTGACGCTTACCCACAAACGAAGGGTTTCCCGATTCTGAAATCGTTTCTGGTTTGAGTTTAAGCGTAAGTCCGTTTGATTTTGACGTTTTGAACGAACTACTATCTACCGTTCTCAAAAAAAGCAAAGAAAGATCAAGTCCTTTGTCGAAGGTCATGGTATAAGCGAAGTTACCGTTTTGAGGTAACGCCCCTTTTTGTTTTACCTCTTTGATGTTGGTGGGGTATTTGTATTCAATGACTTTTTCGCCGTGTTCAATCATCGGCCAATCGTTTACCCACGTCAACGGAGCAATAAACATTTCACGACCTGTATTATAAAAATCGCCTTCGTAAGGGCGAACGGCCAAGAAAATCGAATACCAATTGCCATCGGGCCCTTCAATAAATTGCGCGTGTCCCGCCGAGGTGATGGGGTTGGGTCGGTCGGCTGGCAAGCCTCTCTGGGTAAGTACTGGATTTCCTTCAAACGGTACATAAGGCCCCCAAATATCTCGGCTACGCAGTGCCACCTGCGAGTGATTGACGGAGGTTCCGCCTTCGGCCGCGTACAAAATGTACCAACCATTACGTTTCAAAATATGTGGCCCTTCAATCCAAACGGGTTTTTTGGACAAATCCACCCCGCCGTTGACGAGTTGTTTTTCTTCACCCACTACCTTTAGATTCTGATAATCAAACTCATACATCCGGATGGTGCGGTGCCCTGAATACAACGGTTTACGGTCGGGGGCATCGCTGTTATAGATGATGTAGGCTTTGTCGGTTTCTTCATCGAAATAAATGGAGGGGTCAATGCCGCGTACCTGCGGAATCTTGACGGGATTACTGTAAGGGCCAGCGGGATTTTTAGAGGTTACGACAAAATTTCCATCATGGTCAATATCGGTACAAGTAACGTAGTACGTGCCTTTGTAATAACTGATGGCAGGGGCAAAAAGCCCGCGCGTCATGCGCTCACCCATGAAGTCCATTTGCGACGGGCGATTGATTACATTTCCGATTTGCTTCCAGTTTTTCAAATCACGGCTGTGCATAATCGGCAAACCCGGAAAATAGGAAAAAGTAGAATGTACGGTGTAATAATCTGGCCCAACTTTTATAATGCTTGGGTCGGGATAAAACCCTGTCAAGATGGGGTTGGTCAAGGTGACGGATTGGGCTGAAACAGTGTGGCTTAGTGAAAAACATAAGGCCATCAACAAGACAAAGAGACTATTTTTGAACATTTTTATGTAAAGTTTAATATCAATGATTAGTTTATATTACTGATTTACAAGCGTATACACTTTCCCTGCTTGGGTTGGAATATCATATAGCATCGTTTCTTTCAGGGTCGGTGCGGTTAGGTTGGCTTTGGGTGAAATAACGGCAGTGGGCGTTTCTTCCACGACATAAAATGGATTAGGGTTCTGACCCGATGCTTTTTTCAGCGTTCCGCTAGCACTCAATTTTAGACCATTCGGTACGCGCAAGCGAAGATTACCGCCAAGGCTTGATTTTATGGCTACCTTGGTCAGTTTTCCGTCTTTCCACTGCATATTCACTACTTCAAAACCGCCGATGGCCCGCAGCCCACCGATGCTGCCCGATTGCCATACATCGGGCAAGGCTGGCAATAAATGCACCGCCCCATCGGCACTTTGCATGAGCATTTCGGTAATACCCGACGTACACCCAAAATTCCCATCAATCTGAAACGGTGGGTGGGCGTCAAACAAATTATTGTAGGTTCCGCCTCCGTCTTTGGTGACACCCAGCGGCGTAAGCTGGTTTTGAATCAGGGTATAGGCATGATTGCCGTCTTGCAATCGGGCCCACCAGTTGACTTTCCAACCCATGCTCCAGCCCGTCGAAACATCTCCGCGATGAATCAGCGTGGTACGGGAAGCATTGAACAGTTCGGGCGTACGATACGGTGAAATCTGAACGGCAGGAAACAGCCCGTACAAATGCGAAACGTGACGGTGATGGTCGTTGGGGTCGTCTACATCGTCCAGCCATTCCTGCAATTGGCCGTGTTGACCCACGTGCATGGGAGCCAAGCGACCGCGTAATTGCCTGAGCGTATCGGCAAAGGCGGCATCTTTTTTCAGGAGTTCGGCAGCCCGAATGGCCGTGCTGAAAGCGTCAAAAACAATTTGGTTGTCCATCGTCGTACCAGCATCCAACGACGAACCCGCGTGGGCTTTTGGCGCGTTTTCTGGAGAGCTTCCTGGGTTGATGACCAGCCATTTGTATTTCGGATGTTCAATCAGGAAATCGGCATAAAAGGCAGCGGCTCCTTTCAGAATGGGATAAATTTCAGGCAAATAGGCTTTATCGCCACTGTACAGATAATGTTCCCAAAGGTGTTGGGCCGTCCAACCGCCGCCGCCCGTCCACATTCCCCAAAAAGCACCGTCAATCGCGCCCGTCGCCCGCCAAATATCGGTATTGTGGTGGGCCATCCAACCTTTTGCACCGTACATAACGCGCGCCGTTTCCTGCCCTGTCTCCGATAGTTCTTTGACCATTTTCAAAAACGGCTCATGGAGTTCGGCCAGATTGGTTTTCTCCGCTGGCCAGTAGTTCATTTGCGCGTTGATATTGATGGTGTACTTGCTGTCCCAAGGCGGGTTCATTCTGTTATTCCAAATCCCCTGTAAGTTAGCTGGTTGACTACCGGGCTGCGAGGATGAAATCAGCAAATAGCGACCGAACTGGTAATAAAGCGTCACCATGTGCGGGTCGTTGGTGGTGCGAAAATTTTTCAGGCGCTCATCGGTAGGGAGTTTCGCCGCCTCTGTTGTTCCGAGGTCTAATCGAACGCGGTTGAAGTACTTTTGGTAAGCAGTTATATGAGAGGGTAAAATGGCAGCAAAGGACTTCGGATACGCCTTGTTCAGATACGCCGTTGCCCGTGCGTTCTCGTCACCGCTGAGGTCTTTGTAGCTGTTGAAATTGGTGGCAATGGAAATATAAATAGTAGCGGCTGTGGCCCCTTTTACCGTAATGGAACTATCGTTGACTGTAACATTCCCGCCCACGGTTTTGATACGGGAAATGCCCTTAAAATTTACCATTCCCTTTACTCCTTCATGGTCTGAAGTGGTTCCTGAAAGCGTGAGCTCGTTAGGAGCCACCGTGTTGATGGCTCTTTTTTTATGAAGCGTTGCGTAAAAAGCAATAAACGAAAGGCTGTTTGGCTTACTTGCCGTCAGTTGCATGACAATTACTCGGTCGGGAAAAGAAGCCAAAATCTCTCGCGTGTATTTGACGCCATTGACGGTATAAGTCGTTTTCGCAACGGCTCGTTCAATATCTAATTCGCGGTAATAATCGGTGTAGTTTTCGTGTCCTTCAAAGGTGAGGTGCAAATTACCAACGGGTTGAAACATCTGCCCGTGCGATTTTTTGGTAATGATTACTTTGTTGGCCAACCGTTCGGCATCTTTTTGCTTTCCGTCAAAAATCAATTGACGAATTTCAGGCAATGCGGCCAATGCCTCCGGATTATCGTTGCGGTTAGGGCTACCGCTCCAAACGGTGTGTTCATTCAACTGAATCGTTTCTTTTTCCACATTTCCGTACACCATGGCACCCAGTCGGCCATTGCCAATGGGCAGGGCATTTTCCCAGGTTTTACCAGAGGGTTTGTTATACCAAAGTTTTAGGCTTTTACTATCCTGAGAAAAACCCAGATAGGAAACAATCAGTAAACAGAAAGTGAAAAACGATTTCATTAATAACGGGTTTATGCGATATATAAGAATACAATTAATTGTTTATGAACTAAATACTTATGACAAAAGATGAAATGTGTAAATTTGACACATTTTTGTGTACAAAAAAAATAGTGATGGTAACACTACCACTATAATGTGTTCAGAAAAATGATAATCGTAAAATATTAGTTCAAGATAGAAAAGTTATATTTATTACGTAAATTATGCAAACAATTTGTTGAAAAATTAAAAAGATGTAAGAAGAAAACCCTCTTACATCTCCCATCATTCTCTTTATTTATCTACAATACTCAATTAATAACCAGGATTTTGCGTAAATGGAGGGCCTTCAACCGTGCGGTCTATTTGCGACTGGGGAATGGGTCTTAGCAAATGAAAATCTTTGACATAGGCTGATGCCTCCTTGTTCCAAGCCTGAATACGTCTTACCAAGGTTTTGGTACGCACTAAGTCTTGATATCGCATCCACTCACCAAATAGTTCTCTGCTTCGCTCATCCAAGATAAAATCAACGGTTACCTCATCGGCGCTGATTATCATCGCCGTAGCGGCAGCGGCATTTTGGGCCGCCGTATTGGTTTTACGATAGGCGGCTCTTTGACGAATCACGTTGAGGAGTTCAGCGGCTTTTGCTTTATTTCCAGCCATGAGATAGGCTTCTGCACCTACTAAATACACTTCAGAAAAACGGGTAATCACCACGGGGCGAGTAGAAGGGTCATTGAAATTACTACCACGGCTCGGATCCATGTGTTTTTTGATGGCAGGATATAAATTGGCATTCCAGGTGCTTGGAGGTGCGATGATTCCTTTAAATGGTTTTGTTCCATTGAACTGCGGAGCTCCTACCACTTCATAATCCGTAATCCAAACAGCGGTATCAATACCGACCTGCATTGTGTAGCCGATACCGCGTTTGTTATTGGCCGCTGTTGGCGTATTGGTCACGGCAGTATTAGAGATATAGACTGTATAAAACGTATTAGCAAATCGTGAGTCAACATCCCTTTTTACAAAAGCCTGATCAAGAAAATAGTTTTTGCCATTCGTTTGTTTTACGCTATTTGGACGAATACGGGCGTATGGACGGCCATAGTAGGAATCACGTATCATACCAGAAGTTCCCGAGTTTACCAAAACCCCAGCGGCATTGACAAAGGAATTGATACCGCTGTTGTTTGGATAGTTCCAGTTGGTGAACCAAGGCGTCAGGTTATTGGCGAAACCTCCACTTTCACCCGAGCCTAGTCGATAGTAACCGTATTTTGCATCATTTGAGTGGTCGCTGACAAACAATGTTTCTTTACCGTAATCATTAGCAGGTACAAAAGCATCGCCGAAATCCTGCCATAAATCAAGTCCATAGGCTGCTTTATTGGTAATAAGATCATTCGAAATTTTGGCAGCTTCGGCAAAGTCTGCCTGTGAATTGGTCAACCAACCGCGCGTTAGATAGGCTTTTGCCAAAAAGAACAAGGCAGTGGGTTTAGTGGCAGCTTTACCTAAAAATGGTGCGGTTGGTTTATCGGGCAATGCCGCCGCGGCTTCGGTTAAGTCCTGAATAATTAACTTGTATACCTCGGCTGCTGGGTCTCTTTTAGCACTTTGTGAAGGTAAAGTGATAAACTCAGTATGCAATGGCACATCTCCCCACGTCTGAACCAAGTAGAAGTACCAGAAGGCCCTCAAAAACTTAGCCTGGGCTAAATACTGGTTTTTGGTTGCTTCGGGTAAATCAATACTCTGACCATACTTCAGTACGCCGTTAATTGTATTAATGCTCGTGAAAGCTGCCCCCCATGCCGAGCCAAAGTTGGTACTGTTAAGGCCGTTAAATGTATGTATTGGGCCACCACCACTACTGGCTCCCTGAATAAATTCGTCGGTACCGGCCTGCATTTCCGAAGAAAAGCCTTCCGTCCCCCACTGACCGCGTATTTCATTATATACCCCGGCAATACCCCCCAATACACCCGCTGGGCTATTGAAAAACGAAGGAACAATTTGTGATTGCGGATGCTCTTCCAGTATTTTTCCGCAACTCACACAGAAAAATAAAGTAAAGGCAATGATTGAAATTTGTATTTTTTTCATCTTGAATTAAAATTTAAGATTTAAACCTAATGTATATTGACGAACCGGAGGGTTGTTTAAGTTTACGGTAACAAAACGGTTAAAATTACCTCCCTGAATGGTGTTACCGTAGCCATTCCCTTCGGGGTCAACTGCAAGCTTGGCTTTTACTAACGGGGAATAAATGATAAAAGGATTGGTCGCATTCAGGTAAATACGGGCAGAGGAAACCCCAATTTTGTTAAGTACCTTGGCATTGACCGTATAACCTACGTTGATACTTCTCATTTTAATGAAAGAGCCGTCTTGATAAGAAGTTGTAGATGTAAAGTTGCGCACACCACCTCCAGCATCAGGTCGAGGAAAGGCATTGGTTGGGTTTTCAGGGGTCCAGTAATCCATCACTAATTGGTTTGAACGACCTTGGTTAAGGAAACCAAAACCAGAACCGCCACCAGAAGTACCCGATAAGTACGGCACTACCACTTTCATTCCCATCCGGGCAAAGGTGACAAACGACACATCGAATCCTTTGAAGCTAATTCTATTGGTCAAACCACCTTCCCATTTCGGTTGAAAATTGCCGATAATTTTACGGTCGTTGGCATCAATAACACCGTTATTATCGACATCTTCCACTCTAATTTCACCAGGAAGCTGCACGGGTGATGTTTGTTTTTTCAACGTTCCGTTATCCAAATCCGCCTGCTGCCAGATACCGATTTTGTTGTAGTCATAAATGACCGTAAGTGGATGTCCCACAAACCAGAAGTTTCCTTTATTATCCAACTCCTGCGGTGTAGTAAGTTGCGTGATTTTTTCACGATTTAAGAAATAGGTCAAATCTGTGCTCCAATTAAAGCCACCTTTGTTTCTAAATATGTCAAACGTCAATGATGCTTCAAAGCCTTTTCCTTCGGTTCTTCCTAAGTTTTTGAGGGTAGAGCCCGCACCGTTACTTTGAGGGAGGTTGACCGAAAGCAAAATGTCTTTGGTTTTTTGATAATACACATCAAATGACCCCGTGATCCGGTTATTAAATAAACCAATTTCTAAACCAATATCCGTCTGGGACGTCGACTGCCAACCCAAATCACTAGCTGGCAGACTGGTAACTGTATAAGCAAGTGCCTGACCAGCCGTAGTAGTACCGAAGTTATAGTAACCCGTTGAGAGCGCTCCCAAGGTTGCATAAGCACCTACGTTGCGGTTACCCGAAATACCCCATCCACCTCGTAGTTTCAAGTTTGAAAAGAAGCTTAGGTTTTTCATAAACGGCTCATCAATGAGATTCCAGCTTAAACCGATTGCGGGGTAGTTGAAGTACTGATTGCCAGGTGATAAGGTAGAAGAACCATCCCGGCGGAACGTAGCCGTCAGGATGTATTTATCATTGAATGTATAGTTTAAACGAGCCATATAAGACAATAGCCCAGTTTCACCAAAACTTCCGCTGCCAGTAGGCTGACCAGAAGCCAATGAGAAGTTGGCCGTTTGAATGTAATCGGCAGGAACCCCTCTTACGTTAAAACTACTCCCCAAATTATGGTTTTTGGTAATTTCATAGAGCGCAGTCAAACCAATTCTGTGTTTGGTGGCAAACGTTTTATCGTAATAAAGCAAATGCTGCATGTTTACGTCCCAATATTCGGTATTTCTAATATCAGCGTTGGAAACATTTTGATCAACACCTGTATTGACAAATGTATTTGGCGGCCCGTAGCCATTAAAATGAACTTGACTGAAATTTAGGCCCGCATTGAAACGGTATCTTAGGCCGTCTAAAATGTTTACTTCTGCGTATAAACTATTGAATGTTCGAATAGAACGCTCGTTGGAAAGAATATCATCTCCGCGTGAAATTAAGGTAAGTGGGCTTACGGCTTGTGCTTCAATCGTTCCACGTTTAGGGTTCAGGAGTACAGTGCCATCGTCATTGTATGGCTTGATGAGCGGTGATAAACGAACCAATTCCGTCGGAACACCCCCACCCGCAGGGTCGTTTCTACGTGTAAGTGTATTGATTGTGTTTAAACCAATTTTAACCCGTTTTCCAATTTTTTGGTCGATGGTGGCACGAATCGTAAAA
>VFQN01005763.1_pt1 | contig 14829 bp, 28 predicted proteins | sample 3512371 | NCBI WGS metagenome assembly VFQN01 (sample SAMN10412370, study PRJNA504923) | tailings metagenome | isolation source: Replicate 2 from Balatoc abandoned mine | place: Philippines: Itogon, Benguet | collected 2017-08-28
TCCGCCCACAAGTGCTTGCCAAGCACCGAATTCCTAGCCCCTGTAACCTTCTCACGAAAAAAAAAAAAAAAAAAAAACTAGCGGCCTCCGCGGCGGCCCTTGGCTTTCCAGGCCCATCCCTCGAGCTGCAGCAGACATTAAGGGCAGCCAAGGAGCGCATCGCCTCCGAGGTTGACCAGGTGGGTAGAGGGCTTGACGAGGTTTCCCACCAGTGTTAGGTAGGGGGGCCAAAGATGCAGGCGGCTCTGTACGGCAGCGGCAGGCAGTATGGCACAGGCAGCGCTGAAGGGGCTGCGGGAGCGGCCCGTGGCATCATGGGGGCGGCTGCCGTGTGTGAGGCATAGGGGACGACGGCGAGGTGCTGGGCCTGCGGCCGCGGGATGAGTGGCGTCACAGCAGCTAGCAGTGGCACTCGGGGGCCCAATGCACCCCCGCCGACCCTGGGTTCGGCGTCGTGGCCGTGCTGTACAGGCCTGGTGCCGTATGCATATATGTGCACCCATCCCATGTAGCTAATACTTTGTCTCCCTTATGCCCGCGCTCGGCACGACGCACGCCCCGCTGACAATCTACGTGCGCGGAAACCGCTGTACGGCATGTATGGGCGTCACGCTGTACGGCAGGTACAGGCCTTCCAGATGCCAAGCATCAAGTAGCACGAGGAATGCGGATGCTGTTCCCTTTGCGCTGCATGATCAACGGGACTTATGAATCCCCGCTCATGCTACTGCCCACAGCTACGCGAGAGCTTCGGCCAGCAGCCAGGCCCGGACTTCCACGCCAGCAGGCCTGTCGCACCGGAGGCCAGCCCTGACATCCCGGGGCCATCTCGAGAGCTGCAGGCCACGCTGGCTGCCACGAAGGAGCGCATCGACGCCGAAACACAGATGGTACGTTGGTTCTGGTATGGCAGGTGGACACTGGTGGTCTGGTGCACTTGACGTATCGGTATCTGCACCGGTGTCATTCCTTTCATTATCGTAGGGTATCGACGGGTCTGCAGCCGGTCGCCTGCGGTGCGTTGGGGCGCTCTCGCTGTATAACAGTAGTAACGCTGTGTCGTACGCCCTATTCACTTCCCGACACCCTCTCGCTGCCCATGCCCGCATGCGTGCGCCAGCTGCGAGAACACTTCAACCCTGGTCCATCTGGCGGCGTGGGACGCTCGTGAGGAGTGGCGACGAGCGCTGAACAGTCACACGCTCGCCACATGCAGTCGGCAAGCTTTCTTCCCCAAGCCAATCGGATACGGTTGCACAGCCTTAGAACGCTTACACAGCCAGGACCCCATGGCACTGCCTGCCTCAACGATGCGCAATGCCTGTGATGTACATGGTATCTTTGTCGGGACCGTTCAGATCCACTGACGCGTCACATGCGGTTTGGTGTGCACACGGCAGTTGGTTTTTGCGCCTCGCACCACGCCAGTCCTTTTATCACTCTCCAGTAGTAAGTGAACGGGCTGTAATTGCGCAATTAGGTGCACTTAGTACGACATCTATGGGACGTGTACCCGTTACCGCAGCCATGTCTTAAATAGAACTTGCAAACCGCACCTGCAGCAGCTTTCCACTACAGCGGCTGCACGACCTGAGCCAGTAGCTTGCAGGGCCACGCTTGCCAAACAAGTAAGCCGTGCACCACAAACCCAATGAAATGCGGCGGCGGCCTCACACTAGTCCAACATGAGGCAGCAGCAGCACAGTGCCGCCAAAGCGCCTAGACCGCAGCACCACTTTGAGCTGTCGTCATTATGGTGATGGTGTTGTGGCGGCCCACCCGTTTGGATGTACACGGGCTGCGCGTATGCGCCGGGAGGTTGCTGAGGGTATGCGCCAGGGTAACCTGCACGGGGCCGCAAGTCACCAAGCCAGTTGGATATCAGCAGGTACGCAAGAGCGCGTCATGGCAGACGCAACCTCACTGCAGCTGCAACAGACGCGAAACCCCGCATGCACCATTGGCCGCACTCCCGCACCTCCGCCCGGCGCTCACAGTGAGATCCAGGCTCACGCCCATACATGGCCATACGCCGCGCGCACCTGGAGGAGCACCAGCGTAGCCCGGCGGGTAGCCTGGCGGTGGGGGCGCCCCGTATCCTGGTGGCGGTGCGCCGTATCCAGGCGGTGGGTAACCACCTGGGTAGGGTTGTTGGTATCCTTGGCCGTACCCTGGAGCTGGATACCCTGTGTGGCGCATGAACAAGGAACGACATGTTGATAGTTTGCTTTCATCAGACACCGTGCACCTAAGTAAATGCATGCAAGACGGCACATAACACCGTAATGCAGCTTCGTTCGTTCCTTTTTCGGTGACTTTTTGCAGGCAACAGTCACGAGGGCAACGACTGGATAAGGGCGTTTCGACATTATTCACGTGGTTCTTGGTTTACGACTGGGATGCACGCACTGCGTGGCAGGCAGCAAGAGTGTACTAGCTGCATGTACCAACTGCCTGGAAGGCAGTGTCCCTGCCCACCTGGAACGGCTTTGTTTGGATCTGGGTAGCCAGGCGGATACCCTGCAGGTGGGGGCCAGGGGCCACAGAAGGTATGCCCCGTTCTGACAGGATAATTTTCCCATATCACACCATGTTGCAGTATCCCATGCACCCCAGTTAGGTGCGCCACGTGCTGTTCTGGGTCCAGCAGACAGTCGCTGCAGGCTTGGTGCCTGGGGGGCAGGCACCTCGACACAAAGCGTCTTTGCTAACTTTGCTGGTTGAATGGATAAGCATGTCTTTCTTTGATTTACTGAAGTGCGGAGTTGCGCTGTCCGGGGGCCCACGCTCATCATGTTGGCACCCCTTATACTGGGTCAGGTGCGTGCAAGCATCTTGCACACTTACCGTAAACATTATGAAATTGTGTTACTTCATGAAGTTGTGCTTGACCACAGCTTGCATAACCCAACCACTAGAGTCCGTGTCATGTCCCGTCCTACGCAAACTTACCAGACATAGTAGAAGGCCTGGGAAGGAGGTTTAACACAAAGGGCTCAGCTCCTGCCTCCGCGCAACGCCAGGCTGGTGAGGGCGCGTGCGTGAAGGTCAACACGAGATGGCGTAAGCGGTAAGGTGTAGGCGGAAGCCTGCGGAAGAGGTGTACGTGCGTCTAGTTGATGTGTATGGTATGTTGCAATGATTTGTATAGTTGCAGTCACAAGCTCGGCAACTGGGCCTTGCCTGGCACGGGAGGGAAGGTGCACAGAAGGTACACACGTCCAAGCGGTGCTATGAGCTGTGTAAAGCGTTGACTTGAAAGTATCCTGCGCGAAGTTAGGTAATGTTTGGGGATCGCATCGCAAATATGGATATCCACCTGGCCTATACTCAGCACTGGGCGCAAATAGGCTCTCCCATGCAGGAGAGCGTAATCGGACGCGCCTTGCTGTCACTGAAGGGATGTGCTTGCAACGTGAGCCCTGCATGTACCCATGCTTACAGGAAAGTCGTGCGCGACAAGCACAAGCCTGGAAAGGAAGTGGGACGACGGCGGGCCGCAGGGGAGGCCCCTTGAGCCCAACCCGGTCTCACCCGGGCACGTGCCATACTGCGCCAGTGGTCCGGTGAGACAGGGTTGCTTGAGCCATCACAGCTTTGCAAGGGAGCACCTTCTTTCCGTCCGTCGAAGACACCTGTGATGCTTTCCGGGGCCAGACGCGTCTCTGCTCCACCACTCATTCACTCACGGTAGCTATGTCCTTCGCCTGCTTGCAGCAGCTGTCACGACTGGTCACGACGCCGTTATATTACCAACGGCACACCAGGGAAGCACGCAGCGCCGCAAATACTTATGCACTCCTCTGTTGCGACGCAGTGGCAATCTTTCATCATGGCCGTAGCCATGTTGCATTGGCACTTGCGCGTACTCATGACAGCTTGACAGGTGGAACAGCCACGTGCAGACTCCGGCGGCCGTACATCTCGCTCCACTCAAGGCCTACCCGAATAGCCCTTTCAGTCGGACACCGCTTGCACTCATCTGTCAGCAGGCCACTCACTGAACTCGCCCATCCTAACACAGCACGACCCAGCGACCTCACCAAGCCGCCCTCTGCATACGGTGCTAAGTCCTACTGCAAACCTAGCCAAGCCCTACGACTGCTGCTGTTGCTGCCTCTGCCGCAGCTCAGTGGACGAGATGTCCGCCCGGAAGTCGTCCTCTTGCAGGGCCAGCTGGGCGGGGAACAGGTCTGCCAGCTCGGGCGGCATGTCCACGTCAGCCAGGGTGAGGAAGCGCGAGGTGCCCGGGTCCTTGCGGCCAGCCACCACGAAGCGGCAGCCCTTGCCCCGCAGCCTGCGTGCCGCCATAGGGTGATATGTCACCAGCTAACCACGCCATGCAGCGAGCAACGCAGCAAGGCGCAAACGCAAGCTAACAACGACAGCACCATAGCACGTGTATTAATGATGCAGCTTCGGTCTTGGAAGCCAGCGCAGGTTGGGGCATGAAAGTCGCTATCATGGCATGCCCTACTACCCTTACACCGTGCCCCTGGGCGCCCACCTGGCGAAGTCAAGGACCATCTGGATGTACGAGTCGCCGTAGTACTTGGGCAGCACCAGCCGCGCGGCTGTGTCGTAGCCCACCACGAAGCAGCTGTCGGGGAAGAGGTCCGCTTTGTTCGTGAACAGCGTGGCGCGGGTCACCACCACGGGCAGCCCCAGCGCCCTGAACTGGGCCACCCGGCGGCGCACCTCGGCCTCGGCCAGCAGCCCCTGCGGCCAACCGACATAGCCAACACAGCCGTCAAGGCACAAGCCGGCAGCAGTACGCGAACCTTGTGCAGTTACGAAGTGTAAGATACAGTAAAACGTTGAAGCCGTCGCGCAAGGGATTTAGATGTGTGCATTTTCACCAGGCAAGTAGGAGGGCTGGATGATGCACAGCAGGAGGGAACCCCCTTCGCATCAGCGGGCCTCGCTGACCTTGTCAGCGTTCTGCACGGTTATCTCAAAGCAGCCCTCCATGTCGCCCCCAGCCGCCTTGACACCGGCAGCAAGCAGCTCCCGGTGACCTGCAGGCGAGCCAGGCAGGCAGGCAGGCAAGGCGGGAGCGATATCACTGGACAGTAAGCGTCGGGAAGCAGCTTACGCGATCTGGCAGCCTTGGACCTGTCGGATATACTAGTTGGGAGGGGATCTAGCCCCAGTAGCCAAGGCAATGTGCAAGAAGAGCAACAAGCCAAGCGCACAAGTTGGTTGGACCATAGAAGGCTACGGGGTGGTGCAAGCTGTGCACAGGTATAGCGTCGAGGCCAGCCCTCACCTTCGTGCAGAGGGTTGAACGAGCCGGGCAGGTACACCCTCCGCCGCCGTGGCGCGTCCACCACAACCTCGTCCCCGCAGTACTCCACGCACCGCACCTCCCCGGCAAGTAGCCGCTGGAGGGGGTCCTGGTAGCCCGCCCGGGAGTCAGCCATGACGTCGACCTCGCCGGCTGGTGGTGGCGCCTCCTGCGCCGCTGGGGCCGCTTGCAACGCCTGCTGCTTGGTGAACGGCTCTGTGATGAGCGGCAGCTCGAACGCCCCGCTGTTGCATCCGCTCGCATCCGCCAGCATCTGTAGTTGCATGCGGGTGACGGAGAGGAGCCAAGCGTAATTTGTTCCGGCAAGATGACCTTGCAGGTGGCTGTGTGTACTGCCTTAAGATGACCGGCAAAGGCACCGAAGCTGAGCATCCTAAGTTGCACCAAAAGCCATGCCCCTTGCACGGGCCGTTACGCGCACATGGCCGTGCGCACTTGCGTCCACTGACCTTCACCAGTAGGCGGCTGGCTACGTCGTCCTCCCCCACCCGACTGCGCGCCCCCTTCGCGAGTGTGAGGCTCACGGTCCGGCAGGACGCGCCGTCGTGCACGGCCACGTGCACCCTGTGGTCGCCGCGTTTCAGGGGAACCTGTCTGGGGGCGCGTGGCAGAGCCGCGTTGGTCAGGCGCCAGACCGCAGCAAGCCCTCAACAGCAGGGCGACGCGTTCGTCACATGGTAGCTCGAGACTGAGTAGGACCTGCGAGTGCTGGCCTCTGCTGGCGGCATGTACTGGTATGCCGCCCGAGGTTGCCCTACCGTGGCCAACGCGCATGTAGCTCCCACGCCCACAATCCGGCTGCCGAAGCTGCACAGCTGCGCAGCTCGCCGGTAGGCCGCCTCAGCGGTGAGGGCTGCGGTGCCGGCGCTGCAGTACTGCTCAGGTTCCTGCGCACAGGACGTACGAGCTATTTGCCCTGAGCGTCGACATACATGACTGGTATTGGTCAAGTGTTAATTCATCATCCCCCGGGCTGCACGGTAACAGCGTAGGCAGGTCAGCACCCAGGCTGGCAACGCTGGGGTGGCAGCGCTAGATAGGAGATTGGATGAACGTACCTAGCCCAGCGGCGCTGAACCCCAACGCACCTTACCCAGCACCTCCACTAGGCTGTCTCGGCTGTACGGCACGGAGGCCTCCAGCACCGTTGCAGAAGCTCCCGGCACCGAGAGAAGCCACGATATAGACTGCACGTGTTATAACACACATGAAGTGATTGCGCTACCACAAACTGCACCAGCACGCAGAGATGCCACGATGATCCAAGCCAGCTTGAAGTGTGCGCTGGCCAGGGCGCCTGCTCACACCCTCCCACCTGCACAGCTCCGCCCGTGGCATACACCACTGCCTTGGTTTTGCTCCCGTGGATGACCCTGATGAGCTCCTCCACGTCTGACGGGAGCTCCATTGCAGCCCCGTGGCTGCTCCGGTGGGCCACCGCAGTCAGGGCGTTCGAAGGCGCTAGGGGGCGAGCGCAACGTGTACGAGCTAGCGCTAGGCGAGAGCTGGCTGGGATTCTACTCAGTAGCATTATCAGTTGCGGTGTTCCGGCTGGGTTTTTCGCTAACGGGAGTGCGTTATAGCGTCAGGCAGGCACCTTACTTCAGCGCGCTTGGAGGACAGCTATAGATTTCAGCTTTGTCGCGATTCCAGTACTGCTGTGTCGTTTATGTAACGCAAGTACCCCTCTCTCAAATGTGCTAGTGCTTGACGGTTGGGGCCGTTACCTCTGTGACACAGCGTGCTAAAAGACCGGGCTGGAATCACGATGGCTGTAAGCTCCATCTATAGCAGCAAATATGTTACATATGCACCGGTCTCACCGAGTGCCCGGCCACGCGACCAGCGCGGCTAGGACAACAACACGCTTGCCTTCAAGAGCATCAGTTTCTCTTCATTCTACGAGGTTACGCACCTCGTCATCTGCACGTTGCAACTTGGCATCTGCCGGCAAGCAGCTCATCGCGCTTGACTTCGACGGTGTAGTGTGCGACTCGTGCGGCGAGAGTAGCCTGTCGGCATTCAAGGTGGGACCGGTCAGCTCATGGGCCGTGTACAACGGGGGACGTTGCGGGCGAGTTGCTCTAGTGGAAGAGGCACACACTAGCTGAAAAAGGGGGAAAACGGGCCCAGGGGCATATAGCAAGCAGCATTCCAGCGTGTAAGCAGGACGGGTGTGGTGCTACGGCGCACTCACCAACCGCAAGACTGCACCACCTCCCGGCTTGATGCGGGTCCAGCGCCATGCTCCGCCAGTTTGTCTCGCGCCTCAATCACACTCGTCATGCCTCCACACGTTCCCGGTCATCCAGGCTGCAGCGATCCAATGGCCGGAGGTGTTCGGAACTGCTGCTGCAGAGGCGCGCAAGGACGAGCTGGTGGAGAAGATGCGGGCAGTGCGGCCCGTGGTCGAGACAGGGTGGGTGGGACCAAGTTACGGTTTTTGGGGCGTTTACTACACCTCTGGTGCTCATACCAGCATGGACACGCCAACCAGCAACCCCCATGACGAACACTCACACCTCGCGCTGTGTTCGTGGCAGGTACTGGCTACACGTGCCAACGAGCACGTAGGTAACAAGTCCTGTCCGCCCATGCCTACCTGTCTGTGGCCGCGTTGCGCGTGCGCTGCAGATATGAGAACATCGTGCAGATCCGCTGCCTGTACGAGGGCGTGACGGTGCAGGACATGCTTGCCCACTGGGACACGCTGCTGCCGGAGTACATGGCCAAGTGGGGGCTCAAGCGGGCAGACGTGAGTAAGCATGACCGGCCCGTAAGCGAGCGATGCATTGCTACACCCTGTAATTGCAGTCCTGCACTGAGGCCGGGTCGGGCCAAAATGGATACGGGTGACGCGCATGCACCCTGTACGGGAGCCTAGTGTTTGGGAGCATACGGTAGTGCAGACAAAGGTGCAGGCAGGCATGGTGTGCTATCATCCTTGTGGTGCACACCTACCATAAACTCAGGTTGCCACGTGGCGCAGATGGTGGAGCTCTTCGGGTCGGTGCGCGATGCGTGGATCCAGGAGGACCTCGACGGCTGGCTGGCGCCCAATCGCATCTACGAGGGTGTTGCCGACCCCGTGCGGCAGGCCATGCAGCAGCACGAGGTGTACATCGTCACCACCAAGCAGGTGGGCGACGGAGGGTGCCGGTACCGTGACACACGGTAGGAGCAGGGCCGTGCTGAATGTAGGGCTGGTTGCTCAGCGGGCCTGCGTGCCAAGTGAGGCGGGCGGTACTCAGGGCTCGGGCGTTGACTGGCGCGCCATTGATCTGGTACTGTCCGCATCTGACACCGGTGTTATGTGCCTCCTACACTGGCCCACTCACTTGCCTACAGGCGCATTACACCGAGATCCTCATGCGGGACATGGCTGGGGTGCCCTTCCCCGCGGAGCGCATATTCAGCCAGACCGTCAGCGGGCGCCCCAAGGGCGAGGTCCTGCGGGACTTGGCAGCTCGCCATCCAGGAGCCTCCAGACAGGTGTTTGTGGAGGACAAGCTCAGCACCCTGGAGAAGGTTGACAAGTGAGTCCACTCGCACGAGCAGGCCGACTTTGACCATAACACCTTGACCGTAACACCGGCCGCCTTCTGACAATCAAACGCTTTCGCACTTGGAAAACAGGAGCTTAGCCACTACCACCTTGGCCCTTGTCCACAGGGACGCCTCACTCGCGGATTGGGAGTTGTACCTGGTCGACTGGGGCTACAACACGCCGACGGAGCGCGCAAGAGCGGCTGCCAACCCGCGCATCAAGATTATCGATAGGAGTGTGTTTTCTTCGCTGTTTGCTTGACGTCGCGCAAAGCTTGCGTGCAGCAATAGTGCTCGAAAGGGCTGGAGGCGCCGGCAGTAGCTGATTTCTAGCTCATTTCCGGTGTCCAGTGCAGAAGGAGTAAAGAGAGTGAGATGAAGACATTTATTTCTAGTGATTCCTCCCCTCCCCGTTGTAGGCGTGTGCCGAAGCGTGCGTTGACCAATCGCGCCAACAGGTAGCGCTGCCCTCCGACGCCTCACTAACAGCTGAAGCAAGTAAATCTGTCTTTGCTCTATAGAATACAATGTAGAAATAAGTGATACGGGGCTGCTATAAAAAGTTTTTGGTCGCTCGGCCCCACGTGCGAACCCCTGGTGACGATCTGTTTTTCCTCCCTCCCCAACACCCCTCCCCGCCGCCCCTGCGCCTGCCTCTCAGCTGAAAGCGAGCAGGGAAAGGAAGGCACGCATATAGTATCTTTATGATGTATTGTAAGCGTCACAACGAGCTGCCCCGCGCTCTGGGGGGCATGGGTGGCGGGGACTGGCTTTAGACACGTGCCCCTGGCCCCAGCCAGCCCTGCCCGTACACAGCGCACGTACCTGGCTGGAATTGAGCATTCCAGCCCCTTTGGTACCCTCAGAGCAGGCTTGTGTGCACTGCCGTCATCCGTTTGCGGCTGTAGACCCCCCACAACGTCCCCAGCGCCCCAGAGCCGGCTTTCCGCGTAGGGATCAGCGCCCAACCCACGCCATAGCCATTTGCAGCAGCTGAGGAGGCATGGATCGTTCATACCATGGTGAAAACCGCCCATCCCATCAGCACTGGGCACGTAAGCACCATTGGGCCAGATCAGTAGTACGGTGGGGGACCACGTGCGAACCCCTGGTGACGATCTGTTTTTCCTCCCTCCCCAACACCCCTCCCCGCCGCCCCTGCGCCTGCCTCTCAGCTGAAAGCGAGCAGGGAAAGGAAGGCACGCATATAGTATCTTTATGATGTATTGTAAGCGTCACAACGAGCTGCCCCGCGCTCTGGGGGGCATGGGTGGCGGGGACTGGCTTTAGACACGTGCCCCTGGCCCCAGCCAGCCCTGCCCGTACACAGTGGGCCCCTAGCGCTAGGGGGGTTCAGTCCATTGTCCCAGCTTTGCAAAGCGGACGCCGCTTGTTGCAGCAGGAGATTTGCAGGAACAGGATCGCCGGCAGGGCTCAGGCGGGAATAAGGTTGTGGTAAATGTGCAAGGCCTTGAGGTTACCCTAAGGTTATGTACTACCAGTATTGCACGTCTAAACAGTGTTGCCGTGTGTAGGGAGGAAGGAAACATATGTATTGGGTCAACCCAGCTCGCCCCGAAACCGTCCGAAACTGCCTGTTCGGTGCACTAGGGCACACAGCTTCAACGACGTCCGTACTACGCAAACCCAAGAACCTTGCAACGTTGATACTTTGCAAGGTATATAGGCAATGCATAAGTCTGCCGCCTCGCACTCCTCGCATCAGGGGCTTCGCATGTGGCGCTGTAGCCTAGCTGTTGACGGCTGTTGTGGTACTCTACTCGTCAGGCTACTTGTGCTACTGTGCTTGCTACTGAACGGTGAGCAAGATGCCAGCTTATCGACCAGGGCAGTGACGGCCACTTGGGCGACAGCCACGAGCCTGCAGGGCTAGAGAGCACGGGGCGACGCCTGAACAGCACATGCGGGGCCCAATTGCCCTGGGCGCTGGCCCACAGGTCTATCCTACTGCAGAAAGAGTCAAGACTTGCTTGAATACCCGTGTAAGAATCTGAGGTTAACCCACGCGTTGCCGCTTACACGTGCGTGTGCCACGTGAGCAACAGGCAGTGCCCTTCTGGGCAGTACAGCGCTAAATACTACAAACGCCCTGCTGACAAGCGTAGCATTCATCTGGTTCCCTGGCGCAGGATGGGCCGTACAGCGCAGTCCTGGTTTCAGGGCGCCGCCAGGAGCTTGTCCACGAGCGCCTCGTAGGAGTCGTACTTGGCCGTCTTGGCCCGCCACTCGGCGGGAATGGAGTCCAGGCCGGCCTGAAGGACCAAGACATGACAGTCTGGGTGAGCACAGGCGATGTCCAGATGCTCCTCGGGGTGGTGGGTGTGGTACAACACCCCGACCGGAAGGGGTCTTTTGTATCAATCAATCAAACCAAAGAGGGGCTTCGCCATACGCGGAGATGTGCTCTTCTGAGGGCTAACACTGCTTTGCGGCGGCAATCATTTGAAGCGACACACCTGCGCCACACCTGCACCGTACTAATGGTACGGTACCGGTACTTACGTTGCCGCACGCACTGTGCAAGGCTCACTCCAACGCTCTGGGAACAGCCAACCCAGGCAGGGCCTTTCCGGTCCCATCTGCAACCCTGCGGTGCGCCTGTCGCCCGGCTTGACAGACAGCGTGCGTGCACCCCGTACGTCGTGGAATAGCCCACCGGACCACTAACACAAGGCCTATACCCCTGCCTTCGCCGGGGTCCCTGCCACGCACCTCTGCGGCCAGTAGCGCCCCGATGAGGCAGCTGCGAGAGCAGTTGTCCCCGCCCGCCATCAGGTTTGCCCGCACGCCCTCCACGTACTTGGCACCGTACTGCCCCGCTGCCATGGCCACATTGGTGAAGGCGGCGGGGTTGCCGCAGGCGGGCCCGTTGCACCACACCGCCAGCGTGAAGGGCGGCAGCTTGTCCTTGATGGCCATGTGCTTGGACACCATCTCCTCCATGTACGACACAGGCGTGTACGTCAGCTCTGTGATACGGGTAGGAAAAGGCAGCAGGCGCGCGTCACACTGGAGGCAGGTCCAATGACGTGGCGAACTTCACCATCCATACTGCCTAGCCGTACTGTCAGCACGTGAGCGCGGGCACGTGGGCCACGACTGTTGGGTGCTGGCTCACACTCTGTACACTCATCCAAGCCTGCTCATTAAATGAAGACCACTGTGCCACCTAGTGCTCGCCCAAGTGGCATAGCAGCACATGAACTCGGAATGCCCTATAGCACGCATGCGGTTTCTACGCAAGTATCCTTGGAGAGGATCTTTTGCACGTCCCCCGTACCCGCTCCACGCTACTCATCGGCACGCGCGCCAAACCCAGGCACAGCCTTCGTTGAGCTGCTCCTTCTCAATATCGGCTCCCAGCCCCTCTCCTTGCCCTTTGTGTCCTGACCGGTACGGTCCATGACGTCACCTTAGCCCCCGCCACTCGCAACGACGACACGTACACCCTATGAGCAACCGCACCTCACATACCTGTTAGGGGTGTGGTGCGCGTGGCCAGCGCGCTGCGCACGAGGCCCTGCAGCTCCGCCTCCAGGCCGCCCTCGCCAGCAGCCCACGCCAGGGCCTCGTCCACCGTGTGGCCCTGAGAGCAAGGGACACCGGTACCAGTAAGATGCGCGCACGTAACGATGCGCTGCCCTCGGCTGGCCACCGCAAAGCAGTGCGCCGGCTCGTCCTCCCTAACGCCCACTGAGCCCCAACTTATGCACCCCCCCCACCCACCCACTCACCAGCACCACCTTCTCCAGGATGAGGGCGCCCGCCAGGCCGTACCGCACCGCGTTGTCGTTGTTCTGCTGCACACGCACCGCCTCCTCCACGCGGGCCCGCAGCTCAGGCTTGCCAGCGTAGCGAGCCACTAGCAGGGCCGCCTGTGGGCGGACAGCAACGTATGTAACGTAAGCACAACAGCATTCACGTGGATGATCATGCATCATGCGCCTGGAGTAAGCCACATCAGGTCCGGTATGTTTCAGGTAAGGGATACGGTCATGACACGGTCCCCGGTGCGTCACGGTCCCAGGTAAATCATGAGGACACAGCGACACGCATGCCATACCGGACGACCATCCTCCAGGAGAGCTACCCGTACGCAGGCGGTTGTGCTGTCAGTACCGTGCCCCTGCCCACCCATGCGCAGGCCCAGACCCCCGTTGTGCTCCGTTCCAGCACCACCGCACCATGCACACCGCACCTTGGCGAAGCAGTTGGCCTGGAAGTCGTCCTTGTCGCCCACCTCCACGCCGCGCTTGCCCTCCTCCCAGGCAGCCACCACGCCGCGCACGCTCTTGTTGCGGTAAGCCTCGGGCTCTGTCTGCGTGAAGTACTTGTACATTGCCTGTACACCGGGCAAAGGGAGCGGGGGGCCGCAGCAGGCAGTAACGAACGCGCGCTGTGCCTCTGTGTCACCGTTCCCCAGGTAGGGTCAGGAGAGGGTGGGCAGCGTGGTAATTAGAAGACAGAACCGTGTGACGGAGGAAGGCACAAGGCGGGGTCTGATCCTGGCGACAACTAACATTTCCTCTCCGGTCTACATGGGGGCCTTTTCGCAGCGCATCACGCGCCGGGGCCACTACCCAAGGCTTGCACACAAGGCCAACAGGCGAAGGTGAGAATCGTGTCTCTACCCGTACATTTGGCCCGGATCCTATGCTCTGTGCCTCGCATCCGCTGGCTGCCACGGGGCCATCCGCTCACCTCAGCGTACTTCTCAGCGCTGAGCTCCCCGCCGTTGTCCGCCATGCTTTGCAGCAGCGGGATGAGCTCGTGGCCGTAGGGGCTCAGCGAGCCGAATGGATGCTGCGTGCACAACGACAGGTGGAACGACGGCAATGACGCACGTGTGCATTCTGTTACGGGGCAAGTTATGACGGCTGGATGGACGGGGCAACCGATGGACGGCTGTCCCATCGGGGGCATCGAGTGGCGGCCCCTAGTAGTGCCTCAGTCCACCATCCTCCTAATTGTTGGGAGAGACTAGTTGTACCCTCTGGTGAAACGAGTCCGATGTGTAACTGATGCTTTAAGCTGGTAAGGCGCTAACAAGGCCTCCCGCACCTTGTAGAAGGGGCAGGAGGGCTCTGGGAAGAACTCCGGGGTGCCCTCCAGGCCCTTGGACGCCAGCAGCTCCTGGATCTTGGGCACGTCGTAGATCCACTGGAAGGGACATCCATGCATTGCAATACCATATGATTTAAGAGTTTCACTGAGACAAAGGCAGGAGCAGCGAAGCAGCAGCAGCAGCAGCAGCAGCAGCAGCAACAACACGGAAGTGCCCGCCACCCTGTGAGAGTTTAAGATACCATATTGGCGAGCAGGGACGCGTGTTGCCATGAGGACGACTAATAAATGAAAACAGAATCAACTCATAAGCAATCACGGCAGCACAATGAGGGGCGTGGCTCTGCTGCTAGGTTGTCATATGTGTTCGTGTACGCATGGTGGACGGGCCCGTAGCTTCTAACCCACGTGCAGAGGCATAGACGCAGCATCGGCGACCAGGCCACCCAGGATAGCAGCCTTGGAGCGCTTCTTCATATCCGTCATTGCAGCCGCGGGAGCGGGAACGACAGCAGGGGACGACGCGTGAGCGGCCACAGCCTGCAATGGAACCACACACCGCGATGAGCATCTCCTTTCCACCACTGCTGCTATGCATCACTATAGTATGGTATTCGTTGTGCTAGTTTGTATACCCGAATTGGCTTAGCGTGCGCTCGAGCGGTCGAGAATTGGGGTCGGGCCTGCTGCAGAGCACGCATGTTGCTACCGTAAGGTTGTCACTTCACGCAAATAAGCACCTCAAGCATAGTTAAAGTAACCCCTGCCTACGTCTACTCGCTGTCCCGCTGCAGCCGTTGTGACCGTTACACGGGGGTGACACGGGGCTTCTGGCGCATGCACCATTTCTGGGATTGCCCTGTTGCGTCTGACATGCGTGCTCATTTGCA
>VFQN01005765.1_pt1 | contig 14827 bp, 13 predicted proteins | sample 3512371 | NCBI WGS metagenome assembly VFQN01 (sample SAMN10412370, study PRJNA504923) | tailings metagenome | isolation source: Replicate 2 from Balatoc abandoned mine | place: Philippines: Itogon, Benguet | collected 2017-08-28
CACGAGCTCTGTTTTGCCTGCCGCTGGAGCCGAAGACGGACATGTCAAGAACGCCGGCAACACCAAGTTCCGTTCAAGGCGCCTCGGCTTGTGTTTTTTGTCTGGTGTAAACTTTAGGGCCTCACGCCGACACTGCGTTCCGCCCATCCTGCTCCTGCATCCTGCGCCTGCTCTCAATGCTGGTACGCCATACCATGCAGTGCAATCGCGTCATGTCGTGGCACGACACAACGCACCAGCCTCACCAGCCCCCTGCGCCCTGTCCCTCCCCCGCAGCTCTCGGCGCTGCCCCAGCTGCAGAACCTGGTCTCCGCCGCCGCGCCCTCCCCCGGGCCGCCCCGTGCGCGACCCGCTGCCCTGGGCTCCGCGCCCAGCCTGTCCCGCCTGCAGACCAGCTCCTTCCGCGACAGCGCGGGCCCCGCCTCGCCATCGCGTCCCGCCTCCGCGGCGACTGCGCCGGCAGGCCAGCAGCAGCAGCAGCCACAGCAGAGCCTAGGAGGCGCCCCCACCTCGCCATTGCCGGCGACACCGCGCGGCCGCAAGTCCTTTGAAGAGCAGCTTCTCGGAGAGTGCGCCTCCCCCAGAGGCTCCCCCGCAGCGGAGCCGGGGCAGAGCGGCCCGGACAGCCCCGTTGTTGGCGGCAATGCGCGCGTGCAGCAGGGGCACAGTGGCCAAGCAGGCGCGCCGCACTTACCTCTGCCCGACCTACCACGCTGCGATAGCTGGGGCACGGCCGCAGGCCTGGGGGAAGGGGCGGCACAGGGCGGCGGGCGAGGGGTGGGCGGCGCAGAGGACCCGGCGGTAGGTCTGCGGCTGGTGGCGCTGGAGGCCGAAGTGACCCGACTGGGGGACGCGCTGCAGTCGCTGGGCCACAAGGTGCGAACCGTATGCTGCACAGCCCTCAAGCCTTGGCGCGTGCACGTTGCAACGTCAAGCTAATGGAACACATTTGAGCAACGGCTCTGCCACGTCTCAAGGACAGCCTGTGACACCCATGGGCTTCAGCACACTTGTCATCGCTGACGGAGGTTTATGAAGGTGACTGGACACGTGCCAAAACTCGCCGCTTGCCCGCAGGCCGCCGCAAGCGCTGACGTGTCTGACCTGCGGCAGGGGATGCAGGAGCTGGGGGCCACTGTGGCGCGAGTGCAGGTGGGTGGGCTGGGCATGCAAAGGCATGCAATTTACACCAGTGAAAAACGAAGCCGAAGGGCACCAGAGCGGAACTTGGTCTTGCTGACGTTGTTGCCATCGTCCGTCTTGTACTCCGACGGCAAGCAAACAGAGCTCGTGCGACTGCGCCCCATACTCACCTGATTGTTACTCACCGTCTGGTTATCCAGGGATAAAAGCTGACAGCTCACCCGTCCGGCTGGTCCGGCATGCAAGTGTCCCGCCTGTCGGAGTGACGGGCTGCCCCACTCCAAATCTGTACATACTGCACACGGCGAGCTATCCATCGCACCGTCCTGGCATGCCAGCGTTGAGCCTTAAGTGGATACCGACCAATGTGTGTGGACACCCGTCGCCCCAGCTTTGTGTGCCTGCCCTGCGTGCCCTGCGCACCCGACGCTTTCCACTAACCAAGGAGCCCCCTTTGAGCCCCCTGCTCACCGAAACTCCTATATGTTACAGGCGCAGCGTGGGCCTGCTGGGTGTGGGTCACCTGCAGGCTGCGTTCCCAGGACTTGCTCCCGGCTGACCGGGAAGCCCCGTTTGCCCCTTTCCTTGCTCATCCCGACCCTGCCCGCCAGGCCGGCGTGGGCCTGCTGGGCGAAGCTGGTGAGGTGGCCGTGCGGCGCCATGTCCACGCCACGCTGCTGCCCGAGGTGCTGCAGCGCCAGGCGGCGGAGGCGCGGAGGATAACGGGGTGAGCGGGGCCGCGTTGGGCGCATCAGCCGAGGCCTGGTTCGACGTTGCGGCATATGTTGTCCTCGTGAGACATCAGGTCCTTCAACTCATCAGAGCAGGGTGCCCCTATGTGTACCTCCCTTGCTCCTACTTGGCCATACCTTGTTACTAGATGTGCCTCATGCAAATCCGTACTCGCAGGTGGCTGGACGAGCAGCTGGCGGGGGTGACCCGCCAGCTGCACGCCCTGCGGCAGGCGCAGGGGGCAACGCAGGGCACCAGGCAGGCGGGCGAGTCGCAAACACAGCAGCCTGGCCCGTCAGGGGACAGCGACGCTCCCGTGCAGCAGCTGCAGTCACGGCTTGAGACGGTGGCGGGCTGCGTGGGGCGCCTGGCGGAGTCGCTGGGTCTGGAGGCGCTGCTGTTGCCCCTCTCCTGCGGCGGCGTGGGGGTGAGAGGGGGCAGCGCAGGCTGGGCGGCTGCGGGGAGCCAAGGGGGCCGGCGAAACGGCAGGGGCAAGCAGGCGCATGGTCGCCGGGAGACGGCGGCTGCGTGTGGTGGGGAGGACGGGGCCTCGTCGGGAGGGGAGGCAGCCGGTGGGGAGGCGCCGCCGGTTGCAAGCGCGGAGTCTTCGGTAGCCAGCCGTGACCAGCAGGAGGAGCAGGAGCAGAAGCCGGAGGACGAGGGGCAAGCAGGGCAGGTGTTGAACAGCCCTGAGGGCTCCAGCACGTCGTCTGAAACTGCTCCTGCAGAGCAGCACCCCCCTCTGCCCCGTGTGGACCTCCCTGCGCTGCTGTGCCGCCTGGACCAGCTGGAGGCGGCGGTGGGTGCAGCCACGTCGGGGCAGCAGGCCCTGGCGGCGGCGGCAGCGACTGCGGCGGCCGCCACCGGGGGCGCTGCCGTCGGCGGCGGCGGCGGGGGCGTGCTGGGCGCTGCTGCCGTCCAGGGCCTGGTGGACGCTGCGGTGTCTGACCTGCAGCTGCGGCTGCGGCAGGTGGAGCGGGAGCTGCCGCTGGTCGCCCGCAGCTACGAGGTCAGGGCGCTGACCAGGACCTTCGTGCAGCTGGCGGCGGCTTTGGGGCCCGGGATGGGCGGGGGAGTGGATGGGTTGGTGGGCACCGGCGGTGGGAGGAACAGGGCCAACGGCAACGCGCATCGCGCGGCGGGGGTGGATGCTGAGCTTGCGAAGCGCCTGGGTAGGTCGGCGTGCGAACACGGCGTGTGCTTGCGTCGTGCTGAGCTTTACGCGGAACAATATAATAGCTACACTTCGCGCTCGGCTGGGGCCCGCTGCGGCACCATGGTTTCACCGTTAGTGCACTTGGACAGAACCAGCACAGGCTACTGGGACAGGTGACACCATCCAGCTTCCACCCATTCCTCAGTCCCTCCCCTTTCCGTCACGTGTGCCCCTTCCCTCCAGGCTCCCTGGAGCTGGCTCTGGCCACCATGGACGAGCGCGGCCGCGCGTTGGAGGCCCGCTGGGCGGCGCAGGAGGCGCGCTGGGGCGGCGCGCTGGGGGAGGTGTCGGCCGCGCTGCCGCGCCTGCAGGCCGCCGTCACGCAGGTGGCACAGGACATGCAGCACAGGGCGGCGGGGGCGGGGCAGAGCCAGAGTGCAACGGCCGCGGGCGTGGGGGTCAGGGCCGCAGCTGGGAGTGTCGGGAGTGGGGCAGGGGGCGGGGCGGCGGGCCAGGGTGGCGGCGCCACTGGGTACGTGCCGGACGCGGTGAGCGTGGAGCTGGCGGGCCTTGCGCACGACCTGGTGCACGCGGCCAGGGAGGAGCTGCGGCGCACCAGGGACGGCCCGCTACCTGACGGCACGCAGGTGCGGGGGGAGGGGAGGGACAGCGCGAGGAGATGCAGCAGCGTGTGCGCGAGCGCAGACAGGGGGTGCTTTGCGTGAAGGGGCGGTGGTCGAAGGAATGGCGCGTGCTTGTGGCAATGTGCGCTGAATGTGGAGCAGCGCCAAGGAAGCGCTGAATGTGGAGCAGCGCCAAGGAGGCCCTACGCTGCCCTGCAGTAAGATGCTGCGGCGTGACGGTGCTGTGGCACATCAGCGGGGGATGGCCACTTTTCCATTCGCTGTGCACCGTTACGCGATCAGCCGCAGGCTCAGGCTCTGCTGCGCAGAACGCAATGCAGTGTGCTACTGCTGCTGCCACTTGAGGGGCCCTTGACCAGCACCACCTTGCCCCTCTCCTTACCCCGCCCGCAGGACGGCGTGCCCACCCCGACGGCGCTGGCGGCGCGCGAGGCTGCGCTGGTGCGGCTGCGTCGCAAGCCCCGCGAGGTGGCTGCGCACGTGGAGCTGCTGGAGGGCGCCAAGGCGCACCTGGACCGCCTGCTGGGGCGCTGCGCTGGGGGGCCGGTAGACCACCTGGTGCTGCTGGCGGCCATGGGGGCCATGAGGGTCAAGCTGCTGGAGGACGCGATGGAGGCGTTTCGGGTGGGGCAGGGAGTGCAGGGGGGCTGGAGGGGAGGCGATTGCTGACCGGTGAGCCTTAGGGGATCTGTTGCAGTTTTGTGGTGGGGCAACCACGGTAAGCGGCATGCTTTGGGTGCGCTGGGTAATGCTACATCGGAATGTGCACACAGGAGGTACGCTGACGTGTGCGTACGCTTTGGTCGTGTCACGCTTGCACTCCCACAGGAACAGATCATGGCGGTGTTCCGTTCCCTGGAGCGGGCCTTCCAGGCGTTGGTGGGGCTGCAGGAGGCGGTGGCGGCCAAGGGCAGCGCGGCGGCCGTCAGCCAGCTGGCGGCGGTGGTGCAGGACGTCAGCAGCGGGCTGGCGGCGCTGGCGGCGCACGCAGCCGTCGGCGCCGTTACAGGCCGGGCTGTTGGCGGAAGCGCAGGCGGTGGCGGCGTGCCTGGGTCGTCGTCGGGCTTGCCGTCGCCGGCGGCGGCGGACGCCGTGGCTCGGCGGCGGCCGTTCAGCGGCGTGCCCGCGGCGTACATGGACCACGGGGCGCAGCAGTGGGAGGAGGAGCTGGCGGCGGCCGCGCGCTCGACGTCACCCTCGGGCGCAGTGCGGCCCTTGTCGCCGCTGCGGCTGGCGGGGCCGGGCGTCAACACGGCGCAGCACCGGCAGCAGGCGGCGGCGGCGCGCGGCCGGCTGATGTCTGCCGGCCCAACAGTGTCGTCATCACAGCAGGCCTGGAGCAGCCGGGCGCCGGCGGGGGCGGGGGCAGCCGGTGGTAGCGTCGCAGCCGCACAAGGGGCCTCCGCTGGGCCCTCGTCCGCCCCTGGCACACCCCAGGCCGCCCCAGGTGGGCTGCACGCGGCCTTGCCTGGTGCCTTCGTCCCCAGCAGCGGCAACCCGCCGCCCTCCTTCCTGGCGGCCAGGAGGAACCTAGGCGCGGAGGCGGACCGGGCGGCGGCGGCGGCAGCGGCCATCGCCGCAAGCGTGCTGGGGGCGGTGCCCCAGGGGGGTGGGTCTCCTCAGATTGACCCTGGTGACCAGCAGGGAGGCAGCTACGGTGGCAGTGCTCAGGCGCAGGCCCGGACGGCATCGGCGGGGCCACAGCGGGGCTGGTCCGCCAGGCGACCTATGAGCGCAATGACTTCGGGCCTACACGTGCCCGTGGGATTCGGAAGTCCGGGAGGCCTAGGGAGGCCGGGAAGCATGCCGTTGCCCCAGGGGGCCGCGCAGAGCGGGTTGCCATTGCTGGCAAACGAGAAGAAGCGGTGATGCCCTGCTGGACCAGTGTCAACGAGCCTAACACGCATCTTGACAACATGTCCGTCTGACTGTGTTGCCAGCTTCTTGCAACGGAAGACGGTGTGGGCAAGGCGCAACTTTCACCCTGACGTGGCGGGTGACACTTTGTGTAACCTGGTGTAACCTCCATGAGAGGTACCACCGGTATTGACACGTGCTGTCTTGATACTGCAACTGCCCAAGCTTCATGACGATACTTTACTGCCCAAGGCTCAAGAAGACTGCCAAACTGCGAGGCCTTAGTATAGCTGCACTGCTAGTGCAACGAGTGTGTGAGGTGGACTTTCTGGTGGGGCGAACCGTGCCGGGCTGAACCCTTGCAGCCGGCTAAGTGATGACCGGGCAGTAGATGTCCACACGATGGTGTTGTTGCCGGCCACGGGCCACCTACGCGCGCCCAGTACTACTGTCCCTCAACCGGCTTGTTAAATGCGCGCTGCATGGCTGCAGATGGCTGCTGCGTTGTGCCATACTAAACAAGGTCCTATTGTGAGCTGCTGGGCACTGAAGCTGCTGGGCACTGAAGGGACCAGCACATGTACCAGGAGGTTTGGTTACAACGTGCCGAGGAGCGCGTGCGCTTACTCCACGGTCTTGATGATGTCCGAGTCACCTGCGCGGCAACAAGGGATGGCCGTGTCATGCGATGGAAACCAAACCTAGCCATGATGGAAACAAGGCAACACACAACTCAATCATAGCCTTTCCGCGCCCCCTTGTCGCCCATGCGCACTCGAGCGCGCTAGGAAGCAGTACCACTCCCACGCTGCTACGCCCGGTGCACCCACCAGGATCGGTGATGGCCAGGACGCTGACGCGGTAGTACTTGCCGCAGGCAGTGCCCAGGTCCACGTTGTCTGGGGGAGTGTGTTTGAGGAAGCGGGTGGGAGTGGGTGAGAGCGAGAATGGGTCAGCTCAACCTGGCTAGCAAACTGGCTGGCAACGGGTGCCTGAGCGCAGTGGCGCCTGTGCAGCAACACAGCACTCATTCCAAATGTGCAGTCACAGGTGACCTTGCGCATGGTATACTCACATGCGTGCCGTTCACACGCCACGGCCTTCTGCCTCGGCCGCAGCAGGAGCCGCACTACCCCAGAAGCCAAAACCCCAGCACTCACTGCCGCTGTAGTGGTGCACGCCAGTCTTGGCAAGCATGGCGTAGTACTCCACCTCAGACTTGCGCACGGCGGGGCAGTTGTTGCAGATGATCACCAGCTTGACTGCAACGTTGGTTGGGTGGAGAGGGTGACGGCGGTCAGGGGCGGCGAGGGGACGAGGCTCGTCAAGGCAGCAGATGAATGGGGAGACCGTTGCTGCAGCAAAGCGTACTCACCCTTGCCGGAGCGGAGCTGCTTGAGGCAGGTCTTGTAGCCCAGAGTGTACTTGCCACTCTTCATCACCAGCGCGAGACGCGCATTGATGTTCTCCTGGGTCTTCTTCTGCGCTCCCGAAGCAAGCGGTATTTCCTTTAGACACCTATCCTTTGGCCAAGCCTAAAGGCAAGCTGTAACAAGGCTGTGACGTTTGTCGGCTAATCTACGCACCGTCTTCTTGCTAGCAGCAGCGGCGGGTGCCATTTTTGCTTGTTTGCCTCCTTCTCAGCCTGGATAAAGTAAGCGGCACGGTTTCTATCATGAGAGAACGGTTCAAGCGAGTGAAGGCGCGGCGGCCGTCGGCCGCCGGCCCCACCGCTGAATGGTATGCTGTCTACATTTATGCGAAACGGACCTAAGGCCAGGCTCCAGAGGCTTTTTGCTTCAGACGAAAAAAGGGCCGTATATGGTTCCCCTGCTGCCTATGTTGCGTCAAGTTGGCCGCTCGTACGGCAATAGGCTTCAGTACAGCGCTCCCGTAGCTTAGCACCTTCAGGCGGAATGCTGGTAGCCATAAACTACACTTCCTGCCTGACCCTTGCGTGCGCCGGAGCCAACACTGAAGCTGATGGCCAGGCTGATGGCCCTACTGCTGATCGCGAGGACACCCTGCCGACTTATGCGTTGGTGTTTGACGAGGGTTACATTACTGCATGACACAGCCCAACACGATTGGCGCGGTCCCGACCTCCCGTGCGTTCGGGCACGTGTCCAGGCCACGAAGTCATTTTGACCAGGGAAGCTTCTCGTCGTAGGCAGACAGAGCTCCCCAATAGCAATCCGTGCAAAACAGTGGGCTTTGCCAGCTGCTCAGCACATAGGGCAGGCAGTCGCGCCAGTTAGAGCACAACAGCCTGTCAAGTGTCAGCTTACACTGCGAAGCAAGCGTCCATGCCTTGCCAGGGGAGCCGTCGAACACCTTACCAACACCGCTGTATTGGCAACCTTTTGTACCGGTACTGTCACCGTTGCATATGGATCAAGACAAAGAGGGCACCGTCGCCATATGTGCCGCAGTGCGCCTCCTGACAGCCGCATATGCCCCTCCAACCCCAACCAAAGACCTATGTGCACGCAGTGCCGCAACTGCACCGCATTTTTTCGCCCGCACATCTATGTATGTCGCCGTGTTTCAGCGACTTGCTATGAGCTGATGTGTGACTGATGTACAGGACAAGCGGATATAATAAGCTGAAATGGAAGCACGCGCCACGCACGCCACAGCCCCGACTCTGCATGGCACAGGCCAGCTGCCCCCCTGGCATGACCTCAAGAGAACGGCGCCCGTTATGCACAGGACATGGGACTACGCTGCTGCACCGTGCCAGCGGCCAGTTGCACGCAACACAGCATGAATACCCAGTAACAGCCAGTAAACCTATCATGGCAACAGACTGACTGCATTTATTCTTAGCCTATGTGCATGATCATTTCCACTTGACTAGTGCCGCAGCTCCGAAACACTTCAGGAAACTTCAGGACGCTCACGTCTGGCCGGGTCCCCGGGGGTTGAAGCTGCCCGCCCATGCGTTCTGCTTCATGGCCTCCAGCATGGCCCGCCGCCGCATCTCGCGCTGCAGCTGGATGTTGTCCACGGGCCCGATCTTGTCGTCGCCGTAGGTGGGGCCGCGCGCGGCGCGCCGCATGGCGTGCAGCCGCTTCTCCTGCAGGGGGCCAAGGCCACGGGGCGGGGGCGGCGGCGCGCCGTTACCGTCGCTGTCAGTGATATCCCCGGCAAAGGATGTGACATGTGCTGAGCTGTCACCCGTCGACCGCACGTGTCTTGCTGTGACGCTCAGCGAGGCCAGTTAGGCAAGCTCTGTCCCCCAGCCCCGTCGCTTTTCAAGAATGGAGCTTACATGACCGCACCCTGACACCCAGCTGTTACTCACCTTTACGAGCAGCACACAGCCCCCGGTACGTAACCCACACCACACGATCGGCCCACGCCTCACCTCCTCTGTCGCGTTCTCCGGCAGCTGCTCGTCCGAGTCCGCCCCCGAGCCCTTGCCGCTGTCGTCGTCTAGCAGCTCGTCCTCCTCCAGGTCCACGTCACGAGCCATGGAGCGACCCGCACGCATCTCAGCGAACTTAAACTGCCGCACGCTGCGGTGGCCGCCTCCGCCGCCTCCAGCGGCGACGGCTGGCGCGGCGGCTGCTGCTGCGGCTCCCGCAGGGGAGTCCAGGGAGCCCTCCGGGACCTAGGGGTACAGAGCAAGAGAAGGGGATGGGCAGTCAGGGGGCACTGCAGCTCTACGCATCCTGGTACGCAACAGGACACGCAAACGGCAGGGCAGGCAGCAACAAGGACAGTTGCCAGTAGCACTCACGTCGTCGAGGCCTGGCGCGAATTTAATATGGCGCTGCTGCTTGGCGGGTGGCGCCATGCCCGCCGCCGCGGGGGCCGCCGCCGCTGCCGCCGCTGCCGCCGCCGCCTCCGGGTCCATGTCGCCACCGTGCTCGCCCATGCCCGGGCGGTTGAAGCCGCGCAGGTTGGGCGACAGGCCGGGGCGGCCCTCCGCCACGGTCTCCTCCGGCACGTCGGCGGGAGGGGGCTGCAGCACGTCGCCCGACGCCGTGCGGTCCCCAGGGCGCTGGAACTGCCGTACGGTACGGCCGCCGGGGCCACCAGGACTCGCCAGCGCGGCTGCTGCTGCTGCCGCTGCTGCATCGTCGTCGTCAAGCCCGCCGCTGGCGGCGTCGCCAGGGCGGTTGAAGCGCACGGTGCGGTTGCCCATGGCCGCTGCGCCCGCCACCCCGGCCGCAGCTGCCGCAGCTGCTGCGTCCTCCGGGTCAAAGCTGCCCTCGAGGCCGTCCCCGGGGCGGTTAAAGCGCACCGTGCGGTTGCCCCCAGGCGCGGGCCCTCCAACAGACGCAGGGGACGGTGCCCCGGACTCGGGGTCAAAGGCGCCCTCGGTGCCATCTCCCGGCCGCTTGAACTGCACCGAACGGTGTCCGGAGGCCGCCAGGCCCGTCCCTGCAGCAGCGGCACCGGCGGCTGCATCCTCGGGGTCAAAGGCGCCGTCGGTGCCGTCGCCTGGGCGGTTGAAGCGCACGGTGCGGTGTCCGGCGGCGGCCGCGGCGGCGCCTGCGGCCCCTGCCTCGCCCGCGCCATCGGGGTCAAAGCTGCCCTCCGGCCCGTCCCCTGGCCGGTTGAAACGCACCGTCCTGTTGCCCCACCTCGCTGCCCCCGAGCCGGCCGCATCGCCACCTGCACCCTCCTCGTCAAACGACCCTGCAGGGCCGTCCCCTGGGCGGTTGAACCGCGTGGTGCGGTGGCCTGCAGCCGCCGCTCCGATGCCAGCAGTGGCGGCCGCTGCCCCCTCATCGTCAAAAGACCCGGGGGCGCCGTCCCCAGGCCGGTTGAAGCGCGTGGTGCGGTGGCCAGAGGCTGCTGCGCCGCCAGCCGCCGCCGCAGCCCCTGCCGCAGCTCCCTCGTCAAAGCTGCCTAACACCCCGTCGTCGTGCGGGTGCACGGCGTTGGGCCGCCGGAAGATGGGCGGCAGGCTGCCGGCCGACTTGGCCGAGCCTTGCGCAACGTCCTCAATCTCGCCCGCCTCCGGGCCGACGCCGCTGCCGTGTTGCCACAGCCGCGCGCCCAGGCGCGGACCCTGGCCTTTGCCTTCCGCCCCGCCCTCAAAGCCACCCTGCGAAGGCCCCAGGTCGTCCAGCCCCTTGCCTTCCTTCCAGATCCGTGCGCCCATAGCCGCGCCTGCGCCCGCTCCCGCCGCCGCCCCCGCGCCCGCCCCGACCCCGGGATCCAGACCTAGAGACACGGTGGCGCCCGCGGCTGCTGCGCGGGCCGCTCCGAAGCTGCCTTCCCCGCTACCACCGACGCCGGCAGCAGCCCCCAAGGAGCTGCGCTCCGCCGATGTGGCGCTAGCGCCCGAGCCCTTGCGCACCGGGTTGCTCCCGGAGCTGACGCGGCCGGCGGCGGCGGCTGCGGCGGCGGCTGCAGCCGCTGCCGCCGCTGCGGCTGCCACGTCCTTGTCCAGCTCCTCCAGGGTGGGCAGGTCGCGCGGCGTGGGTGGGTTGCCCGAGCCGCGGGCAGTGCTGCTGGGCGTGGGGCCCAGACCGCCGTCCGCAGCCGCCGTCTTGCTGGCGCCGCCAAACAGGCCCCCGAACATGCGGGAGAAGAAGCCCTTGGGCTTGGCGGCAGCGGCTGCAGCAGCAGCAGCGGCGCCGGACGCACCCACGGCACCTGCAGCGCCCCCGGCGGCTCCGGCGGCAGCCCCGGCGGCCCCACGGTTGACGCGCGTGAAGGCGGCGCCGCCGAGGGCCCCTGCCGCTGCTGCCGCCGCCAGCGCCGCGGCGGTCACCTCGGGCACCTCGCCGGAGGCCTCCTGCGGGTGGTGCAGCGGGCAAGCGGTTTTGGTCACAGACAGCAAGGCACTCCACCTGCGCCTAATTGCACGACTGACTCGACATCCGTTCTGTTCCACCCCACCCGTCCATTTCCGCCCCCGCCCCACTCACCAGAAGGGTGGGCACTTGCAGGGAGGCGCTGCCGGCCGCACGGCCGCTGCCCGCCGCGCCCGAGTCGCGCACGTACAGGCCGTTGCCCGAGGGGCGCATCTCCCCGACCATGGAGGGGCCGCTGCCCTGGGCCTCCTGCGGGAAACGGAAGGGCGGGCGGGCGGTGACAAAAGCAGATACGGTAGTGCATACGGCCTTGAACACCGGTTAGCCCGGTTAGTGCGGGGTGTTGCATACGCGCAGCCAGCTCAGCTTCCCTCCTGCAACGCCTCCAGTATGCGTTCACAAGCACGGAACGACGGAAGAGTATAAGGCATTCGTGTCGTTTGGCAATGACAGCCAAGCCCTTGACCTCACGCACCCAACCAGCCAGCCCCCTCACCTCCATGAGCGGCTCCATGCCGGCCCCCGCCCGCGATCCCGCCTCCATCTCCGCCAGCTCCTTAGCCACACGGTGGTTCAGCGACTCGCTGTGCAGGATGCCGGGGATGGCGCCCGCGGCCGCCGCCGCCGCCGCCGCCGCGTCCCCGCCGTCGAGTCCCGCGCCGCCGGAGGGCGACTTGGGCGGCAGCGCGGGCAGCACCGCCTTCGCGAAAGGGTCCAACACCCCAGGGGTAGCGGCGGCACCGGCTGCGGATGCGGAGGGCAGCTCGGGCAGGGAGGCGGCAAATGAGCCGGGCTTGCTGCCGGAGAGGTGGTCCAGGGAGGGCAGCGCGCCCTTGCGGCCCGCGATGGGCGGCAGCGGGCGCTTGCCGCCGGCGCCCGCCGCCGTGACTGAGCCGCCGGTGGTGGTGGGCAGCTGCACCTTGTCCCTGCCTGGCGCGGAGAAGGATTTGGCGGCCAGGGCCGGGTCCAGGGCGGGCAGCTTGTGCAGCGCGGCGCGGATGGGCGGCAGCGCGGCCTTGGCGGGGCCGCCAGGGGATGTGGCCCCCAGCGCGGTGCCGGCCGCCGCAGCCCCGGCCGCCACCCCCGCCAGGTCCCCCGTGGACGCCAGGCTGCCGCTGAACGACCCGGGGCTGTGCACCTCCGGGGGAGCCGACGCGGCGGCCCCCGTGAGGCCCGTCTTCTCGCCCTTGGGCCGGATTGCGGGTAGGGCCGTCTTGGTGAACAGGGCCCCCGCACCAACGGCTGCGCCGGCAGCTGCACCCGCACCCGCACCCGCCGCCCCGGCGGCATCCCCGCCGCCTGCGCCCGCCCCGGGCGCCCCCATGCCCTCCTCGCTCCAACCTCGTCGGAGGTCGAACTGACTGGGCCCTCCGCCGCCTGCTGCGTTGGACGCGGCACCGCCGGCCCCTGCCCCGGCCCCGCCCATACCCAGGGCGCGAGCCATCTTGGAAAAGAATCCTCCGCCGCCGGCGGCCCCGGCTGCCCCTCCGACGCCCGCGGCTGCCGCCGCCGCGCCGTCCAGCGCCACGGGCTTCTGACTGGCGGCGCCGCCGCCGCCCAGCGCCGCCGCGTTGGCGGCCTGGGCCCACATCTGGGCGCCCTCCTCGTTGAAGCCGCCGGCGCCGCCGCCCACACCGGGCATAGCGCCCGCCGCCGCGGCGCCGCCGCCGCCCACGTCGGCCTTGCCGGGCTCCGCGTCCGCGGACACCACGAAGGAGGTGGCCTGCAGGATGTGACGGAACGGACAGCGGCGCGGCAGCACGTGAAATTTGTAAGCAGTAGCCGGCCATTGAGTGGCGCTTAGGTGCCAAGCCCCCGCCTGCATTGGCTCACTGCGCCAGTACACCCACCAACTGGCTAACCCGCCTCCAAAGCCATCCCCAACCTGCACTCCCAGCACTGCGCCCCTTCCTAACGCACCAGCTTCCTGTTCCTCTTGTACAGGAAGGCCGCCACCGCCAGGCCCAGCAGCACCAGCGCCCCAATCACCGCCACGATGATGAACCACGGGAACGGCTTGCCGTCGCCGCCGCCGCCCCCGCCGCCGCCGCCGGCCGCGCCCTCCGCCGCTGGCGGCAGCGCCCCTGCGTAGGTGGTCAGCGCGCAGCCCGACACGGCGGCGGCGGGGGAGCCCGCGGCAGCCGCCACGGCCTGCAGCGCTGCGGCGAAGGCGGCGCAGTCTGGGAAGGTGCCCACCGCCGACACGGCGCGGAGCTGAGCGGGGGCCAGGGACAAGGGGTAGGGAGGGCCATGACCTGGTCAGCAACGTGGCCAGGGGGCGGGGGCATGTGGAAAGACTGCATGGGTGAAGATAGAGGTTCGGGTGCTTTTATCACATGTGCGCCGACCCCGGCCGTGCGAGGAGGCACTGCTTGATGGTGGGAAGCGGAGAACACCCCTGTACCCCTCCCGCCGCCTTTCCGACGCACCGTGGCTCCCACGGCCGCCCACGGCCCCAGCACGGCGCCCAGGGGGCACACGCCCGCGATGCCCCCGTCGCTAAGTGCAGCGTGCACCGCCCCGCGGAACACCTCCACGCTGATCACGGGGTCCAGCATGAAGGTGATGTCGGTCTTGACCTTGGGGATGCAGGTCTGCGGGGCAAGGTACCGGCAGAGGACAGAGAATCGGGGCCCGTTGGGTATAAAAGGACGCTCAGTATGTATGACATAGCAGCCCTGCGTCGGCCCCGACACAGGAGTATGATACGATGCGGGGCAGGACAGGAGACCCTGCCCCCTCGCGGTACGCACCACGTCCTGCGCCAGCCGCCTGCGCTGCGCCGGGGGCGCCTCGTCCGCGCAGGCGGTAGTCATGTTGGCGGCGGGGAAGGACAACGCGGAGGACAGCGCGCCAACCAGGCTGCCCTGCACGGCGGGCGTGCAGCTGGCGTAGGGGGAGTCGCCCTGGGGGTGACGTGGGGGCAAGGGAGACACGGGGTGCAGGGGAGCAATGAGTTAAGAGTTCAAGCCATCCAGCAGGCTGGACGGCAGCGCTGGAGCGCCTGGCACGCGGCATGGCACCGAGGAAGCCACGGTGGTGCACCCAGCCAGCCGGTCCGGCCCAGCTGGACGATGCAAGCGGTGTTCCTCGCAGCCCCGCACCTGGAAGCGTGCCGAGGCGGTTAAGTAGTTGTAGTCCAGCTCCAGCAGAGCGCCGTCCACCGCCGGCAGCGTGTCGCCCGGGCCCAGGGTGGTGTTGGGCAGCAGCAGCTCCGCCAGCAGCACGGGCACGCCCCCGGGGGGGGCGGGGCCGGGAGGGAGCTGCGCCAGACCCGAGCCGGGAGGGGGGAGTATGTCTAGGCCGGTGCCTGGAGGGGGCGGGAGCTCCATGCCTGTGCCCCCTCCCGAACCAGGGGGCGGCGGGTTGAGTAGGAGGATGAAGTCGGGGAGAGAGGGGCTTGGGGGCTGGGGCGGGAAGGCTGGTGGTGAGGGGGGAGACGGGGGAGGGGGAGGGGGGGAGGGAGGGGATGGGGGCGGGGAGGGGGGCGTCGGGGGGCTGGGTGGGGGTGGGGGGGG
>VFQN01005766.1_pt1 | contig 14824 bp, 10 predicted proteins | sample 3512371 | NCBI WGS metagenome assembly VFQN01 (sample SAMN10412370, study PRJNA504923) | tailings metagenome | isolation source: Replicate 2 from Balatoc abandoned mine | place: Philippines: Itogon, Benguet | collected 2017-08-28
AGCCGGCCACCCGCAGCTGCTGGGCTGGCTGCTAAGCCACTGCCCGGGGCTGGTGGAACGCAGACAGGTGCTGGCGGCCGCGGCCAAGCACTGCAACCTGGCGGGGCTGCAGGCGGTGTTTGGCGCTTTGCCTGCCAACCCGGCTGGGCAGGGCTGGAGTCTGGACGCGGCTGCCGAGTCAGGCACGCCAGATGTTGTGGCCAAAATGGAATGGCTGATGGGGATCAGCGAGAGGCGGTTCCAACTTCAAGAGAGCACAGCAGCGGCTGCTGCGCGCTCGGGGGACCTGGGCCGTCTTCGGTGGCTGCGGGAGCGGGGGTGCCCCGTGGGGACCCTGGGTGTGCTGAGGGATGCGCTGCAGCATGCGGACCTGGCTGTGGTGCAGTGGCTGGTGGACGAGGCGGGGTGCGAGCTGCCGCCGGCGGTAGGCGCAGACGATGAGGGTACGGTGGAGGTAGAGCGCGAATGGGGCAGCCTGCTCGAGGCCTCAGCCAAGAGCTCTGACGGGTTGGCCAAGGTGGGCTGGCTACTGCAGCGGCGGGGGGCCCCATTGCAAGCCAGCCACTGGCAGCGCATGGCGGTGGCAGCTGCCGAGGCGGGGCGCGTGGAGATGGTGCAACACGCGCTGTCTGTGCTAGGGCCAGGGGCCATGCCCGAAAGTCTGGCATATGCGGGCATGCGTTCGTGCAGCGTGCCAGTGGTGCAGTTCCTGCGCAATGCCGGTGTGGAGTTCGGACCATGGGCCTACACGAAGGCAGCACACGCCGGCAGCCCAGCGATGGTCCGATGGCTGGCGTGCGAGGCGTGGGTGTCCGCTCAGGGCCTCAACCTGAACAGGGTGGTGACGGAGTGGCCCCCCGGCCCCACGGCTGCAACGAGCCGAGAGCTGCTGCAGGCGGTGCAGCTGCTGTTGGAAAAGGCGGGGTGGCGAGGCTGGGGGGACACGGCCGTGTTGGAGTTTGCCGCTGCAATTCGGGGCGACCTGGCCCTGGTGCAGTACCTGCTACAGCAGCAGCGGCAGCAGCGGCCGGGGTACCAGCCAGACTGGAGTGTGGTGACGGCGGCGGCCGAGGGCGGCTGCGAGGCGCTGCTGGAGTGGCTGGTGGAGGTACACCCGGGCTGCCTGGCGGTGGTTCCCAGGGGCCGCTCACCGTACGTAGCTGCTGCCGTGGCTGGAGACCTGGGCACGCTGGCTGCGCTGCGGCGCCTGGGCGTGCCGTGGGGTGCAGGAAACGTGGTGGCGATTGTGGTGGTTAACAAGCGCATTGCACCTGCGGCCCTGCACTGGCTGGTGGAGCAGGGTGCTCCCGTGGGCAGCCGCAGGGACGTGCAGCAGGTGTGCGAGTTAATGGGGGAAGAGATCGACAGGGGCATTAAGGACTGGCTGCTGGGGCTGGTGGGGGCGCAAGCGGGAGCGGCGGAGGCGGAGGCCTGACCGCCTGTGGCAGAGCGTTGGGGGGGGGGATGAGTGGGCGGTGGGGGTACGGCCGGTTGGTAGGCGTGAAGGGGTATTTGAGCAAGGATGGACGGACGGAAGGCTTAGCTGATGGGGCAGTATGCCCTTTTAGTGTTATGCTGTGTTTTGAGCGTTGTGCGTGACCTAGTTGCTTGCCCTTTGGCCCCGGGTGGTACTGCATGCTTGGGACATGACTGCGTGACTGAAGGTTTCGGCAAACCGGGTACCGCATGTGCATCCCAGGTGGCATCGCTCCTCTCAGGTCGTGTACATGACTGGGCGTGACCTTACCGTGCTTAACCACCCTCTTTGCTCAAGGGGCACGTACCCTGTTTTTGGTTGCGTTTTGGGGCCCACTCGCAACTTGCACGTGAGGTTAGGCCGTATGCAAGGTGCACTGGAAGTGCACCTATGGCGGTTGGTGTCTCCTGTAGGTTTATGCGCCTGGGTGGCGACCGCGTAGTCGCGTTTGCCTGATTGAAGACATCCAACGAAAGTTGAACCACTGCTCCCCAAAGCCTGAGGCGGTGGTGCGCGGGCGGTAGGGTAAGGACTGAAGGTCGTAGCGTCGGTAGGGTGCTGGGTGGCGTCGGGAAGGGGCAGGGGCGCGTGTCTGTTGCCGTGGTCTTGCGTGGCCAAGGGCCCATGGCTGTTGCTGTGGGGCACCAAGTGGAGCAGACGGGCGTTGCTGTTTCGTCTGCTCAGAAACAGCCTTTGGGCGGTGGTGAGCGGGTGGTAGGGTACAAACTGAAGATCGTAGCTGCAGGGGGCGCAGGGGGTAGCAGCATCGGGTAGCGGCAAGATGGGGCAGGGGCGGCGGCGCGTCTGCTGCCGTGGTCCTGCGTGGCCAGGGCTGTTGCTGTGGGACCCCAAGTGGAGCAGACGGCGTGGCTGTTTCGGTGCAACTGGGGTGAAGGGGCACGCAGGCCGCACCTTGATTCACAGACCGTCCGTCGAGTACAAAGGGGTACATACTCGTGGCGAGTGCTCGCAGGACTGGTCTGCGAGTGAGCGTTTCGTGTAGGGTGTGCGCTGCCTGTAGTGGATAAGAAGGGTGGAGGTGGCGCAGAGCGACTGTGTGCTAAGGTGCTGACTAAGCGGAAGCAAGGGACTGAGCAAACCCCTGCTGTGCATCAGACGCCTGAGTAGGAAGGTCGTGGTCGTCGTCGTTTGGCAGATGTGGTATCGCGCTACCTGCGTGGCGAGGGCACCGTGAACGCATTCTATGCTGACTTCTAGTAGCACAGGCTGCATGTCACACCCGTGGTACCACAAGTGCCGTTTGTGTGGGTTGTGCCCGAGAGCGATAATGTCCTCTTGCGCTTGGCTCCGAAACCGGCTGAGGCACGTGCCGTGCTTTCGTGCGTCCGTGTATGTGTGTAGGTGCAGAGCTCCGCAGTCGCTGGTGTGCAGTCACATGCTGCCGGATGCGGCCTGCGGCACTACCCACCCGGGTCAGGTGCACCGAGCCTGGAAGCACAACCTGAGCCTGCTAACCTGCCTACGCTGTTCCCTCTCTGCTGCTGACAATTGCCACCCAACAATGCTGCAACCTTTCTGCTGCATACGTAAGAGTAGTCCACACCAAACAGCTGCTGCATGCCCCGGTGCACGGGCTGTACGGTGGGTTCCGGGAACATTACGGTAGTTTGCCCCGGCTTGCTTGAGAGAACGTACGGTCCGTGTTCCCGGCACAGCGCCGAGGATCATTTCAAGTTTGAGACCATATAAGTCGTCCTCGCATACGCAGCGTGCACGCAGAAGCTCCCGTTTCCAGCTTCCGCTTTGCAGTCGAGGACGCAACCCAGCAGAACGCGCCAAGGCTACGCTATCAACATCAGATATTAGTGGGTTATCCTAAAACTTACATACATAGATGCTCATGCCTCTGCGTCGAGCGTCGCATTTTCGACTGTTGTCACGACTGCGACCGAGCGTCCCGAGCGACCGAGCGTCCTTGTGCTCTGTTTATATAAGAGTACTAGGAAAACGTTTGAGCCGCCTTGCGTACTCGAAACACGTACTGTGCACAGTGAGGGAGGTCAAACTGCTACATGGCCCCCGCTCCGGACGCGCCCCCTGAGCCTTGAACTGACTGACCTTGTGCCTCCTTGCTCCCTCCCTCACTGCGCAGGGGAGCTAGCTCCCCTGCACTGAACCCACAACACTGCATGCCGCCATGGCCACGCAAAGAGACAGCACGAGCTACACTTCGGACCGGCAGCACCATCTGCCTTCAGCCCTCCAGCTGCACATCCTGTCCCTGCTGGCCCCCAACGACCGCGCCCTCAGCGGCCGCCTTGCGTCCCCGGACACAGCCGCCGGCCTCACTGGCACAGACCACTGCACCGTCTCCTTGTCCCAGCCGCTGCCGCCCCACGCCGTGCCCTGGGCCGTGGAGGCAGGCCAGCAGCACGTGCGGCACCTGCCCTTCCGGCACAAGCTGCGGCTGCTGTGCATGGCTGCCGCCAGCGGGAGCGAGGTGAACCTGGAGGTGGCGCTGGCGCTGCTGCGACCCAGTATCTTTCCGGAGCTGCTTCACACCTATGACACTGTGTGGGCCTCTGAACACGTCCCACCCCAATTCAACCCCGCCGTGGCGGCGGTGGCGGCCGGCCACCCGCAGTTGCTGGGCTGGCTGCTGGGCCACTGCCCGGGGCTGGTGGAACGCAGGCAGGTGCTGACAGCCGCGGCCAAGCACTGTGACCTGGCGGGGCTGCAGGCGGCGTTTTGCGTCCTCTCCGCCAACCCGGCAGAGCAGGGCCGGGTTCTGGACGCGGCTACCGAGTCGGCCACGCCGGATGCTGTGGCCAAGATGGAGTGGCTGATGAGTATCAGCGGGGGGAGGTTTCAACTGCAGGAGAGCACAGCGGCAGCTGCAGCCCGCTCGGGGGACCTAGGCCGGCTGCAGTGGCTGCGGGCGCGGGGTTGCCCCATGGAGGGGCTGGGTGTGCTGAAGGACGCGCTGCAGCATGCGGACCTGGCTGTGGCGCAGTGGCTGGTGGACGAGGCGGGGTGCGAGCTGCCGGACGCAGATACTGACGGCTACAACGATGGCGATGAGGATGGGGTGTTGCTGTGGGGTCTGCTGGAGGAGCACGCGGAGGAGCACCAAGTGGGCTGGGGCAGCCTGCTGCTGGAGGCCGCTGCCAGGAGCTCTGACGGGGTGGGCAAGGTGGCCTGGCTGCTGCAGCGACGGGGGAGCCAACTGCGAACCAGGCAGTGGCAGCGCATGGCGTTGGCAGCTGCCAGGGAGGGGCGCGTGGAGATGGTGCAACACGCACTGTCCGTGCTGGGACCGGGGGCTGTGCCTGCAGGTCTAGCTCACGCAGCCGTGCAGTGGGGCAGCATACCAATGGCGCAGTTCCTGCACGGCGCCGGTGTGCCGTTTGACCGTGAGGCCTACCCGCTTGCAGATAGGATGGCGCGTCGGGGTAGGACCGGCAGCCTGGCGATGGTCCGGTGGCTGGCGTGCGAGGCGGGGGTGTCCGCTGAGGGCCTGGACTTGCACCTTGTGGTGGATAGGTGGCCCCGAGGCCCCACGGCTGCAACGAGCAGGGAGCTGCTGCAGGCGGTGCAGCTGCTGGTGGAAAAGGCCGGCTGGCGAGACTGGAGCAACGCACCCCTGCTGGTCTCGAACGCTTCAAGGCGCGGCGACCTGGCCCTGGTGCAGTACCTGCTGCAGCAGCTCCAGCAGCAGCAGCCGGGTTACCAGCCGGACTGGGGTGTGGGACTGGCGGCGGCGGAGGGCGGCTGCGAGGCGCTGCTGGTATGGAATGGCTGGCGGCGCAGCACCCTGGGTGCCTGGCGGTTCCTCCTGGGGGCTGCTCGCCGTACATCCGGCCTGCCGTCGCAGGAGACCTGGCCACGCTGACTGCGCTGCGGCGCCTGGGCGTGCCGTGGGGTACGGGGAACGTGGTGGCGAGTGTGGTGGGCTGGCCCGGCATTGCACGTGCGGCCCTGCACTGGCTGGTGGAGCAGGGTGCTCCCGTGGGCAGCCACAGCGACGTGCAGTATAGCTTCGAATTGATGGGGGATCGCCTCGACAGGGGTACTAAGGACTGGCTGCTGGGGCTGGTGACGGCGGAAGCGGCACCTGGGGAGGAGGCCTGACCACCTGGGGCAGAGCGTTGTGGGAGTGATGGGGTGGGCAGTGGGGCATGGCCTGTCCCGTTGCCCACCATTGTCGGTTGGTAGCAATGATTGCGCAAGGAGGGATGGTCAGCGGGCGTCACACTTGTGGGGCGGTGTGCATGTTCACTGTTAGCTAGGCTCTACCTCGCTGTGCGAAGCACCTGCATGTCTCGGATGGCTCGTATCCTGTTTTTGGTTTGCGCTTTTGGGTCACTCGCGTATGGTGCGTGCGAACTGACCTCGGATGTATGCACGCTGAACACCGGTGCACTCAAATTGCCTCTATAGCGGCTGATAGCGGTCAGCTGATCTCCTCTGTGTGCGGGCCCATGTGGTGGGTGCGCCTGTTTCGCAAACAACCAACGAAGGTTGAGGCACTGCTTCTTCACAGCCTGGGGCGGTGGTGCGTGGGTAGCACAGTAAGGACTGAAGTTCATGGCTGCAGTAGGGCGCTGGTTGGCGTCAGGAAGGGACAGGGCCTGCCGCTGTCGTATGTGTGGCTAGGGCTGTAGCTGTGGTGCACCGGGTTGGTGGGTTGGTGCAGACGGCATTGCCGTTACGGCGGGGCTGAACTGACGGGGCACGTTACCGCACGTTCAGTCACAGACCGTCCGCCGCGTGAAGGGTGACCTCACTTGGCGTGTGGCCACAGGACTGGTCCGCGAGGGAGCGTTATGTGTAGGGTGTGCATGCGTTGTTGTTGGTAGGTAGGGTGCTGGCGGCCTGGGGTGACTGTGTGCACCTGTCTGCCGAGCTGCAGACTTTGCGGACGCAATGCACCCGCGGCTGTATGTGCATGAGCCGCCACCAAATGAGAGCAGACGGCGTTGCTGTTTCGGCGCAACTGGGGTGGAGGGGCACGCAGCCCGCACGTCCATTCATAGACCATCTGTCGTGTGACAAGTAGTACATGCGCGCGGCGAGTGCTCGCAGGACTGGTCTTCGAGTAAGCGGTGCGTGTGGGATGTGCGCTGCCTGCAATGGGTAAGGAGGGTGGAGGTGGCCCAGAGCGACTGTGTGCTGAGCTGCTGACTTTGCGCAGAAGGGGACTGAGCAACCTCCCGGCTGTGCATGAGCCATCTGGACAGGAAGGTCATTGGTGGTCCGGCAACTGTGGTTAGCGTGGTAGCGCGGTGGTGGTGGCGCAGTGCTGGTAGCATGGTGATGGTAGCTTGTTGGTGGTGGTGCGAGCCCTTCAGAGTGATGGCTTCCTATCTGCGCGGCGATGGCGCCATGGACGCTGTCGGTGCAAACTTTGGCTACGGTAGCACTGGCTGCATGTTTCGTCATCGGGGGCAGTACCAAGTGCCGTTTGTGTGGGTTGTGCAAGGGTAGGAGCGTCAGTCTCCTGTGTCGCATGGCTCCGAAACCGGCTGCACTACGTGCCGCTCGTGCGCGTCCTGATGTGCGTTCAGCCCTCAAATGCAGAGCTGTGCAATTCTAGTGTGCAGCGACATGCTGTCGGATGCGGCCTGCAGCACCTCCTACCCTCTGCAGTTGGACTGACCTCGGAAACCAAACCCGAGGGCTCTGCTCTTCAGGGAATCTCCCCTGCTGCTCTTTGCCTGCGCAATTCCCTGTCAGGCATTGGACGTCCAGCAATTTTGCAGCCGGTATGCTGCATTCGTAAACACATACTGTACTGACATGCGCTGTGCCCGGCACACGATGCAGCGGGTTCCCCGATTGCCGGACCCAACCTTGGGAGCAGAGGGGCTCGGCATGGGAAGGTCACGAAGTAAGTGCCACCACAGGGCGATACAGAGCGCTGAGGGTCATTATACGTTCGAGACCATATAATCTGTCTTTGTACTTGGCGTTCAGCTTCCTCATTTGCAGTCGAGCACGCAACCCCAGTCGCGGGAGAACGATGGGAGAACGACGGTAACGACGCGCGAGAACCACGGTATCGCAATAAGGTATAACAGACAAGATTGCAGGCGATATTTCCGTGTCGTTGTGTCGAGCGTTGCACCTTCCCGCCTTTCGTCGATCGTTCCTTGTTCTCTCTGCGACCGAGCGCCCCGTTGTGCACCCTTGCTTGCTCCCTCCCTCACTGCGCAGAAAAACTAGCCCCGCCCCCGCCACTTAGCCCACTACGCTACACGTCGCCATAGCCATGGCAAGGGGCAGCAACAGCAGCCGCAAAGGCCTGAAGCGCCATCTGCCTTCGGCCACCCAGCTGCACATCCTGTCGCTGCTGCCCCCCAACGACCGCGCCCTCAGCGGCCGCCTGGTGTCCCCAGACGCAGCCGCTTGCCTCAGCGGGCCGGAGCACTGCACCGCCTCCCTGTCCCAGCCGCTGCCGCCCCACGCCCTGCCCTGGGCCGTGGAGGCAGGCCAGCAGCACGTGCGGCAGCTGCCCTTCCGGCATAAACTGCAGCTGATGTGCACGGCCGCTGTCAGCGGGAGCGAGGTCAACCTGGAGGTGGCGCTGGCGCTGCTGCGGCCGAGCATCTTTCCGGAGCTGCTCAAAAGCTATGACTATGGCTGGGCCTACAAACACGTGCCACCCCAAGCCAACCCCGGCGTGTCAGCAGTGACGGCCGGCCACCCGCAGCTGCTGGGCTGGCTGCTAAGCCAATGCCCGGGGCTGGTGGGATGCGACCAGGTGCTAGAAGCCGCGGCCAAGCACTGCGACCTGGCGGGGCTGCAGGCGGCGTTTCGCGTCCTTTCCGGCAACCGGGGTGGGCAGGGCTGGATTCTGGATGCGGCTGCCGGGTCGCCAACCCCAGATGCTGTGGCCAAGATGGAGTGGCTGTTGAGGGTTGGCGGGAGGAGGCTCCAACTAACGGAGAGCACGGCAGCGGCTGCTGCGCGCTCGGGGGACCTGGGCCGGCTGCGGTGGCTGCGGGAGCGGGGTTGCCCCATGGACAGCCAGGACGTGTTGGTTGAGGCCCTGTGGCACGCGGACCTGGCTGCGGTGCAGTGGCTGGTGGACGAGGTTGGGTGCAGCCTGCCAAAGACGTACCATGACGATGAGGATGAGGATGTTGCGGCTGAGCGCCAACTGGGCCGGGGCTGGGGTCGCCTGCTGAACTTCGCTGCCATGAGCCCGGATGGCGTGGACAAGGTGAGGTGGCTGCTGCAGCGGTGTGGGGGCCAACTGCAAGCCAGCCACTGGGAGCGCATGGCGGTGGCAGCTGCCGAGGAGGGGCGCTTGGAGATGGTTCAGTACGCTCTGCCGATGCTGGGACCAGCAGAGGACATATCCTCGGAGCTAGCTTTTGCAGCCGTGGAATCGGGCTGCGTTCCACTGGTGCAGGTCCTGCACCAAGCTGGTGTGGAGTTCGGACCTGTGGCCTACGTTAAGGCAGCGGAGGCTGGCAGCCTGGCGATGGTCCGTTGGCTGGCGTGCGATGCAGGGGTGACCGAGGATGTGGGCCTGTCCGGCGTTGTGAGGTGCTGGCCCAGAGGCCGCACGGCCGCTGAGGACCGCGAGCTGCTGAAGGCGGTGCAGCTGCTGGTAGACGAGGCGGGGTGCCTAGGCGGGGGAGGGGCGCCGGGGCTGGTCGAAGCAGCTGCAAAGCGGGGTGACCTGGCCCTGGTGCAGTACCTGCTGCAGCAGCTGCGGCAGCGCCGGCCACGGCACCAGCCAGCCTGGGGTGTGGGGTTCGCGGCGGCGGAGGGCGGCTGCGAGGCGCTGCTGGAGTGGCTGGCGGAGCAGCACCCGGGGTGCCTGGCGGTGGCCCCCAGGGGTCGCTCGCTGTACGTCCCTGCTGCAGCGGCAGGAGACCTGGGCACGCTAACTACGCTGCGGCGCCTGGGCGTGCCGTGGGGTGCAGAAAATGTGGTGGCGAGTGTGGTGGCTTGGCCCGGCTTTGTACGTGCTGCTCTGCACTGGCTGGTGGAGCAGGGCGCGCCCGTGGGGAGTCGCAGGGACGTGCAGGCGGTCCTCAATAGTTTGCCGGACGTCGCCATTAGGGACGTACAGGACTGGCTGCTGGGGCTGGTGGGGTCGGAAGCGGCACCTGGGGACGAGGAGGAGGACGAGGACGACGACTACGACAACAACAACGACGACGAGGACGACGAGGACGACGATGATGATGACGAGGACGAGGATGAGGAGGAGGAGGAGGACGAGGCCTGACCGCCTGGGGCAGAGCGTTTGGAGAGGGGTTGGGGTGGGCAGCGGGGCACGGCCGGGCGGTTGTAGCAAGGGCTGGGCCGGGTAGGTGCACACGCTGACGGGGTGTGTAGATGTCAAACAGTAGCTTTCATCTAAGGCTTATTGTTACCTTGCCTCCAACGCTTTCCGTATCGTAGTGATGCTCTGTGGATCCGGTTGGATGGCCTTTGTGTGCGCCTGCGGCGTGAGCGGAGAGTGCCAAGCCGAGCCAACCGGGCACTGGGTGGTACTGCTTCACGTTGGCGTGACAAGGGGCCTGCACCCTTGTGCACTGTGACGGACTGTTATGCGCCAAAAGAAACGGTTCAGGTCTTCTGGCGAGTGGCCGGACAGGCAGTGGTTGTGCTTCAGTGGTTAGGCTGTTGTCGCGTTGTAGGTCTGAGGCAGGCTGTTGTCGCGTTGTTGGTCTGAGGCAGCGGTGCGCTGACCTGGCGTCAGGAGACTTGAGGATGCCGTTAGACTTCGTGCTGCGCATGAGACGTCTGGATAGGCCGGACACATCTTGCAATGACTTGGTTTGCGGCGATATCTGGAAAGCTCGCTGCACCGCTTGTGATGCCCCGGTGCCACCACTGGGGCCGCACCCCTTCGCTGAGCGGTGTTACCAGCGAGGAGACGGTGTTACTGCAGGCAGTTTGGACACCGTCGCTGTGCGTGTGTTGCTTGTGCTACCGGTATGTTTTGGTCGCCGCCGCGGGGTGGCTGTTGGGTTAAAGATGGATGCTGGTGCGTTGGGACCGATGCCACAATGGTTGCTAGCCCTTCACGGACGTTTGGGGCATGGGGCACACAGCACAGGCACACAACACAGAAGTGGTTGTACCACAGTACGGCTTATTCACATTAGATGCCGCCGGTCATGTAGAACGGTAATTACTCATGGGACCTTGTTGCCATTGTAGGATGGGTTGATGGGTACAAAGGCAGGAAAACGTATACGGTAGCTTACGGGCGTGGGCCTGCGTGGACAGCAGACTGTCACAACTGCAGCTCAAACCGGCAGCTTGTGCCGCGTCCGTGCCATGTCCAGTACCGGTACTATGCACGCCGACACGTGATTTAGGGTGGTTTACACGGATTGCAAGGATCTTGCTTGCTTCAGGCGTTCAGGGTCCTCCACATCAGGTCCGCTTGCTCCAGACTGCTCCAGATCACGCAGGCAACATAACACCACCAGCTGTCGATTGCTTGGCGGATTGTGCAGATGTACGAGAGTACTTGCAAACGTGTTGATTTTTTTTTTTTTTTTTTTTTTCAGGAGAAGGGTTATGGGATTATCGGAGACCTATTTTTTGCGGGTAGGTCCTCAAGGTCGTCTCTTCACTTGGCTGATGGGTAGGTGCAACGAATACAGTCACGCCTTTGTCTGGATATATAATGCCTCTGCTGCAACAGGTAGCAACCAGCAATACGTACCGGCACTTTTCGGCAATTGAAACAAGTAGCCGCAGTTCCACAGCCACAAGACTGGCACATGGCCATGGGCGAGCGTGCGGTACAAGCAGTAGCTAGGGGCCTAGGGGCCCACGAGTGCCCACAGCAACTTGCTCGTGGCTAGGGTCTAAAGAGCTGGAAAGGACACAACACAGCCAACAAGAATATCACAGAACTTGTGTCCAAACAATCCTGGGCATGGCGCCCACCACATTCAGCAAAGTGTAGCTCATGCATGGTGTACACATCTCGACGTCTGCGGGTACGGTATCCACCAGTACGCAAGCAACCCTTCACCTCCGCAAGCCAGCGTACCTACACACACCTCAAGCCTCCCTCCAGCGCGATCTTGGGGCTCATGCCGCCTCTCCCAGGCCCCAGCGCCTCGATCTGAGACCGAGCAAACCTCCTTGCACCTCCTGGCCCCGTAGGCTGGCTAGCCCAACGGTGGCGGCCCCTCCACGCACCCCGCGTGCACGCAGTGCTGCGCCAGCCGTCCGATGAGCGTGTGCGGGTGCTGCAGCGCCAGGTCCAGGCTGCCCACCAGCACCAGCTGCTTCGTGCACCTGAGGACGGGGGTGCATGTGGGTTAGCGGCTGTGGGTTAACTTGCACGGAGGTGAGGCAGCGGAGCCTGAAGTGCCAGGGCCAGTCTGTCCAACAGCACCTGCTGCTTGCACCTGCATGCATGTGGGTGTGCGTGTGGGTTGGCAACATTGGGTTGCACTTGCCAATGCACGTTCATGAGCAGAGTGCTGCTGCACGCTGTGCTCTCACGTATGCCGCCTTGCCCGGTTCCATACGTGCCGCCATGGCATCCCCTTTTTACCCTAGTGGCCACAATGTTAATGGCCCTGGTAGCTTACCGGTAACCCACTTGTAAGTTCACCTGGTGGCTTCATCCACTCCGTCCCCACCCCACCTGGTGACCATGACGTTGATGCCCCTGTGGCTTAACCCACTCCCCCTGGTCCACCTGGTGGCTTAACCCACTCCCCCAGCCCTACATGTTGACCATGACATCAATGGCCCTAGTGGCTTATCCCACTCCCCCTGCTCCGCCTGGTTGCTCAAGCCACCACTCCCCCACCCCACCTGGTGACCATGACGTTGATGCCCCTGTGGCTTAACCCACGCCCCCAGCCCACCTGGTGACCATGACGTTGATGCGGCGGTCGTCCTCCAGGAAGCCCAGCCTGCCGTTCCCGCACCGCACCAGGCTCACCACAATGACCTCATCTTCACGGCCCTGGAACGTGCTGCGGGTGCGGGAGCGGGTGTGGGCGTGGGCGTGGGCGTGGGTGTGGGCGTGGGCGTGGGCGTGGGCGTGGGCGTGGGCGTGGGCGTGGGCGTGGGCGTGGGCGTGGGCGTGGGAGTGGGTGACAGCGGACAAGCCGAGTGCAGGTGTGGGCGCATGGCTTGGGAGGTGTCACCAGCACCAAAATGGCGAGCCCGCCGGTGCACTGCAAGCAAGCGGCAGCTACCTACCGGCACAAAGGGTACTGCAGCGGGGCGTCACAGGAGGGACTAAACGACGTATAATCCCCCAACAATGCAGCGGGCCAGCTGGGTAAACGGGCACCTCTCATGCATACCATGTTGGTGCTGCTGTGGATCGTGGGTAAGCAGCCCGTAGAACGTCATTCTTGTCTGCTTTGCCCGTGTGCCCGAGCGCACATCTCACCCAGCGGCGGCTACCGGTTCCCCACCGACCCCCCGCCCTGCGCCGCACCCCCACTCACTCCACGTTGTACACCACCTCCTCGTGCCCCGACGCGCCGTGCCCAGCGGCCCCGGTGGCCCCGCCCCTCCGGCCCACGCTGACCGGGCCGTCGGCGTCGTTGACGTCGAAAGGGTTACGGCGCCGCCCTGTCCGTGCGGACCGCTGGCGCCTGCTGTCCAGCCCCCCGGCCCGCAGCTGCTGCTGCAGCACCGCGCGCTGCTTGTCGTACGCGGTGAGAACCTGGCAGGGGCGAGTACGGTATGGGGCAAGACACACCACAGACATTTGCTGCCATGCCCCGGCCAGCAGGCCCCAGCAGCAGCCGTTTTTTCCCTTTTCCTCAGCCTCAAATCACAGCAGTCTCTGAACGCACACCTACAGTCTCTACACAGCCAAAGTAAGCCAACCCGGATTGAAGCAGTTCTACCCTAAGCAGTGAACGAACCTCTGCCTGCACATACCGGCCGCTCCGAAGGCTGGGCCTGGGTCTGATTAGTTGCTCTTTCAACGGTAGCTCTCAGATGTTTTGTTTTGACAGCCATGACGACACCCAAACGTCACCACAGGGGCACGGCACACCAACCCAACGTCAAATCTTGCTAGCCACTCTGGCATTTTGTGTTACATTCCAGGTGGTGTGGCCACACGATGCCGGGATGCTACCACACTACACACGCACCACCCACCGTCCAGCTTGCGCCCGTGGCCTGGACCTGCCTGACCACGCGGCACACCACCTGGGCCTCTTTGTAGTTGCAGCAGCTGGGGCCGCCCTGCTGCACCATCTTGCCCTTGGTGTCGTTGATCCAGCGCACAGCGCTGCGGACACGGACACGGACACGGTGTTGGAACAGGCACGGAAAGCGGCGGAGGGATTCGGGATGAGGTGGGGGTGGAGGGGACCAAGGGCGGGACATGGTGCATAACCAAGGCATGGGAGGTGATTCCTAAGGAAGGAACGGCTGCGTTGCGCTTTCACGTATGTGGATACAGCCGTGGTTGCAGGACCGGTACCGTACCGAACGTGAGGACATTGAAAGAACCCAGGGGCTGTGGTGCCTATTGTGCGAGCAGCAGGCAGAAATAACATCGCAGACCCCAATCAAGCCTCCCACCCGCATATTTGCTGCACATCCTTACCGGGGGCCTGCAGCGAAGAGCGGCGCCGCCCTGCCCGAGTCCAGCAGCCCGCCGTACATCTCCCTGCTGACAAAGCAGCACAGGTCGTACGGCAGGCGGTACGACACCGACAGGAACACCAGCCGTACGGCGTCCTGCCTGGCGGGCGCCAGTATGAGGCCCACGGGGCGGGCGGCGGGCTGGCGGGCGCGAAGGGCTGCGGCGGCGCGGGCCAGGCCGGCGGCGATGGCGGCGGGGGAGTGGGGCGCCGCCGGGTGGTTGAGGCGGTTGGCGGCGTCGTGATCGTGGCGGTTGTGGCGGTTGTGGGCGTTGTGGCCTATGACGTCGAATACGCTGGGCACCTGCGCCCCGTTCCACTGTGTGCCGAAGGGCGGCAGCTGCTTGTCGTCGCCGAAGAAGGAAACGGACCTGGGAGGGTGATCGGAAGGGAAGCCTTCTACATATCACGTTGGCATCGCTGCACTTAGCAACAGGCACTGGGCAAGCTTTCCTGCCCCGGAGACATGTCCGTGTGCGGCCCATGATTCGGCCATCCGCGACATTGTGACCCCAGCCGTCGGCCTTTGCCCCTGACGCACCCACAAGCACCCCCTGAAGTGACCCCGCGTACGGTACCTGAGCGTGGACCCGAAGCGGCTCAGCGCCAGCAGCAGGTCACCGCAGTACACCTGTACGACAGCATGGCATGTACGACAGACGGATTGCGGCTTAACGTGCTGAGCCTGCTCCTGCAATGCACACCGGTCGATGGGTGCAACACAGTTAGGGCAGGTCAGCAAAGAAGCAGCGGCTTCCGGCTGCCAATT
>VFQN01005767.1_pt1 | contig 14824 bp, 17 predicted proteins | sample 3512371 | NCBI WGS metagenome assembly VFQN01 (sample SAMN10412370, study PRJNA504923) | tailings metagenome | isolation source: Replicate 2 from Balatoc abandoned mine | place: Philippines: Itogon, Benguet | collected 2017-08-28
TTGCGTTGGTTGAAGTCACGACAACTATCGCAACGACGTGAAGGTCTCGCTATTCAAGGTCCGAGACCAAAAGCAGCCGGTCCGCTCACCTCGAACGCGCCGATCACTCCAGATTTGCGGCGATCATCCATATACGCCCATCAGGGTCGGCAATCATGCCAACAAAGCCCCAGTCCTTCCGGCGTGGCTTGTCGATCACGGTTGCGCCTCCGTCAATGCAGACCTGAAACACGCGATGGACCTCGTCTTCGTTGGCGACTTTCAGCGTGAGCAGGCACTCGCTCGTACCATTCGGTGCGACGAAGCGAGAATGAATTCTCATTGCTAGGCCGCCATGAGTGAATTTTCTTAGTATTATCAGCTTGCTAGCGTGAAACACGCGTACTCGTACAGCGCAATTGACGCGTAATGACTCGACATAAAGGACTTGTATTAGCTCACCTTTCGCCGGAGCAGTCGCTCCTGCTGCACACCGAGGCGACGGCCATCCCGGCGCAGGTGACCGTCAACAGCCCCGAAGCTGAACCTGCTTTTCGTTTCGGGCGTTCTCGGGCGGCTGCTCGACGGCGGCCATTCCGCCGTGGCGGGCCGTCTTGCCGGCGCCTTTCGCCGGGTCGGCCGCGACGGCCACGTCTTCTTCGAACAAAGGCAGCCGTAGGAGCGTCAGCATAGCGCCGGCCCGGATGGGCCGGGACGCGGGACCGACTGCAACGCCGAGACCGGTTAAGAGGGCAGCCGCAGGAGCGTCAGCAAAGCGCCGCCGCAGGCGGGACGCGGGACCGACTGCCCCCGGCGAGGCGTACCGTTTGCATTTCTTCGCGCCGAAGGACGATTTCGAAATTACCCGTGGCAGGTCAACACCAAGACGGCCGCTTGAGTGGGATTCACGACCGTCGCGATCGAGGAACAAGCCAGTGCAGCCCCCCCCGTCTATGGTTTCCCGGGCGGCTTTCAGGATACGGGCAAGGCGACGGCGTACGGGTGCGTTCTTCCGGTCGAGCGCACGCAAGGTGGCGACATCCGGATTGAGGATAACACTCGCGACGTGGCGTCGGGTCGCCCCCGACTGCACACCGTCCCAAGCGCGCAGCATGAGGGATGCTTGATGGAACTGAAAGCGGGTCAGACGCTGCTCGCGGGGCCACTGGCCGGACGACTGACTGCCGAGGAGCCGGTGAAGGCCTAGCGCGCTGCGGATGCGCCACAGAAAATGCCCGTCGCGCGGGATGAGGAAAGCGGTGCTGGCAGATTGCTCGCCATGCGGAGACCAGACGCGATGATCGCCATGGTCGTCCGCCATGATGGCGTGCAGGCCGTCGGCGGCCGATCCGCTGGAAGGCGACTTTTCCTCCTTTCTACGCGTGATTTTCGACGTCACTCGGCAGGCGTCCAACCGACGTCCCGACAAAGAACCCCGCCCAGGATGCAGCCTCGCGTGGTGAGGCTAGCACTGTTGACAATTACGGTAATGGCGTAGGTTTTATCTCGTTTGGGATCATAGGCCGATCCCGCGAGCGTTGTGTCTGATTTGCGGTCAAGAGACATTACGAGCCGATCGCCCACCTCTTCACCCTTGCTGGTGTCCTTGATCCAGAGATTAGTGGCGCAGATTTTGCCCCCGCAAGGGGCAATACGGACGCGGGCGTTCCCGTCATCGCGCAACCAAACCCCGTTTGGGTTTCGTTCCTGAGCGGCCAAAGCTGTGCAGTTTGCAAACGAGAGGATACAGAATGCAGAAAGATACCTCACCATGGGTCCGATCTCCGACAATTTATTGGTTACGGAGCGTTTGCCCTTGCAGATCACATGGCCGGCGCGAAATTTCCCAATACAAGCGTATCGGTCGCCAAGCCCGCAGTGATCCGATCATCTCGCCGCCGCGTAAAGGCATCATCTCGGCGCGAAGGTGAAGATCGATGAAAAGCTACGTCACTGCGTATGTCGCGACCGGTCTGGTGTTTCTCGCTATCGACGCGGTATGGCTGACTATTGCAGCCCAACGGCTCTATCGGCCTCTCATGGGTGACATGTTGCTTGACAGCTTCAGGCTCGTACCGGCAATGCTTTTCTACTTCATCTACATCGCGGGCATTGTGGTTTTCGCCATTGCTCCGGCCTTTGCCACCGATCGGTGGACCACAGCCGCATCCTACGGCGCGTTCCTTGGACTCTTTGCCTATGCGACCTATGACCTTACAAACCAGGCCACGCTGAAGAATTGGCCGGTCATCGTGACAATCGCCGATCTCGGTTGGGGGACATTTTTGACGGCGGTCTCGGCAACGACCGGATTTCTTATCGCGCGCGCCTTCACATCGGCGTCTTGAGGCGGCTGATTAGCCCAGACGCAAGCAGCCCGATAAAGACGGTGAGGGTGGCTGCACTCATGGCATTCAACCGCAAGAACGCCTGGTACTCAGCAGGCGAATAAAGGTGCGAAGGCAAGCCATAGGTGCCGTCTAGTCCAAGATAGATCGCTGAAGACACTCCGATAAGGGCGAAGGCGATAATCCGCTCTGAAGGTCGGAAAAACATTGCCGCGATCAATGCGCAAGGTACCAGGAAAATCTCTACCCCTGACGCCTGGCCAAACACCCTTGCGCTCAAGATCGTATTTGCCATGCCCGCAACGGGCAACAGTGCTCGACCAGCCATTGAAAAGCGTCTCGCCACCGCTGGCACTGCCAGAAAGAAGGGTGTCGACAGGAAAGTGAAGAATGTCGGCCACACATGATCGCTGACGGCCCAATAGACATAAAGCGGGTAGAATGGCTGGTTGGAGGCGACAACCAGGGCGATCAGATTGCAGGCGGCGACCATGGGATCGTCATGAGCGGCGTAAGCGGCAACGCGATCCCAGGTCCGTCGAACGGAGCGCGCGCGCATGATGGGATTATACCGGGCGCAGGAGATAGTGGCTTACGCCCCATTCCGCGCCGCCGGCGTGCCCGAACAGCCCCGCGGTAGCCAGGTAGAAAAGGCGCCATCGCTGACGCCAGAGTGCGGCATCGGCACCATAGACACTTGAGAGGATCGGATCGATCTCATGGCGGTTTTCGTCGAATCGCGCCAGCCAGTCCAGCGCCGTCTTCCGATAATGGAGCCCGCTCCAACGCCAGTCCTGCTCAACAGCAAAGCAGTCGGAAAAATGCGTCAGGAGGCCGTGACTCGGCATGATTCCGCCAGTGAAAAAATGCTGGGCGATCCAGTCCGCCTCGTTCTTATGATCGAACCGATAGGGGCTCTTTCTGTGGCTGAAGACGTGGATGAACAGCCGCCCGGTCTCGGGCTTGAGCCAAGCCCTGATCCGTTCGAGCAGCCCTCTCCAATTGGACATATGCTCGAACATCTCAACAGAGACGACCCTGTCAAAGCGACTCTCGGCTATGAACTGATTCATATCTGCCGTAACGACGCGGACATTGGCGAGGCCACGCTCGGCGACTTGGGCCTCGATATAAAGCCGCTGCGACTTGGAGTTTGAGACCGCGGTGATGGTCGAACGGGGAAACCGTTCCGCCATGAAAAGCGTCAGCGAGCCCCAGCCGCAGCCGAGTTCGAGAACCGACTGACCGTGAGAGAGGGCAGCGTGCGCGATCGTTTCCTCAAGTGCCAGGCGCTCGGCGTCGGTCAGTGTCTCCTGTCCAGTCGGGTAGAGGCAACAGGAATATTTGCGACGCGGCCCTAGCGTAAGCTCGAAGAATTCGGGCGGCAGTTCATAGTGCTGTCCGTTGGCGGCGGCGGCGTGTTCGGCGATCTGGTGCTCGCTCATGGCGCGCGCGAAAATGGCTTCGTCCTGGTGCGATGCTGCGGCAAGCCTTCGTCTCGTGCGCCCGACCAGCAACTCGATACCGGCGCGCGCAAACGAGTCAGGCAGCGGGGAGAGTTCAGCGGCGCGTATCGCCGCGGAAATCAAACTCATCCGAGATCTCCATGGTAGCTGGGGGTCGCAGAGGACCGCTGTGGGCCGGGCCAGAATGCGTTGACACGGCGCTGATATTCCCGGAAAGCCTCGCCGCGCGAGCGTAGCATATGCGCTTCAAGAGGCGGAATGCCGGAGGCGTGGACAAGAAGCCAGTACATCAGCAGGGGACCTGCGAAAGCGAGCCACCCCCAGGGATAGACGCCCGTGAGATCGATCGCGATGACGGGGTAAGCGAGCCAGCCAGACCATTCGAAAAAATAGTTTGGGTGGCGTGAGACCCCCCAAAGCCCGACGTTGCAAACCTTGCCTTTGTTCGCTGGGTCGGAGCGAAATGCGGAAAGCTGTTGGTCCGCTATTGTCTCGCCGACAATTGCCGCAAGTAGGACTGCGACACCAAGCCAATCAGAAAACGTCAGACCTCGCGCCGGATTATGGGCTGCGAGCATGATCGAGAGCACAAGCGCCAACGCTGCAAGTGCCTGGATCTGTAGGAACCAGAAAAGCCGGGCCTGGAATCCGTCCCCCCATTCTTCGAGCAACTGTTTGTACCGCGGGTCATCGCCGCCATGGGCGGTGCGCACCGCGATATGGATGCCAAGGCGGAGCGACCAGGCCAGCGCCAAGGCCGCCACAAGCATTTGACGCCAAGAGAGTTCACCGTCGGCGAGCGGGATGAGGGCAAAGGCCGCGCCGAATACACCGGTCGCAAAGGACCAGATCGCGTCTATCCAGCCTGACCGACCGGTTCGCAATGCCACCAGCCAGGCGCCCGCCATGGTGGCCGACAGGCAAACTGCGCTCGCAAGAATGACGATAGCGGCCGTCATACGTTCGAGCCTCGCACTGCGGCCCTAACCGACGCAAAGACATCCAGGAGATGCCGCGTCCCTCGACCGTATTCAAGGACCGTTTGAGGACGTGACGCTCCGATCCGAGCAATCGCGTTCAAGATGCCTGTCGATGACGGTAACGCTTTTTCACGCCGGCCATATTCCACGAAGAAGTTACGGCTGGCCGACGCCATCGATCAAAAACCGACGATCAGGCGCAAAAGCCGGCCCAAAATGCCGTGCAGGCGTGTGTCGCCCTCGAGCGCGGCGAGACATATGCAGTCCGATTCCTGACCCACCACCGGGCCGTGAACGACATCATCGCCGGCCTCGTCCATGTCTCCCGGGTGATAGTGACCGCGCTGGTCCGACAACGATCCGGAAAGCATTTGCATGAACTCCAGACCAGTATGACTATGGACTGGAAGATGAAGCCCTGCCCTGCCCTTGAGCAGCATGACTTTGGCATCCGGACTGCCGGCAATCTTTATCTTGCTCCATCTGAACCCCGGCCCCAGCCATTTCCATGGGCTGACTTCGCAGTCCCGCATCGCCCGCGGCAATTCGATTCCCAACTCCGGCTGTCTAACGGCAGTCCGTTCGATTGCCTGCAGCGGTTGATCAGCCTCAAGCCGCTCCATAGCGCGTCCGAACAAATCGGCGGCGAGCGGAACGGGTGGCATGTTCTCGAGCATCGCACCGCCAACCGCCTCAAAGAGAGCCACGCGATCGCGGCAGGCGGCACATCCTTCGAGGTGAACGGAAACCACAAGCGCGGGTCCTGCACTCAACGAGCCGGCCGCCATGCGCATCAGCGTTTCGTCGCTGGGATGATGGTTGATGGTCATATCTGGCTGTCCAACAAATTCCGCAGGCGGTTCAATGCTAGTCTGACACGGGATTTTACGGTGCCGAGCGGGATGCCCAGCTCTCGCGCGATTTCCGCATGCGGCTTCTCGGCAAAGAACGACAACCTCACGATCGTTGCCTGTTCATCCGGCAAATTCGCCAAGGCGTTGCGCACCCCCTCTTCCCGTTCTGCCATGATTGCGATGTCTTCGCCCGAACATGGTGTTTCTGGTTCGTCACTCGGATCCAGGAGTTGATCGGTTGTCCGGGAGCGCGTCCGCCGCAGCAGATCGATCCTTTGGTTGCGAGCAATCGTAAACACCCATGTCGATGCGCCCGCCTTTGCCGGGTCGAAATAGGAGGCCTTTCGCCAAACAGCGATCATTACTTCCTGGGTCACTTCTTCGGCGGCGGAATCTGCAAGCCCGGACCGCATGAGGAAGCTTTTGACGCGAGGCGCGAAATGCGCGAACAGCTGCGCGAACGCATTTCGATCCTGCTCGCGCGCGACCGCGCATAAGTATCTGATCAGGTCCTCGGGCGAAGGCGTCGCCTGTTCTTGACTGGCGTCGTTCAAAACAATGAGTCTCGCTGCGGGACGGACCTGCCGCGTGCGTTCCTTGCCCAATTGTCGACCTGCAACATCCATTTGTCCTTCTTACGCCTGCGTCCTGCAATCGGATCACTCGTCCTGGTGATCTATAGCGCGACCGGTTCCGTATCTAATGGCAGTTCGGAGCGCGGAGGGAAGCCCCTTGACTGGAGAGTTGAGACTGTTCGATCGTCAGCCAGGCTCCGAGCCCGGACAAAGATCAGATAGGTCCCTAGATATCGCTGTTGTAGGCAGCGGCATTTCCGGCTTGTCCGCAGCGTGGTTGCTTTCAAAGAGACACCGGGTTGTTCTTTTTGAAGCCGACAACCGGCTGGGCGGACACAGCCACACGGTCGATGAGGCGGGCTTTGCCGTCGATACCGGCTTCATCGTCTTCAACGAGCAGACCTATCCAAACCTGACAGCCCTATTCGATCACATCGGCGTCGGCACCAAGCGGTCGGACATGTCATTTGCGGTTTCACTCGACGACGGCCGTCTTGAATATTCCGGCACGGGATTGCGGGGCCTTTTCGCGCAAGGTCGCAATGCTGTCAGTCCTCGCTTCTGGATGATGCTGCGCGACCTGGTCCGTTTCTACCGCGAGGCGCCACGAAACGTTGCCGCGCTCGGCATGATCACCCTAGACGAATATCTCGATGCTGCTGGCTACGGCGACAGCTTCCGCAATGACCATCTCTATCCCATGGCCGCGGCGATATGGTCGACGCCGGCCGCGAAAATCGGCGCCTATCCCGCGGCTTCTTTCATCCGGTTTTGCGAGACCCACGGACTGCTTAAACTTGTCGGCCGGCCGATCTGGCGAACTGTTACCGGCGGCAGCCGAACCTATGTCCGAGCGCTTGCCCAGGCGATTCCGGAAGTCGTGTCAAACTATACCATCAAAACGATCCTGAGCACTGATCAGGGCCCCGAGATCGCCGGACCTGACGGCCAACGTCGCCGTTTCGATCACATTGTGATAGCTACCCATGCGGACCAGGCGCTGGCGATGCTCGATGATCCCATCGGCGAAGAACGACGTCTGCTCGGTGCGTTCGATTACATCGTCAACGATACGGTGCTGCACTGCGACACGCGTATGATGCCCCACCGGCGCCGGGTCTGGTCGAGTTGGAACTATATGACCAGGAACGACGGCGACCGCCGCAGGCTTGCCGTCACCTACTGGATGAACCGCCTCCAGGGAATCAAGAGCGATCGGCCTCTTTTTGTGACGCTCAACCCCCACAAGGAAGTCGAAACCAGCTTGATCCTGAAAAGGATGATCTATCGCCATCCGCGTTTCGACGCCCGGGCAATGCGGGCGCAGAAAGAGCTTTGGTCGCTGCAAGGTCGCCGAAACATATGGTTCTGCGGCGCATATTTCGGTGCGGGGTTTCACGAAGATGGGCTGCAGGCAGGCCTCGCTGTCGCCGAAGCTCTCGGCGGCGTGCCGCGACCCTGGACGGTTCCAGAAGCATCCGGACGCATCCACGTTCCTGAGGGCGAGCCTAGCCTGCCCGAGGCGGAGGCCGCGTGATGCCGGAATTCAGATCTGCCCTCTATATGGGATCGGTCATGCATCACAGGCTTCGGCCGAGAGAACACCGCCTGCGCTACAGTACCTTCTATCTTTTGCTCGATCTCGACGAGATAGACGCCCTCGATGAAAAGCTTCGCTTTTTTTCGCACAATCGCTTCAACCTCTTCAGCTTCCACGACCGCAATCATGCCGAGGCGGGCGGCCCGTCACTTCGATACACGATCGAGAGGCACCTGGAAGACGCGGGCGTCAAATCGGGCGGCCCGATCCGGCTTCTCACCATGCCGCGAATCCTTGGCTACGCCTTCAATCCGCTCAGCATCTATTTTTGCTACCGATGCGATGAAACGCTTTGTGCAATCCTCTACGAGGTCAACAACACCTTTGGACAGCGCCACAATTATCTCATTCCCGTTCCCCCTGGCGTTGAGGGACGTATCCGGCAGGAAAGCCGAAAATCCTTCTATGTGTCGCCTTTCATGAGCACCGACATGGACTATTTGTTTTCCGTGGTGCCTCCGGGAAACAATGTGGCGGTTTCGGTCATCGGCCGCGACCAGACCGGGCCTCTCATTATCGCCAAGCTGGCCGCGGCCAGAACGGAAATGACCGATGCCTCGCTCGTGCGCGCCTTCTGCCTCTATCCGCTGCTGACGGTCAAGGTTGTCGCGGGCATCCACTGGGAAGCCTTGCTCATCTGGTTGAAAGGGATCGGGCTCTCCCCTCGACCCGCCCCACCGGATTGGCCGGTGACCTTGGGGCATCACGTGGAGCCTGATCGATCGCCAAGAGAAGAGCGTGACGAACGGCCTTTGACAGCAAGTCGAACACCTCAGGCGGCACCGGGAGGTCGAGAAAGAGTCTCACCGCCCCGATCGTAAGCCTAATGATGAACCAGATCGGTTGCGGGCCGCTTGTCGCCGAATTGGATAAGCTTCAAACGCCGCGGCGCCCTCAAGCTGCACCATCAGCCTAGACTAAGACTAGACGCTTGTAGGAGTTGAGCGCGCGTTGACGGGCTTCGTCGTGTTCGACAATTCTTGCCGGGTAACGTGCCAGCCTGCCCGGCTGCTTCCAGGGCCGATGAATGATAGATGATGACAGGCCGGCCAGTTCCGGAAGCCATCGCTTGACGTAGTTGCCGTCGGGGTCGAATTTTTCGCCTTGAAGAACCGGATTGAAAACGCGGAAGTAAGGTGCTGCATCCGCGCCAGACCCGGCCACCCATTGCCAGCTTGCGGTGTTGTTGGCCGGATCGGCGTCCACCAGCGTATCCCAGAACCAAGTCTCGCCCTGGCGCCAGTCTATGAGAAGTTGCTTTACAAGGAAGGACGCGACCACCATGCGCACGCGATTATGCATCCATCCGGTGGCCCAAAGTTCGCGCATGCCCGCATCAACGATAGGATAGCCTGTCCTGCCTTGTTGCCAGGCGCGAAGCGCGTCATCGTCATTGCGCCATGGCATAGCGTTGAATTTGGGCTGCAGGTTCAGCGTCGCCATGTCGGGATTATAGTAAAGCAGGTGGTACGAGAACTCTCGCCAGCCCAACTCCGATAGGAATTTTTCCAGATTGCGATGAAGCTTTGAAGGATGGCGCGCGTTAGCAGCTGCGGTGATCGCGTGCCAAACTTGCCGAACTGAGATATTGCCAAAGCGCAGATATGGCGAAAGCCGCGATGTCGCCGAGCGATCAGGAAAATCCCTTCCAGCGGCATACTCACCAAAATGCTCGTCCAGGAATTTCTCGAGTTGATCATGAGCACCCGCTTCTCCGCGCCGCCAGCTGGATCTCAGTCCACCGGCCCAATCTGGGAACGAGGGCTCGAGCGCCAGCTTGCTGAGTTCAATTGCTGTTGGCTCTCGGTCGATGGAGCCATTGAACAGGTCAAGCCGCGAAGGGGTGGGTATCGGCTGATCGGGTTCGCCGGCGTCGTGCGCAGCGCGCCAAAATGCGGTAAATACACGAAACGGCCTGCCGGACTTTGTCTTCACCGACCACGGCTCGTAAAGCAGGTGCGCATTAAAACTCCGGGCGTCGTTACCCTGTGCCTTGAGTGCGGTCTTGACCTCTTGGTCGATTCGGCGCTCGGCTGCTCCGTATCGGCGATTCCAGTATACCGCCGCAGCCTTACAGTCAGCCGCAAACCGAGGGATAGCCGTAGACGCTACTCCTCTATAGATCAAAAGCCGGCCACCACGTCTGCGCAGTTCGTTATCCAACTCCCATAACGCGCCATGAAGCCACCATCGTGCCGCGCCACCAAGTGGGCGGATCCCTGCGGACTCCTCGTCATGCACGAAGATGCAGATGATTTTTCGCCCTGAACTGGCGGCGGCATTCAGCGCCGGATTGTCGGCCAGACGAAGATCGTCGCGAAACCAGAGAATAACTGGACGTTCTGAATCGGCGAATGCTCCTTCGTCAGTCATGTGATTATGGCTAACCATTCAGTCGCCAGATTTCGAAGTTCAGCACAGATGCAAACCCGACCCACACCGCAAGCGGCACCAGACACAACGCTGCGACAAGATCGAGCCTGCGAAAACGAACGATCGTTGCCAGGATGAGCAAAAATTGGGGTACTACGTTCAGGAGCCCGGCCAAGGGGCTGTTCAATGCGAAAAATAACCACGACCACCCCGCATTTAATGCGAGTTGCAAGAAGAATAGCGCCAATGCGTTTCGACGTTCGGCATCCCTGTCAACGACCTTCAAGACGCGCCAGACTGAATAAGCCATCAACAGGTAGAGGGCCGTCCAGACAGGCCCAAAGATCCAGTTCGGCGGGTTGAATGCCGGTTTGACAAGCCCCGCATACCACGTGGCCAGGTTGGGATACGTCGCCCACTGCCCCAAGAGCGATGCAGCGATCACCGGGACAACCGCAATAGAGGCCCTCGACCACCACGACAACTCGTTGTGAATGTCCGTAGAATTTGTTCGCACAACCATACCTGGATCGACGCATTAAGCAGATAGCCTTGTTATCTACGGATGGCAGAAAACAATGGATCAGTTCTGCTGCGATTGCGCACGGCTAATGATGTCCTGCCGGTCATCAGGCTGCGCGACGCAGCGGGATGATCAAGCTAGCCTCTCGTGCCGGAGTGATTGCACTGGCGCAACCAGAATGTCTTCGTCAATGGTTCCTACCTGACGTCATGCAGCTTGGCTCATCACCTCGAGACGCCATCGTCCCTGGCTGGGATCAACGCTTCTTGGAAGTCACCAGCTCGCTTGCGGACACACTAGGGCACGAGCTTGGACGGGCCTATCTATTTGTTCCTGCTACCATTTTCGGGTGCCACGACTCCTGCACGCAAGGGCAAGGGTGGCCACAAGAGAACACAGAAAGCCCCAACAGCACCAGCCGTCGGGTGCCTAAAGCGGTGCCATTTACTCTGGCTACCGAGCGGGAGGTAACCGTCTTTGCTGAAAGGGATGATGAAGGGCTGCCGGTCCGCTCTTCGCTCCGATAAACTTTAGGCCTCAAATGCGAGAAAGCCCCGCTAGCCGGAGCCAGCGGGGCAAGATGATCTCGTTATATCGTTGGCCTGTCGAACCGGTCGCGAGGCCGCTCGCCCGGATTGTAGTTTGCCGCGGCGGGATCGAATTCGGTCCAACCATCAGCTTCGTAGTCCCTGCGTCGAGCCGCAAGGTCGATCGATTGATGTTGGTCCATGATCCGCTGAGCTTGAGGTGCGAGTTCGTCCTCGACACGCGCCGTAACCAGGGTGCCGCCCCGGCGAACACCTTCTGCGTATACATGGGCATCCCGCTCGGGGACGCCCGAATCCGTGAGCGCGCCCAGGATGCCGCCCGTTACACCACCGACTGCTGCGCCCGCAGCCGCGCCGATTGCGGTAGATGCAAGCCAACCTGCTGCGACGACCGGTCCCACGCCAGGTATGGCCATCAAACCTAATCCTGCCAGCAAACCGCCCGCCCCGCCCAGGACTGCGCCGACCCCGGCGCCCGCTGTTGCGCCCTCGCCCGCATCCGAGTTGTTGTCGCCTTCGCGATCCCCGTGGTCATACCATCCTGTTGAGTTGTTCGCGATGAGGCTGATATCGGAGGAGGGAACCCCCGTGGCTTCGAGTTCGCCGACGACATCCTGCGCTTCGTCGTAGTTGTCAAAAAGTCCTGTTATCGTTCTCATTCTTGTTCTCCTTGGCTTACTGCGCGTTGGCGACGACATTGCCCTGGTAATCGAGCGCGACAGATATGTTCTTTCCGTCCTTTTGCGCTTGCCCGCGCCAGATGCCGTTCGCGTCCTTGGCGAGGCCTGACACATTCGAATAGCCAGCATCTTCGATATGGCTCTTGGCCTGCCCTTCCGTGAAGCTGTTGGCGCCAGGAACGGGCGCCGCCTGCATCGATGTGGGTGCCTTGTCATTCGTTGCACTCGGCTGTTTGCCGTCGCCGGAGGCCGGCAATGAAAAGGCAATAGCGGTCACACTGGCCAACACGGCCAGCCCAAGTTTGATTTTCATCGGGAGTCCTTCTCTTTCCTGCACTTAGGTGCGGTGCACACCAACCAGCAGTTCGCTTGTTGGTTCCGACAAGTCATCGCATTTCCCGACAAAATGGTTGCCGGGGCAGAAAATGGACAAAGCGTCCGTCACGTGGTCCCCAGGCCATCGAAGGCCGCTCGCTTTGCTTTCTGACAGGCCGACTTGATATGTCAGGCTTTGGGCTGGGCCCGCATTTTGGTTAGCGTCGGACCAACGCTGGCGATGCACCACGTTTTTGCTAATGCTGGAACCATCCAGATCGGCTTTATCGAAACGCTTGAGATTCGATCAGAGCAGATAGCAGCGCCTGAAGTTGCAGAGGGCTGGATCTTGTGACCGTCGGTTCACTGCGCCAAGGCCACTCCAAATGGGCGCTTCGTCAGACCATAGGCGGCCGTCGTTGTGCGATTGATGTGCCCGGCTCCTTGAGTTTCGTATGCGGGGGGCAACCCTCAAAGAGCCGGGCTCGCGCCAGAGTTAAGCTTCCACCCAACAGTTCCTGCTGCCTCACGGACCGCAGGATAGAAGCGCAACGTCTGGCGCGAAGTCCCGACATGCTTTTGGCGAGGGCCAATTCCTGTCGGGTACATGAGTATCCGGCCGCACCTCACATGGGCGGCATCAGCACTTTGTCGATGACGTGGATAACGCCATTGTCGGCGGCAACATCGGCAGTGACGACCTTGGCGTCGTTCACCATCGCTCCGTTGTCGAGGTCGATGGTGACTTCAGCGCCTTCAACGGTTGCAGTCTTCGTGCCGTCCTTGAGGTCACCAGACATGACCTTACCGGAGACAACATGGTAGGTCAGGATCTTCGTCAGCCTTTCCTTGTTTTCCGGCTAGAGAAGGTCATCGACAGTCCCCACTGGAAGAGCTGCGAATGCTTCATCAGTCGGCGCGAAAACGGTGAATGGCCCAGCGCCCTTCAACGTCTCGGCCAGACCCGCCGCCTGAACCGCCGCGACCAGCGTCTTGAAACTCCCGTTCGACACAGCCGTGTCCACGATGTCTGCTGCGTAAGCAGCAGTCGAGCCAAGTGATAGAGCGAGTGCGGATGCAATAACCAGCCTTCTCATATGAGCTTCCTCTCTTGTGACGAGGCACCCGATGCGCCTCAGTTGATCGCTCGCTATTTACGGTCTGTCATAAGACTCGGATCACTGTTCTCGCATTAGGGCCGGGAATAGGGGTGGTCTGCCCCCTGAAAGTGGTCCTCCCTGAAGTGGGCTAGTCAAAGAGGCGGCGGAAGGGTTCGCGGCCATGTCACGCTCGAAATGCAGGTCGAGCCTCTGACGGTAGGATCCGATCAGGCTATGCCACTTGGGCTGATCGTTAACGCGCCGACAGGATGGGGGCGTCTCCGCGTGGGCTTTCCGTGGAGGGCGAGACAGCACGGCTGGTCATTGAGGACGACGGCCCCGGATAGTCCCATCCGACGACCTCCTACCTAGTACCGTGGAATGTTGGGTGCCAGGCAAGATACGCCGTGCAACCGGCATGCCAATGTTCTGTCCCTTAACGCCGGAGCGCGGAAGTCATTACCGGTAAAGGCCAGGGTGATCGGAGCAGAGAGCGCTTTGTTGGTCACCTCGATCGTGCGTCGGGCACTATCCACAGCGGCCCTGCGAGCGGCCAAAAGGCAGGATTCTGATTCTCATCGCGCGAACCGCGTATTGTTCGTATCGTCGCGTTTGGCTAAGACAATCGGAGCATCGTTCTCCTGGCAACGTCTATCCGTTCTTTGGCGCGCTCTCTCATCTTGATGAGAATTGTTCGACGCGACATGAACAAGCCCTCCTTAATTTCTCGCGCCGTCAAGTAACAATGATGATCAGCAGCTGTCCGGAAGCAAGAGCAGGCTCATGTGGCTTGACAATGGATAGCCGCGCGGCCGGCTTTCGGTCGGCACCAGGACGGCCGCTTGAGCAGGATTCACGACCGTCGCGATCGTGGAACAAGCCAGCGCAGATACCCACCGTCGATGGTTTCGCGGGCGGCTTTCAGGATGCGGGCAAGACGACGGCGTTCGGACGCGTTCTTCCAGTCGAGCGCGCGCATGAGGGCGACATCCGGATTGAGGATAACGCTCGCGACGTGGCGTCGCGTTGCCCCCGACTCCACACCATCCCAAGCGCGCAGCATGAGGGACGCTCGATGGAACTGAAAGCGGGTCAGACGCTGCTCGCGGGGCCACTGGCCGGACGGCTGGCTGCCGAGGAGCCGGTGGAGGCGTAGCGCGCTGCGGATGCGCCACAGAAAATGCCCGTCGTGCGGGATGAGGAAAGCGGTACTGGCTGGTTGCTCGCCGTGCGGAAGCCAGATGCGATGATCACCATGGTCGTCCGCCATGATGGCGTGCAGGCCGTCGGCGGTCGATCCGCTGGAAGACAACGCAAGTGGGTCAGGAAGCGGGGGCGCACCAAAGCCCGCCGGTGCGGCGGTGACGATGACAGTGGCAGGAAAGAGCTGTGGTCGCCACAAGGGCGCAGCGGTGAGGGCGGAGACAGAAGGGTCGGCTGGGAAACTGCAACCCCCAGCGGCGGGACAGACGCGTGATTGCCG
>VFQN01005768.1_pt1 | contig 14822 bp, 15 predicted proteins | sample 3512371 | NCBI WGS metagenome assembly VFQN01 (sample SAMN10412370, study PRJNA504923) | tailings metagenome | isolation source: Replicate 2 from Balatoc abandoned mine | place: Philippines: Itogon, Benguet | collected 2017-08-28
TGGTGGATTCGGTCGCTACGCAGGGCACGGTCGCGCAATGCGCGATCGCACGCCGTGTCTTTGTGCCGCGTTCGGTCGCCGCAGCAATTGCCGAAGTTGGATCCGCGGAAGCCTGCCTCGAGCTTCTGGAAAATCCAGGCGCCGATATCGCGCCGTTCTCGATTGATCGCATCGTCGCGCGTTTCGGCCATCTCGCGGCGATCCGCGAAGTCCTGCTGGCGGGTGAGGGGCTTTGCGCGGCCACGCGTCAGGCGCTTGTGGCCAAGCTTTCCGAAACGCTGGCTCAGTTTGTGGTTGCGCGCGACTGGCTGCAGGAAGACCGTGCCAAGCGCATCGTCAAGGAAGCCTGCGAAAAGGCGACTGTGGCGCTTGCCGCCGGCTCGCCGGACGAAGAAGTGCGGCCGTTGATCCGGCATCTACGCGATAGCGGTCAACTGACCGCCGGTCTGCTCTTGCGGGCGTTGCTTTCAGGCAATCTGACGATGTTCGAAGAGTCGCTGGCCGACCTTTCCGGCATTCCGCTCGCGCGTGTCTCGCGGCTGGTCCATGACCGTCGCAGCGATGCATTTCGAGCCGTTTACGAAAAGGCCGGTCTGCCGCTGAGCGCTTATCCCGCGTTTCGCGAGGCGATTGCGACCATGCAGGAAGATGGCTTCCTGGGTGATCCGTCAGGCTCGGCACGCCTCAAGCGCCGCATGATCGAGCGCGTATTGACCCGCTGTGAGAACCACGATGTCGACGAGGTCGCGCCGCTGATCATGTTGCTTCGACGCTTTGCAACCGAAGCGGCCCGCGAAGAAGCGCGGATGTTCTGCGAAGATCTGGTGGACGGTTTGTTGCCTGACCATGGGACACGCATGATCGCGGCGTGAGCTTGGTCAGGCGCCGCCCGATGTGCGCGCCTGTTTCGCGCTTTCGCGCAGGGCCGAGGTCAGGTCGGTCGGCTTGCCGTGCTTCTTCAGCAAATCTCTGATCGCTTCGTCGACAAGTTCCTGCAACGTCGCCGAACGGTCCTCGGCCAGTTCGTTCAGTGCACGCAAGTCTTCCGCATGAAAATCAATCAGCTTTCGTGGCATCGATCACTCTGTGCGCGGATGCTTTTGATGCAGGAAAACTGCAAGCTGCTCGCGCAGTGATTCATCGCGCTCGGTGTGATGACCTGCCACTACCGCAGCTTCGAACAGCCGATGCTGGATGTCCTGAGGCAACTCGCCCCAGGCCTCAATCACGGCGCTGCCGAGTGCCAATGCAAAACGGTCGTCATCTTCCATAATCCGGTCTCCGACGGAGAGAACGCATCGTTGTTCGTCGGGTTCCCGCGGCTTGATCGCTCAAAGGGGAGGGCCGCCAACTTGCCCGGAACGCTCTAGTAGCCGAACTGCTCGCGCAGGATACGCTCGTCGAGACTGTGCCCCTGATCGAATAGGAGACGCATCGATATATCGTGGTCCATAGATATTTCGACGGAGATGACGTCCCGCACTTCGGAGTGGTCGGCGACCGCCGCGACCGGGCGCTTGTCGGGATCGATCACCTCGATCGCTACGCGTGCGGTGTCCGGAAGAAGGGCGCCGTGCCACCGGCGTGGCCGAAACGGACTGATGGGCGTCAGCGCAAGCAGCGGCGCCCTGATCGGGATGATGGGGCCTTGCGCCGAGAGATTATAGGCGGTCGAGCCGGCCGGGGTCGCAACCATGATGCCGTCCGCCATCAACTCGGGCAGCCGTTCCTTGCCGTCGACCAGGATGCGCAAGCGCGCGGCCTGATATGTCTGCCTGAACGCGGAAACCTCGTTGATCGCATAATGCTCGTGGGTCCGACCCTCGCGGTCTTGCGCGCGCATTGCCAGCGGGTGGATGACAGTGGGTTCCGCCGCTGCCAGCCGCTCACGCAGCTCGGCCTCGTTGAATTCATTCATCAGGAAGCCGACCGTGCCCCGGTGCATCCCGTAGACCGGCCGGCCGCTCCGCATCAACGTTCGCAGCGTGTGCAGCATCAGGCCGTCGCCGCCGAGCGCAACGACGACGTCGGAATCCTCCGGATCGTAATTTCCATAGCGGGCAACCAGGCGCGCATGGGCCTCGACCGCTTCGGGACTTGGACTCGCCACAAAGGCGATTTTGTCGTATCCGCGGCTCATTGAACGGGCTTGCTCCCAGCGCCTCGCTGCATCCGCTGCGCAGGGTTACCAAGGCCGGAACCGGCCAATAGCCCCGAGTGAGGACGTCATGGAACGCGTGGTGCTCGTCTATACGACTTATCCTTCGCTTGTCGAGGCGGAGAAAGCGGGGCAATCAGTCGTGACGCAGCGGCTTGCCGCCTGCGTTAATATTCTTCCCGGGATGGTCTCGCATTACTGGTGGAACGGAAAGCTTGAGCGCGGTGAGGAGGTCGTCATGTTTATCAAGACCCGCGCCTCGTTTGCTGATCGGGTACGCAAGGTGATCAAGGCCGAGCATCCGCATGAAACGCCAGCCATCATGGTCATCCCGGTCGAGTCCGTAGAGGACACATACCTGCGATGGATCATGAAGGAGACCGATCGCGGGGCGATGGCCGGCGCTGCCACATAGTGTTGATCAGTACGCGAGCCCGTCGCCCGCGAGCGCGAGTTTCAATGATGTATAGTCCTCGCATGTCGTGCCGCAGATCCCCTCGATTGTCTTGAGGTGATTCATCGCTTTGGCGCGGTCCCCGCGTTCGAGGTGCCACATCCCGTAATACTGCCAGGTCCGGGTGTGCCGCGGATCGGCGGCGAGCGCCGTCTCATACCAGAGTTTAGCCTCCTCAGTGCGGCCGAGCTTTCGACTCGCATATCCGATCAGGTTCGCGACATCCGGATGTTCGTCGCGTGCGAGTGCACGCAACGCCACGATTGCCACGGCATAATTCTGCTGCCGATAGATGAGATCGTATGCATGCCGGTATCCTTCGATGAAGAAGCGTTCCGACTTCTTGTCCGGCGCCTTGGTCTTGGGTTCGCTTGCCGGTTTCTTTTTGGTGCGCGGCGCTTTGGTCTGACCGGAAGGTTCGGCCGACTGGAGTTTCATTCCTGCTCCCGGATTTTCGATGCCGGCAGCATGGGCCAGCGGCGTGGCAGCGGTCAGCACCGTCGCAATCGCAAGGGTCCGGAGCCGTTTCATCCAAATCTCCACCGAAGGCGTCTGGTTCAGTAACTTGCGTTTCCGTTCAGGGCGTCGCGCAGTGACGTATATTCTTCGCAGCCCTGCCCACAGATCAATTGGATGCGCTCGAGATTGCGTTCGGCCTGCGCGCGGTCGCCGCGTTCGAGATGCCACATGCCGTAATATTGCCAGGTACGGGAATGGTTCGGGTCAGCGGCGAGCGCTTTCTCGTACCAGACCTTTGCACTTTCGGTTCGGCCAAGCTTGCGATTGGCATATCCGATGAGATTTGCGACGTCGGGATGACTGTCATGGCCGAGGGTCGCGAGGATGGTGATGCCGCGCTCGTAATCCTGCCGCTCGTAGATTGCGTCATAGGCCAGCTTGTAGCCCGCGCGGAAATCGAGGTCGGACTTCTTGTCGGCCGGCTTGCCATCCGCGGGTTTGCTATCCGCGGGCTTTCCCGCCGGGGTTTTGCCGTCGGCCGCCGGCTTGGCGTTCTTATCGCCGTCCTTCTTATCGGCGGGCGCGCCGGCGGGCTTTGCCGGTTCATCGATGCCCATGGCGCGAGCTTGACCGGAAATCGGTCCGGTGAGCGCGATCGCTATTAGGGCTGCCGCGGCGGCGAGCAAAGGGCGATTGATCGGTCTTGTCATTGGGGCGGCCCCGTTGGCTGATCAGTTTTGGTCGCAGTTGGCGGCTGGTGGTTCAACGGCGCGGCGAACGATTGAGGCACGGACCGCGCCATCGTCTCGATGCTGACGTTGTGAAACACCCGACCATACCGATTCTTTGGGCCGGTCGGCCGAGTTTCTCTCACAACGCCGTGATCTTGACTCCGTCGTGGGCGGGGTGGATCATGGTTAACGCACTGGTTCTCCGGGGCATCCGGAGAGGCAAGAGGGAACACGGACCGGTCCTTTCGGGTCGAAGCCGTGGCTGCCCCCGCAACTGTGAGCGGCGAATTTGCATCCAGATATGGCCACTGGGAAACCGGGAAGGCCGGGTGCAGGTGACGACCCGCGAGCCAGGAGACCTGCCAGCGCAGTCACCCAACCGGTGGGCGGGGCGTCCATACGGAGCGGCTGTTCGCAGCGGTGACGCTTGAAGCCGATGCGAAGGCCGCGTGGCGATATCCATGCGACTTACTCGTAAGGCATGAGCGGCGCTGGCGGTGGCAGCCCTGAGGGCTGCTACGGGTCAAGTGCGTGCGCGTGTCCTTCGCGTCGGGTGTGTTCACCCAAGGCTCCGGCCGTGCCGGAGCGTGCGAAGGATTGTGCGATGGGGGCGATTCCGGAAAGTCCGAAGAAGCGACGGGACCTGCAACGAGGGTTGACAGGCGCAGCCGCCTTGGCTGCGGTGCTGCTGCCGCAGGCAGACCGGGCGCATGCGCAAAGCGTCACGCTGCCGCAAATCAATGTCGTCACTGATACTCGCCTGACGGGCACCGGCGTGCGCTCGCGCGCTACTGGCGAAGCTGCTGCGGGAGTGCAGGGCGATCAGGCCGGAGCAGGCCAGACTGACGAACTGAATACCGTCTATCTGCCCGACAATGGCGGCGGCATCACCGGCGCTTCAACGACCGTGATTACCAGCCGCGACATCGAGCGTTCTCCCGAGCAGAGCTTGCAGGCCATTCTGTCACGCGAGCCGGGCATCCAGGTGACGAACCTGTTCGGTGGTGTCAACGGTGCGCGCAGCAACGTGGACATGCGCGGATTCGGCGCGACATCGAACTCCAACACGCTGTTCCTGATCGATGGCCGGCGCGTCAACGACCTCGACATGGTGGGTTTCGATCTGGCGTCGATCCCGCGCGAAAGCATCGCACGCATCGAAATCACTCGCGGCAATTCCGGTGCGGTGCTGTATGGCGACGGCGCGGTCGGCGGCGTGATCAACATCGTGACGAAGAACGGTGTTGGCAAAAAACCGTCGGCGCGGATCGAGGGCGCGTTCGGATCGTTCAACTACCAGGAACTTAATGCGTCGGTGAGCGGTTCCAGTGGCGGCTGGTCGGCGAGCGCTTACGGCAACACGATCGGCAGCGACGGCTACCGGCAGAACAACCAGTACAAGCAGCAATCCGCCGTCGGCGACCTGCGGTACAATTACGGGCAGGGCACGATCTATCTCAACATTTCGGGCGACAATCAGGACCTCGGGCTGCCCGGTGGACGGCGTTATTCGCCCGCGGAAAATATCTATTGGCTTTACACTGACCGGCGTGGCGCTGCGACCCCATTCGACTGGGGTGCGAAACAGGGCCAGAACGCCACCCTCGGCGTCGCGCACACGCTGGCGCCCGGATACGAACTCCTGGTCGACGGCGGAATACGGCGTAAAGAGGAGCAGGGACAGTATTACAACGTTACCTTCGGCACATATGTGCCGACGCTGAACGAAAGAGCGGCGGTTGACACGACGCTGACCACCACTTCCTTCACCCCTCGCATCAAGATCGATTCAAACTGGTGGGGACTGCCGACCAACGGCATGCTCGGGTTCGACTATTACTCGTCCGACTATAATTCGGACCGGCCTCAGGCACTCGGCATCACCGCGCCGATCCATCAATACGATATGAAGCAGACGTCTCAGGCGTTCTACTGGCTGCAGAATTTCAAGCTGCCAACCAACACCGAAATCGCCGGTGGGTTTCGCGTCCAGCGCACATCGATCCAGGCCAACGATACATTCAACCCCTTCGCGCCCGGTGCCATCCCGGTCAACTGCGACTGGGGGCCGTGTTTCGGCGACCTCGCCGGCATTCCGCTGGATCAGAGCCAGGTCAACCACGCCTACCACGCAGGTATCGAGCAGAAGCTGACGCCGAACTTCGCGGTATTCGGCCGTATGGCTCAGAGCTTCCGGGTCCCGAATGTCGACGAGCGCGTCGGCATGGTGACCTCCTTGAACGCGGTGCCGACGACCTTCGATCTGCGTACGCAGAAATCCCACGACTGGGAAATCGGCGTGAAGTTCGGCAACAGCTGGCTCGAAGCGCAGTGGAGCTATTACAACATGACGCTCACCGACGAGATCATGTTCTACTACGCGCAGAATTTCGAAGCCAGGAACATAAACCTCGATCCGACACGCCGCTACGGCAACGAAACAATCGTTACGATGAAGCTGTCGGACGAGTTTCGCGTGAAGGGCGGCCTTGCTTACACGCGCGCGGTCTTCCGGGAGGGGCCGTTCGCCGGAAACGACGTGCCTCTGGTCTCACGACTGACGGGAAGCGCGGCGGTGTCCTGGGACATCTGGAAAAACATGACGCTCGACGTGGTGACCCGCTATTTCGGTGCCAAGCGCATGGACAACGACCAGATCAACCTTCAGCCGATGATTCCGTCCTATGCGCTGGTTGACGTGCGGCTCGGTGGGACGATCGACCAGTTCTTCTGGTCGGTCGCTGTCGTGAACCTTTTCAACGAACAATATTACGATTACGCGATCGCGAGTCCCTATCCGCTTGGAGCGGGAAGTCTTCTCGGGACCTATAACGCCTATCCTCAACCCGGGCGCACCTACATGCTCAAGGCCGGTCTCAAATGGTAGCGGCATGAAAAAGGCCGCCTGCGGCAATCCGCCGGCGGCCAATTCGTCGGTGCAGCGCGGATCGTCTTACGGCGCCGGCGACCACATGGCGGGCACGAGATCGTAACCCGTCGCAGTCTTTGTGATGTAGCCGGAGGCCGGGAACGGCCAGTGATAGCCGTGCGCCAGCATCTTGTCTGCGGCGGCGCGATCAAGGAGCGCCTTGCGGGTTTCGGCAGCTTTGTTGCCGTCGGCGTCGAACACTGCCTGCCATTGCGGATTGCGCACGAACAGCCACGGATTGTTGGTGACGTCGGCGAGATAGAGCATGGACCGATTTCCAGAGTTGATCGCATAGACGGTATGGCCAGGCGTATGGCCAGGTGCGGCAATGCTCGCGATGCCGGTTTCGACCTCTTTGCCCGGCGTGAAGCGCTGCACCTTGCCGGCAACATCGCCGAAGATGCGACGCGCATTCTTGAAGGCTCCCTGCGCAGCCTCCGGCGCGCGCGTCATGTTGCCGTCATCCATCCAGAACGCCCACTCCGCTTCCGGGACATTGATGGATGCGTTCGGGAAGAACAATGCGCCATCCTTCCCTTTGATTCCGTTGATGTGGTCCGGATGGAAGTGCGAAATGTAGATTGCGTCGACCGCTTTCGGATCGATGCCGGCTGCGGCAAGATTCGCGGCATAAGTCCCTGATTGCGGCGCCGGGCCGCCAGCCATCATTGCTCCCGTTCCGGTGTCGAGTGCGATCAGTTTCGATCCGGTATTGACGATCAGTGTTGTGAATGGGATCGGCACGGTGTCGGTCGGTAGGAAAACATCCGCCAGAGCCTTCTGGACCTGGGCGAGTTCGGCGTTGCGCACGAACGATGGGTCGAGCTTGCGGTACCAGGTGCCGTCATTGATCGCTGTGACCTCATAGTCGCCGACCTTAAACCGGTAGAAACCTGGCCCTTGCTGTCCGCTTTGCGGCGCGGCAGCGCGAGTAGCCTGCGGCAATGTGGCGGCAGCGGCTGCGAGTGCTGTGCCTGCCAGCATGTGTCGGCGAGATAGGGCGGACATATCGTTTTCTCCCTCATTGGCGCGGTCAGAATAGACTTGGGCCTGTGTCGGCAACACCGCATGCCGACTTCTATTCCGCGTCGGCGGGGCGGAGATTATTCCAAATCCCTGCCTTCGGCCTTGTCGCGACGCACTGAGCGCCGCTACTCTGCGGCCAACAAATGACCGCTCCGTGAAGGGCGGGTAACGGGAGGACAGGATGACGCCATTTCGTGGTTGGACTCGGATTCTGCTCGGAGCGCTCTTCGCGGCGTGGACCGCCGTTTCCGCGCAGGCCCAGAACTTCCCGTCAAAGCCGATTACGCTGGTGGTTCCATTTCCAGCTGGCAGCACCACAGATCTTGTCGGTCGCATCCTGCAGGACGAGCTTTCCAAAGCCTTGGGACAGACTGTGATTGTCGACAACCGCGGTGGCGCAGGCGGAAGTGTGGGCTCGGAGGCGGTCGCGCGGTCCACGCCTGATGGCTACACCTTGCTGATGGGCACGATTGGCACCCATTCGATCAACCCGGCTGTCTATGCGAAGATCAACTACGATCCGATCAAGGATTTTGAGCCTGTGATCCAGTTCGGCACCGCTCCCAATGTGCTGGTGGTGCACCCCGACCTTCCGGTCAAGAGCGTCAGCGACCTGATCGCCTACATCAAGGCCAATCCGGGTAAGGTGAACTACGGTTCGTCCGGCAATGGCACCTCGAACCATCTGTCAGGCGCGATGTTCGTTGCGCGCAACGGTCTGCAGGCCACCCACATCCCTTACAAAGGCGGTGCGCAGGCGATCACCGATCTGCTGCGCGGCGAAATCCAGTTCATGTTCTACCATTACCTGCCGCTGCTCGGTCACATCAACGATGGCAAGTTGCGCGCCATCGCCAACACCAATGCGACACGTATTGCTGCGTTGCCAAACGTGCCGGTGATGAAGGAAGCCGGGATGGACGACTTCGAGGTGTCCGCGTGGTTCGGAGTCTGGGCGCCGGCAAAGACTCCAAAGGATGTCGTGGCAAAACTCAATCAAGCCATCCTGAAGATCATCAATTCGCCGGAGGTGAAGAAAAGCCTTCTAGCGCAGGGCATCGATCCGGTCGCAGGCACTCCGGAAGATCTGCTGAAGCTTAACCAGGCAGAACTGGCGCGCTGGGCCAAGGCGGTTCAGCAGGCCGGCGCGAAACTGTCGAATTAGCGAGGGGACCCATGCGCCAGCATTTGATGACAGCCGCGATAGCGGCGGCTGTTTCGTTCACCTCCACCGTACTGCCCGCCGGCGCGCAGCAATGGCCGAACAAGCCGGTCACGGTGATCGTGCCGTTCGCGGCCGGAGGCAATGTCGACGCGGCGGCTCGCATCTTTTCCGATCGGCTGTCGGCGCGTCTCGGTCAGCAATTCGTCATCGAAAACAAGAGCGGCGCGGGTGGCAGCATCGGCATCGGCGCGATGGCGAAGGCCAATCCTGATGGCTACACACTTGCGGTGGTGTCTGCCGGAACGCTTTTCATCCTGCCGCATATCTACAAGGAGAAGCTCGGCTATGACGGTCTGAAGGACATCCGTCCGATCGCCATGGTGGCGTATCAGCCGAACATGCTGATCGTCGATCCGAAGCTGCCCGCCAAGACTCCCGCCGAATTGTTCGCTTACATGAAGGCCAATCCGGACAAGCTGAGCTACGGGTCCTCGGGCATTGGCACCTCGCAGCATCTCTGCATGGAATTGATCGTCCAGCATACCGGCGCGAAGATCGCGCATGTGCCCTATCGAGCGTCCAACCAGATCATCCAGGATTTGATTGGCGGACAGATCCAGATGACCTGCGACCAGTTTTCAACAGCCTACCCGCAAGTGCAGGGCGGCAAGGCTCGCGCCATCGGCGTGTCATCGCTGGAGCGGTACCAGGCCGACCCGTCAATTCCCGCTTTGGCCGAGACCGTACCGGGGCTGGAAGTGACCTGGACCGCTGTGTTCGTCGCGCCGGCAAAGGTCCCGCAGGAGATCGCTGACAAGCTTGCGGCGGAGCTGCGAGAGATCGCGAAAGATCCAGCCATGATCGAGAAGCTCAAGGGGCTAGGGGTCACCCCAATGAGCGTTACCGGCAGCGAGCTGCAGAAGATGATCGCAACCGATTATGACAAGTGGAAGCCGATCGTGGAGCGGGCAAAAATCCCGCAACCGTAAATTCCGGCTCACCATACAACGACATTGATGCATCTGCTGCGATGGCCGGGCTTGTCCCGGCCATTGGCGTCTTTAAGCTGCGCCGAGTCGCAGCCTGAGCAGCCGCTCCCGGGAGAACCATGGTGACTGACATATCCCGACGGGTCGTGCTCGGTGGCGGCGCGGCAGCAATTGGAGGAATGGCGATGGCGGGCGACGGTGATTCATATACGGGGCAGCCGCCATACGGGCCGATGACCTCCCCGTTACAGGCCAAGGATTTGCCGTCGCTGCGTTACGCGCTTGGCGCTGCGCCCAACATTCCACATGACGGTGGCTGGTCGAAGGAAGCCACCGTGCGCAATTTCCCGGTCTCCGAAAAGCTTGCCGGTGTGCTGATGCAACTCGATCCGGGCGGGCTGCGCGAACTTCATTGGCACGCCAACGCGGCGGAATGGGCTTACGTCATCAAGGGGCATTGCCGCGTCACGACGATCGATCCGCAGGGGAATTGTCAGGTCTCGGATTTCGGCGAAGGCGACGTCTGGTATTTCCCCCGCGGTCACGGTCATTCGATCCAGGGGATCGGGCCGGGGCCCTGCGAATTCGTGTTGATCTTCGATAACGGCTTCTTCTCCGAGTTTGGCACCTTTTCGATCACAGACTGGATCGGGCACGTACCGCCGGATGTGCTGGCCAAGAATTTCGATGTCCCCGCCGCAACCTTCGCGAATTTCCCGAAGAAAGAGGTGTATCTGGTGAAGGGACCGGTGCCGCCGCCCTTGCCGGCCGATCCTGCCGCGGGTTCGCTCAATCCTGGAGCGCTGACGCACCGTTACCGGATGCTGGCACAGAAGCCACAGCAGTTTCCGGGCGGTACCATGCGCGTCGTGTCGCAGAAGGAGTTTCCAATCTCCAAGACGATGACCGGCGCTCTGCTCCAGATTAAGCCGGGGGCGTTGCGCGAACTGCATTGGCATCCGAATGCGGACGAATGGCAATACTACATCAAGGGCAAGGCGCGGATGACCGTTTTCGGCTCGGGCGGCCGCGCGCGCACCGAGGAATACGGCCCGGGCGACGTCGGCTATGTGCCGCAGGGTTTTGGTCACTACATCGAAAATATCGGTACCGACGACCTTGAACTGGTGCTCGCGTTCAACGACGGCGAGTATCAGTCGATTTCGGCGACGGCGTGGTTTGCCGCCAATCCGTCCGAATTGCTCGCCACCAATTTCGGTGTCCCGGCAAAAACCTTTTCGGATTTCCCGAAGGGCGAAACGCCGATGCCGGATTGAACCGAGATGAAGTCCCTGTTGTGTTGCGTCGCGACGGTATTGTCGTTCCAGGCTATCAGCTCCGTACCGGCTGAAAGCCTTGAACCCGGCCGCTGGCGGGTGATGACCACCACGTTATCCGGCCCGCAGGCTCCACCGCAGGTCGCGACGCGCTGCCTCTCGCCTGACGATGTCGCCGATCTCGGGAAAACGTTCGGTCCGCAAATCGTGACCGAGAATTCGGAATGCAAGCGTACCGCGTATAGCCTCGATGCTTCGGGCCTGACCTGGCGCCTGCAATGCAGGGGTCAGCTCGATATGGATGTCGCGGGGCAGTTCATTTTCGACAGCTCTACCCGGTACAGCGCCTTCATCACTACAAGAGCAACGATGGCGGATCGCATCGTGCACGATACGAGCGTTTCTATCTCGGCGGAGCGGATCGGCGAGTGCAGGTAGCACGCCGAGCCGGTATTAATCCGGCAGGATGTTTTTGTTGCGCGGGTAAAGGTGATCCGCCGCCACAATTCCCATAATCAGGATTGGCGTTGCCAATAGGGCGCCGATCGGACCCCAGAGCCATGACCAAAATGCGAGCGACAGGAACACCGAGAGCGGATGCAACTCCAACTGTCGGCCGATAATGGTCGGAACCAGGAAATGCCCCTCAACGAATGTGAAGGTCATGAACAGCGCTGGGGCGGCAAGCGCAGGCAACAGCGTTTCGAAGGTCAGAAGCCCGATCAGGAACAGCGTTGCATGCATGAGCCCCGGACCGACATAGGGAATGTAGTTCAGGATGAAGGCCATCGCGCCCCACAGAAGCGGAGCCGGAAAGCCGAGCGCCCATGTAACGAGCGTACATACGAGACCGACGCAGGCATTGATCGCGGTGACGGTGAGCAAATAACCATTCAGACTGCGCTCCGTATCGTTGTAGATTTTAAGAGCGCGAAGGCGCCCTTCACGCGTACCGAACAGATTGACGATGTACTGGCGCATCGCGGAGCGACCCAGCACGAAGAAAAACAGCGTCGCGAAGAACAACACGAATTGCACGACCGCCGGGGTCACCGTTCCGAGCACGCTGCCGATCATCTCGGTGGGCTTCGACACATCGACGGCCACTCCCGACGTCCCTGAAAACGCCGCCTGCAACTCCTTGAGCGCGGCCAGCGGGCGATCCATGAAGCGGAACTTCTCCTTGATCTGCGCGCCGATTTCGGCAGACCGCCCGATCAGGTCGGATATGGGATCTGAAAGCAGCAGCACGGCCAGATAAAGTGCGCCTCCGAAGATCGCGACAATGGCCAGCGCCGGGACCCAGGCGGGAAAGCCGTGCTTGACCGCGTATCCGGTCAGCGGACCAATGGTCAGCGCCACGATCAGCGCGAACAGCAGTGGCATGAGAAGCGGACGCGCGAAATACAGAAACGTGCCGAAGATGATGGTCGCCATCAGTATGGTCGCAAGCTGGGCGGCCATCCGCCAGAACGCGGGAGCGTCTTCAAACGGCGTGGCGTCAAAGGCGCCGACGCTCAAGCCGCGGCTGGCTGCCATCGAAGAGGCGATTGCCGTGGACCGTGGGACTTCATCCGCGCGTCCAGCCGCGTCCGCGGTCTGCGGAATTCGTCCTGATTTTGCGTTGCGCGCCACGTTCACGTTGGAGATCCCGTCCCAGACTGCCGGCCGCCCAGTCGGGGGCCCCTTACAATGCTGGGACCGGGAATGAGTTCCGTTGTGTCAGAGCGGTACACCTGCAGAAAGCTGTGTGCCGGTCCGGAACGCTTTGCATGGCATTTTCTTTGCAACCGTTAACCAAGTACAATTCCGGCTGTGTCGGACCAGACGTGGGAGTTTGCCCGCATGACCACCAGGCTGGTCGTTTCGTTTGCCTTGGCTGCGCTGACGTGGAGCTTCGCGACTCTCCCCGCGGTTGCGCAGCGCGTGACGGACACGCTGATCGGGAGCTGTGTCGTGTCCGGCGGCGCCCGTCATTGCGCGGCTCAGTTCCGGTACGGGGATCGCGGCAATAATGGAATTCAGTCGTTGCGGGAGCCGGACGTCAGCGACCTTGCGGAAGTGCGCAATCGAGAGGAGCGCTGGGCCTCTCGGTGCAAGCCACAATTGCGCTACGACCGTTATGGCGTCAGCCGCTATGTCTACGCTGCGCGCGGATGCGAATACGGCGTTGATCGGGATTGACCAAGCGCCTTTCAATAATGGCTTTGCCGTGCCGTCACCATCGGCGCGAACAGCAGGACGATCAACAATAGTCCCACGAGTCCTATCGCGGTCATGCCGCATCTCCCTGAGCAGGTCAGACACATTCGGGGACGGGAATTTGGTGCGCCTGGCTGAGTGCACCTTCCCGAGCCGAAGCCCGGGGGGATCGTGGGGGAAGCGGGCTAACGCCGGCTCAAGAAAGACAGTTAACGGTCGAAGCAATCGCGATCTCTGACCGGCCGGAGACAGGGCTGTCGGCGTGCTATGAAGATGTCATGAGATCCGCCGCCATAGCCGCCGCTCTGGTCCTGCTTAAGGGGGCGTCTGCCGTCGCCCAGGTCCAGCCTGCGCCCAAGCCGAAGGCAGGGGCCCCCACGAAGGCGGGGGCTCCTACGTCGAGGACGGCCGAGCCGGCAAAGCCCAACAAAAATTGCGCGGAATATGGTGCGGGCTTTGTCGCCGTCGAGGGTACAGCGTCGTGCGTTCAGGTCAGGGGCTATATCCGCATACAGGGATCGGCGCGCTGACAGGCGCTGACACGAGCAAAATTACGTGCCGCAGCAGATTAAAACCCCGCGCCGTTTCCGACGCGGGGTTTCCGTGACAATCGGGTGGGAGGTTCGCGCCGCCGATCGTCGGGTGATTATCGTTCAGGCTGATCCGAAAATCGTCTCACAAGCTGTTACGAGCCCACACGCTTTGTGAGACGCCGCATTAGCGGGGGGTAGGGTTCCGCTCGGAACCTGTCTTGGATGTTCCCGTCGCCCCGCCGGCGGTGGCATCCGGCGAGCTGTGGCCACGCTTCGGCGTCGTGCTGCCTTTCGTCATGCCCTGCATGCTTTTCGGTGCAGCCCCTGTCGTGCCGCGCTCCTGCTGGTTCGAGGTGCCGACTGCGCCGCCCGCAGTGCCGGAGGGCGCGCTGGTCTGGGCGGACGCGACGGAAACGGCGAAGAGACTGGCTGCGCCGATGATGGCGATCTTGTTGAGCATGGGAACTCCCTGAGGATTGAGATCTGTTGGTGAGTGCTGCGCTGCATACGCTTCACTGATGAGCTAATGCGCCGCAGAACCCGACGTTCCGCTCCGGTGCGATTTGGAAGCGGACGCATCCCTGCGATCAGTGTCCTGCCAAAAGTACGGATGACGGATCGCGCTCCGGTCGCCCTCTCGCTCCCGCGGTTTTTTGCCGAAAAGAAAATTGAACTCGAACGCGGGAGCGGCGTTGTTGGGCGCATCGAGGTGACATATGGGCTGGGTTGGACCGAACGGACGAATTTATCGCCACAAGCGTTGGGTGGTCTTTGCGGCAATCGGCGCCGCGGCCGCCGCGGTCGCGACCTGGATCAGAAGTCGCGTGACCAAATCTTCTGGGAATGGTGCCGGCTGAGGGGATTGAACCCCCGACCTTCGGTTTACAAAACCGCTGCTC
>VFQN01005770.1_pt1 | contig 14817 bp, 25 predicted proteins | sample 3512371 | NCBI WGS metagenome assembly VFQN01 (sample SAMN10412370, study PRJNA504923) | tailings metagenome | isolation source: Replicate 2 from Balatoc abandoned mine | place: Philippines: Itogon, Benguet | collected 2017-08-28
GCCGCAATGCCGCTGCCCACCATGCTACCCCCCTGCCGCCTCCCCTGCCCCGCCGCCGCCGCCCCCTCGCCACTCGCCAGCAACGGCTGCGCCAGACCCTGCCCCCGCCCCGACCCCTCCAGCCCCTCCCCTGCAGCACCCTGCCTGCCGTACGGCCCCAGCCCCTCGCCGCCCTCGCCCGCCTCCTCGCCGTACTCCTCAGTTCCGTACTTCCGTACACTGCCGTACCCGCCGACCGCGGAGCGGGGCGACACGGGCGAGGTGAGCCCGGGGTCGTTGGGAGACAGCAGGCTGGACGCCGTACTCAGGTTGCTGCCGTAACTGAATACTCGGGACTCCTGCGGATGCAGTGCAGCGCTGGAGGTCCCAGCTCCGCCCACCGGCCACGCGGCAGAGCCCCCCGGGGCCCCCGGCCCTGTGCTGCCCCCCTCCCTGCCCCTGGGCCCTCCCCTGCCCTGCTGCCCCTGCTTGCGCCCCGCATCCCTCTGGCTCCTCCCAGCCCCGCCTGGCCCGCCGCCCCCTTCCAACCCAGCTGTTCGGCCTCTCCTTCCCGGCTCAGCCCGCCTGGAGGCCTGCGCCGCGCCGCCCGGGCAGATGCAGCAGCAGCAGGCAGCTGCGAGGAAGCTGCCGAGCGCCGCCGCCTTGCGCCTGCCCGACTCCAGGGCGGGCCCGGCGGCCGCCAGGGCGGTCGCCAACAGGCCCCCGCCCGGGCGTTCCTTCTTGATCAGCCTGTCCACAAGCCAGGGTGCAAGACGTCGTTCAGGGTATATTCCACGGCATCGGTTGCCGTGAGTGCAGCGCGTGTGAAGCCGAAACGTTGTTAGGTGCAGGCGTTTGCGTGCGAACTGCAATGATGTGTCCCGATGCCCATGTAGGCTATCGCCGGGGTGCCAAGGCCGTGCCGGCTGCCACGTGCCGTGAGCGGCCCCCACCTGTCCGCCATGAAGGTGTGCGTGCCGTCCACCACGTGCAGTACGGCAAGGTAGATGGACAGTACGGCAGCCAGGCACGTGGCGGCGCCGATGATAAACATGACGAACATCTGGTAGCGTGCGGCCTGTGGACGGGTTTCGGGGCAAAGAGGAGGTTGCAGGAGTCGGGTTTTGTATGGGGGGTTTAAAGGCGCGGCGGGTCTGCGGCAAAGCCGATGATGACGAAAAGGCAATGTGAGGCAACGTGGGGTAAGAGCGGCATCGCGCCGTCGCCTGCCCTTGCGTGGGCTTATGGTGCAAGCTGGCGCACTCTGCAAGCGGCCAGCCTGTCCGTATGTAATCCCTGCGCTCAGCGCCCACCTGTGCCGGGTCTCCTCCCGCCAGGATTTGGCCGGTCATCATGCCTACGAGGGCGGTGGCGGTGAGGCGGCAGCTCAGTAGGTTAGCATGGGGGTCTATGCAAGCATCGAGGAGGTTACGGAATCGTGCACTTGGGAGCATGATGGAATGGCCGAGGTGCCGAAGGACATGGGACAGGCGGTTGCCACCCACCTGCACAAAGGGCGCACTGCTGAGAAGGGGTTTCCCAATGGCCCACAGCGCAAGTTGCTTGCCACCCACCTGGAATGGACACAATGCCCATAACGCTCATCTGGTTTAGCAGCGGCATCATGGAAACCTGCGAGCAGTTGGTTGGCGGTTAGGCAGCGGCTGGTTTTGGCACAGGGGCGGCAAGGGACGGGGTGAGTACTGCGGCAAGGGACATCAAGCGTGCGTGCGTCCTTGACCTATTGGTGGCCAAAGTTGGCAGTGCGCTTACGGGGGCACGCCGCTCCACAACATCTGGGAAAACAGTGCTGATCTGACATGTCAACAACTCCATCAAGACCAATTTCCGTCCGACAACGGCGCGGCTTTCATTTGGATTTGTCAAAATGCTGGTCTGAAGCCTACATCACATCTGTTCGCATGTCCACGAGGCAGTCACCTTGAGCGCCTTGCGCACCACCGCATCCGTTGCCTCGAAGCGGTTTGCGCCCATGGCCAGCAGCTGCTCCACCGCCGCACGGCCTGTGAGCATGTTTGCGGGAGGGTGACCCAGGTGGGCTAGCCCGGTGCTCAGCCCGACGCTGACCCCAAGCGACCCTAATGCACTACCTGCTAGCACACAGTCTCCGCCCACCAGTCCCGGCATTCACTCATCGCCAGGTCGTCCAACGCGGCGCTGAGCCCCACGCATACGCCCCGCGACCCTGACCGTACAGTCCATCCTGATGCACAGCATTCACTCACCAGCCCGGCAATCACTGGCAGCCGGGTCGTGCAACGCAGTGCTGGGTCGCACGCTGACGTCAAGCCATCTATGTCACTCCCTTCTAGCGCACTGTCTCTACACACCCGTCCCTGCACTCACTGGTGGCCAGGTCGTCCAGTGCCGTGCTTAGCCCCACGCTGACGGCGCTGGTGGCGTTCCCCAACAGCATGCCCAGCAGCGGGATGGCGTACTGGGCGTCCCACACGGGCCGCAGGGACAGCACCACCAGCACTGGGGAGGGGAGGCAGGAAAGGTGTGTATAAGCGCTTGTGTGTATTAGCAGTGAGGTGCTCAGCAGCGGGATGGCGTACTGGGCGTCCCACACGGGCCGCAGGGACAGCACCACCAGCACTGGGGAGGGGGACACAGGTGCATCAGTAGGCCAGCACACCCACACGTGCGTACAGACATTGCTAGCCCCTGAAGCCAGGCTGGACGGTGTAAGCGTCTATGGAGCGCTGGAGTGGCAGTGGGCCGTGCGCGGGCCGTAGCAGACTGGTAGCACTTGATGGTGGCGTAGGAGTTACTAGTTGCCAAAGGTGCTCGCGTGGGGCCTCGCCGCGGCGTGCGGCGGCAATGGAGCGACGGAGAGGTTATGGCAGGAGCACGTGGTGGAAGAGCACGTGCTAGGGGCGAGCGAGCAGAAAAGAATCTGCGTTGTCATGTGCTCTCCATTGGCCGTGAGCCTGTGACCTATGGGATGTCACACCAGACCCATCCAGGCACACTGCGCGTGCTGTTGACACGTCCCGACCCATGGGACGGACCTGCATACGTCAGCAGCAGTCCCGAGGAGGTGGCCAGCGCCAGCACCGTGTTGCGCAGCATGCCCTGTGGCAGCAAGGGCAGCAGCACGCACATATGCACGAGGTAGTCTGCGAGCGGCGCGGTCAGCTGCCAGTGCCGCAGCACCGAGTGCATCGGTACGGAGCCGGTGGCGCAACAGGCCCACGGTGCTGCCATGGCTTGCTCTTCGCGCATCAAAGCCGGTACCGTATGAGCCATGCAACATGCCACGTGGCCAGGCGTGCCCTGCACACGGTGCAGCGCAAGCTCAAGCACACGCTCGGTGAGCTCTAATCCCATGTCTGATGAGGCCCCCAAGGGGGACAGCGTACAGCGGAGCAGGAAGCCCAAGAAGATGAACGAGCCCCCAACTGTAGGCCCTACCGCAAAGCTGTACGAAGGTCGTTGTACGGCCTCCATGGAGGCAACCATCAGCATGAAGCCGCCGTACAGCGCTACCAACCACCAGTGGTTGTACTGGAAGATGGGCACCAGCACGTAGCCCAGGATGGACAGCTGCACCACCATCCTGCGCGGAGGCGGCATGTGTAGTAACGGGAAACACAAGTGCACTTGCAGGCTGGAGCAGGCAGCGTCGGATGTTGTTTGGGGATAAGCTGTAATGGGCGCCCAAGATGAAGGCGCCTCCCCCGTTCCCCTCTACCCTCTCAGTGCGCTAACACACGACAGCGGTGCATTCCATGTGAAATGCATGTCAACATGTCATGTAGAGGTCTCGGTATACCAGGAGTCTGCGTTAGGCACGCCCACTGCCGTGGCCCTGGCACTTGCTCGTGTCTTTGTGCGTAGCATCCCCCGTTACCTGGTGGACGCCACCACCAGCTGCGTGTGCAGGCCCAGCCTGAAGTGCAGAGATATAATGCCATTGATGCTGAGCACGGCAGCAGAGAGGGCGACCGCGATGGGGGAGAGTTGAATGGTCCCAGCGGTGTCCGCAGATGGGCTGGGCAGTGGGGCTGGGGCGGGGCCAGGGGCGGGCTCCAGGCCAGACTCCAGGCCGGAGACGAGCCCCGACAAGGACAACCACGCGCTTGCGGCCATCATGCTAAGCTTTTTACTATTATGTTAAAGCATTGTACGCGTATGGCGATACCGCGAGCATCCGCGGACGGGTAAAGTCTTAATGGCCGACATCGCAACGCAGCGTGCAGCTGCACTAGCAGGTGGTTACCTATAACTTATCACTTATGGAATCTGCTGTGAAGCAGCAGTGTGCCTGTTTGTGAGTTCCGGGGCTACGCAGGCACGGTCCATCGCCCACGTGTGCCGCATATCCGGGGTCGTTGGGCGTTTGGATGCCCAATACGGTTCAAGTGGCCTGCGTTCGAGACCGACTGGCTGCCCTCCATCCTGTCCCTGCTGCGCCATTGCCGACAGGCATGTCAGTCCCGTTGGCAGTAGCTGAAGGGACAGTGTTGTGCGCTCGGGTGGCGCTCCATTGGACTTGCTTGCCCAAGCCCTGAGCAACTGCCAGGTCAGGCCTGATAGAGGGAGGTGAGGATCACATGAGGACAGTGCTCCGACGTCCGGACTTCGGCACTCCTGAGGTACAAGGAGGCGACCTGCAGTGCAAGGACAGGGGACCTGTGCACACTTGATTGTGTAGCGTACTTGATTGTGTACCAGAAGTGATTCTGTTGACAGTACGATACGCAGACAAGAGACTTGGAGAGATGTGTCCTTGCCGAGATACCAAGGGGTGGAGTCTACGTTGGGGTGGGTTCTGCTGGGCAGGGGAGCTCCTCTGGTTCTTGGCACGTGGCCGCGGCCAGCCGGCCGAGCTACTGCTCCCACGGTCCTTGGCGTTGAGTGCCGATAAGCGGAACTATGTTTGGTACTCAAAGCGTTGTCATCAACTGGTCCATAACGCAAGCTCAAGAGCACTGCAGGCCAATTAGCCGAGGCCGAACGCAACGGCAACGGCATCGCATGATACTTTTCCCAAACAGGTTTCCGTGCCTAGTCGTATGGAGCGAAAAAGTCAAGTATACCTCTATCGATGGATGCAGTTGCGAGCTTCCACACTGACTTTTCAAATTCAGCCCCGAAACTGCCAACTGCCACACGAGTGGTACCAAAAAGTACAGGACCATCCGAAGTGTTGCTTTTTCCTGCCGACTACTTTACTCGCATACCGCCCAAAATGCTTGCTCCTATCCGGTGCAACATTACCCGTCTGCCGAGCAAGGGCGCTGTTGTGCGCCCTGCTCCGGCCCGGCTGCCGGTGTTGGTGCGCGCCGAGCCCCCGAAGGGTGGCGCCAAGGTCACTCGCGAGTATCGTGAGGATAGCGACGAGATTGTGCAGCCTTCGTCGAGCCAGCCAGTGCGCCAGCCGGACGGCAGCATTTATGTGGACACAAACGCCCCTGTTCGCGTAAGTTTTCCTAGAGAACTACTCGGCACTGCTTCCGGGCACGGCGCCTTACTGGCCACGCGGTGTATGTGATTCCACGGCCGGGTCAGCTCGCGAGGGGCAACCGCGAAAGCGCGGAGGCCCGTTCTAAGCAGCAATACGCTGAAAGAACTGACGTATTTTTGCTTTTGACCATGTCTGTAGCCTCCGCCAAGGCAGGACAACTTGAGCAAGGAGATGAAGCAGCGTTTGCGCCAGGAGTACACCGGTTGGGGCGGCGCTGAGAACAAGGTGAGTCGCACAAGGGAAACAGAAAGGCGCTCGCGTTCAGGGATACCTTGGGACGTAGTGGAAGCTTCGGGGTGAGCGTGTGGCTCACACAGGTCAAGTGGGTGTTTGCAACCTTGGCAGCCGGTTGCGAGCACCGACGCCAAAGCACTACCTGACACCAGCGCATGGGGCATTTCCTCGCGCTGTGGAAAGCTAAACGGGGGGCGTCCGCAGTTGCGATTAGCGCAAGGATGTGTTGTCCGTCCTTCATGTGGTGGGTCTCGAAGGGGCACACCGTGGCAGCCGAGCCTGTCCGTCAAACACCCATAGCAACGCCATATTCAAACTCTCAAAGAATGTACGATACAGCGCAAACGCATATCGTTGGCAGCGATGTGGGTGGATTACCACATTGCAAAGGATGACCCAGGGGGTCTGGGAACAGTGTGTTGGACGGGGCGGGGTGTGGGGGGCGGCACGCCGCGGCAGCCGACGGCTGGGTGGGGCCCGCCGTCGGTGGCCCGCGTCCCTTCGGCCGCGGGGTACTGACGGCGGGCCTCCCCTGCCTTCTGCTGCCGCTGCTGCCGCCCCGCCCCCTCCAGGCCATGAACAACAACTACTTCCTGTGGATCATTGGCATTATCTCCTTCCTGGCTATTGCCTCCAAGCTCACCGGTGCCATCTGAGGGACGCCAATGGAGCGGGAGGAGGGAGGGTGGATAGGCTGAAGTTGGGGTCGAGTGCCCGCTTGCTAGTACGGATTAAATGGGCGTAACAAGGAGGGAGGATAAGTTGCACCGATAAGTTGCAGATTGCTGATGGTGGCACTGCCAGGGCTACCCCTAGTGGCTGGGGGCAAGCTCGGCGAATGGACTCGTGCCTCTGTACTATGCGTTTTACCTGTGGAATGTCTTGTTGCGTCGCGAGCCAGTTTGTGACATTTTGGTTTTGATGCAGCTTTGTAGTATACCAAGACAAAAGAAGCACGCATCCGAGGCGTTTTTGCAGTTGTGCGCATGTTGCTAATTCATCTTGATGCCTGGCAAGGCAGCGCAGCCGGCCCGTGCTTGGGTGGTGGGAGACAATCCTTGTGAGTAATGGTTTTCAACACAAGCGCAACTGCAATGGGCGTTGTAATCTATCGACCTACGATAAACGGGGCTGTAAAGTGTCTCACACAGCTCAGCCTGAAGCACCTAGCGTGGACCCAGTGCACCTCCGGGCACAAGCCCTGACATGTGAATCGATAACTGTCGACGCGCTGTGCACCCAAGTTACGCACCGTCAATGCTTGCGGCAACCCCAAGCATAGCCCAGCACCGTGTTCGGAAGCAACCCCAAAGCGGAGGGCGCTTACCATGACACGTCTCCGCAACCTGCCGTTCTGGTGCGGCCCGCATCTCGAAGCTTGTCGTCCAGTCTAAACCAAAAGCCTTTCCGTTGTTGAACGGAACTTGGTGTTGACGGTGTTGTGGACATGTCCGTCCCCAACTTCAGCTACAGGGCAGACAGAGCCCCTGGAAAGAACTCACCTGGAAACTATCCCTTAGCATATGTAGTCGTCGAGGATGACCACCCTGACCCACCTGTCCCGCACACCGTGCACACCCGCTGTCCAGGTGGAGGAGGAGGAGGACCTCTTCCTGCCCCTGCCCCCTCGCGTCCCCATCACCATCGCCGCCGCCACCGTCGTCGAGGCGGAGGCCCCCGCCGCCGCCGCCGCCCCCGCCGCCGCCGCCGCCCCTGCTGCTACAGCGTCAGCCGCTGAGCCCTCCAAGACCCCCGGGGCGTCTAAGTTTGTGGTGGATGAGAACGAGAACCTGAAGAGCACCCCGGAGATGCGCGCGTGGGTGTGGGTTAGCATTGCCATGATGGGCAGCACCATGTCCACCGCGCTGGGCCAGGTGCAGGGGCCGGAGGACGCCGTGGCGCTGGGCGCCTCCGTGTTCCTGGCCTACGTGCTGGCGGACCTAGGAACAGGTGAGGGAGCATGTGTATTAGCGGCGGGAAAGGTGTGTGGGTTGAGGGAGTTGGGGCCTCCATGTTCCTGGCCGACGTGTTGGCGGACCCGGGCGCAAGTGAGGGAGCATGTGTATGAGGTGCGAGGAACAGTTTGTGGGTTGCGGGTGTGGGGGCCTCCGTGCTCCTGGCCTCCGTGCTGGCGGACCTAGGAACAGGTGCGTGGTGATGCACGCGTTCTTGCAGCTGCATGAAGGGGCGTGTGTCTTAGCAGCTTGGAAGGGTGTGCGGTGTTGTTGCCTGGTCAACGTGCTGGCGTGCGTTGGGAAGGTGCCTCTGCTGGCATGTCCATCGCCTTGGGCCCAAACGCGCGCACCCCTGGCTTCCCTCTTTCGCGCCTTGATTTACCTTCTGCCCCCATCGCTGCCCCCTTGCAGCCGTGTACCACTGGGGTGTGGACAACTACGGCGACGGCTCCACCCCTGTGTTCGGGCGCCAGATCGCCGCCTTCCAGGGCCACCACCAGCGCCCGTGGACCATCACGCAGCGCGAGTTCGCCAACAACCTGCACCAGGTGTGTCTTAGCGCCTGCACACGTGTGTCAGCGTTGGAGCAGGCGCGTGGCTCACTGCTAGAAAGGAGTGGTCCTCCGCACAGTGTGGGACGCGTCATGGATTTGGGTTTCCACCTTGAATCCACGAGTACGGAAGGAGGCTGGCCCACACGTCCCGTCGGCGTCAACCTCCTGTCAGACGCCTCTGCCGTACACCGCGCTGAAGTACAGCTCCCTGTCGTACACGCCGTACGCCCGCAGGTGTTCCAGCCCGCCGCGTACCCTGCTGCCGGTATGCTGGCTGTGAGCCACGCTATGCCTATGGCGTGGAACGCCTGGGCCTCCTCCTTCCTGTTCCTGGTGTGCATGAGCCAGCAGTTCCACGCGTGGAGCCACATGAAGAAGAGCGAGCTGCACCCCATCGTGGTGGCGCTGCAGGTGGGCAAGACGTGCGCGTTGGTTGTGGTTCGGGGCGTCTGGAGGTTTGGGGCACCGGTGGTCGGGGTAGATGCGCGGGGGGAGCTGCACCTGAGAGGGGAGGCGATGTAGTGTGTGTCTCTCTTGCGTGTAGGGAAGGGGCGATTAGGCTTGGGCTAGCAGGCAAGGTGGGCACCTGTGGGTTAAGCTACACCCCGTCGAGTCATACTGCAGCGAGTTCTGCGCTAGGGTGCTTGTGTTGGTGGGCTGGCGTTTCACAGGGCGCGCACCACCGATGCCATTACCACCGCCACCAGCAACACACAGTCCTCCGCACACCCCGCACCCTTATAACACGTCCGCACCCCAGGACGCCGGTGTGCTGGTGGGCCTCCGCATGCACGGCGCGCACCAACGCCCGAACACCACCTAACACACCACACCATAATACACACCCGCACCCTCAGGACGCCGGCGTGCTGGTGGGCCGCCGCATGCACGGCGCGCACCACCGCGCGCCCTTCGAGGCCAACTACGCCATCGTGAGCGGCTGGTGGAACCCCATCCTGGACAAGGCAGGCTTCTTCCGCAAGCTGGAGAAGTTCGTCCACGAGTGAGTAACTCATGAAAAGTGTGCGGAACGGTGCAGCAATTAACTTGCGTTGGCAACTGCGAATCTTGGTGCCCGCCCTCCTCTGGCCAAGCTGGAAAAGTTCATTTACGAGTGAATAGTAGTACTTTGTGGACAGTGAAAAACGGTGCAGCAGTCGACTTGTATTGGGACACTGTATCACTTGCGCTGCACGGTGTGTGTCGTTGTGCCCTCCTACCTGAACCCGTTGCAGACCCACACATGCGTCGGGTCCGCATGCGCTACACATGCGTTGGTTGCTCTGCCCGACCCGTACCTGACCACATGCTGTTTACCCGGTTCCCATCACGCCCGCAGGAAGACGGGCGCTGAGCCCCGCTGCTGGCACGAGGTGCGGGAGGACTGGAAGGAGCTGGAGCAGCCCGCGGCCGCCAAGTAGAGAAGAACAGCGAGCAGCGATGCCAAGCAACCCGCTGCCAAGGCCGCGGGTCCTGGGCGGGGGCCTGGAGTCCACAACAACAGCTGGGGCGCGGAAGGCGCAGAGCGGACGGCGTTGGTCTGGGGTTCAGCTCAGTAGCTGGGAAGCGGGCGTGAGGGGCGGCAATGCTTTGTTCATTATGGCTTCTTTATCGGGCCGTGAGCGTTTTGCGATTAATTGTAGATTGCAACGGTAAGCGGAAGGGAGAGGGGGCAGGAGGAAGCGATGGGCCTGTGGGCTTCTGGATGCCGTATCTGGCAACTCCGGTATCTAGTTGCTATTGGGTACGAGTAAGAGAGCGTCGTAGAGAGTAGGCAGAGCGACTGAGTGGCACAGGACAGGACTAGTCTGTGGTGCGGGATGGGGAACGGTGCGATCGGTTACCGCTGTTGTATGGCAGTGAGGATTGGGGTCGCCCTGCGTTACTGTTGTGCTGGTTTGTATGACTTCGGGCTAGGCTGAAGCGGCGCTTCCGGTTGTGTACTACGTGACTGACGGAGAGGCTTTACCTTCTTCCCAACGACATTTTGTGCATGTGCATTTCCTGCGCGCGGTCGCGAATGCTGCTGCCGGAATAGGCCTGCGGCGGCCGTACCCCATGGGGAACACCGCTTAGCTTGTGGCAAAGTGGGTCCGTGCAGGGCGGTGATCGTCATGCGTTCTGCTTTGTGTGTGTCATGTACTTTGTTTCTGTGGCCATTTAGCCATCTGATTGGATGTTGCTGGGAAACGGTGTCGTGCCGTGCAGGTCTGAGAGTACGGCTTGCGGGAAGGTTTCCAGGACTGATGCTGTGCTGCCGAGGGTTCCGAGTGCGAGAGTGTGTTACGGATGAGAGATGTCTAACCAAGACGATCATTGAAGCGCATTCTGCATTAGTGCGCTCTGCGCTGTCCTTTACATTGGTAGCGGCAGGGCAGTTTGGCGGGCGCCACTTTGCCGCCGTGGATTAGGGCCATGCTGGGCCAGATGCCCACCGGGACGGGTCAGGTAGCCCCCTGGCATTGTTGCATGTGCTCTGCGGCGTGGGCTGTGTTAGGGGATCTCCCTGGGCTGCATGAGATTACAGCTCAGCGGCAACACCCGGTGGTGTTCATGCTGACACGTGTAACCCTCATGTATACACGGCTAGCATCGCGCTATCGCCGTGCGATGATTAAGCAGCTTGCGTCACCGTCCGCACAAATTCACAGTGGCAGGCGCTTGCTTGTCCACCTTCACCCGCCCACCTAGACAAGACTGAACCAGTTACAGCAGGTTCAGCTATAGCAGGTTCCAGCCTTTACCTAGGACGCCTAACCTAGGACTAGCCGGCCGGCCTTGCCTCGTGTCCCTTGGAGCCACCGATACCCGGCTGTCACATAACAGTATCAAGGGATACTGCCTGACACCATATGACTCTGCAGCACCACTACGAAGGAACACCACGTCTGAACAATCTGATACTTCCACGCGCCAACGCCGTGTCCACAGCGTGCTGACAGCGTGGGTTGGCAGGGTATCCCTAGTGTTTCTGCGCGATACCAACCAGTACCTACCACATGCCACCGCCACGCACACCAAGCAATCAAGTACAGTGCCGACCGAGGGTCTACGCTACGTGGAAAAAGTGTGCCAAAACCTGCAAAATCCTGCCCTTGCATGAGGCCTTGCAACGGCTCGCCGGTTTGTTGCATGTTGCATGCCTATCGCTGTTTATGCAGTTTGCTTGCAGACGGTCTGGCAGGTGTGCACTTGTGAGTTTGCCCATTGCCGACGGTGCACGGACGGCGAGCCGTGCCAAACAGCAGGCGTAGCCGGTGCAAAGCCGCAAAACTGATCACGCCGAACAATGTTCATCTTCTCGATAATATATAGCAACAGAACCACGAGAAGCCCAGCGTCAGGCCCCTGCAAGAACTGTGCTTGTAGGGGCAGCAAGTGCGTGCCCTAGTCCTGCTCCCCTCCGCTTCTGCTCCTCGCCTCAACCCAAGGCGCAACCAGCAGCCTACAACGCCCCATCCAATGCCAATTAGCAACCCCAGCACCGACCCATTACCTTGTATACCCACACCTGTCCGCTACCACCCTTCCCAAGTGGCAGCTTTGTGCCGCCGCCGCTGCCCTGCGCCTCACGCCGCCGGTGCGCCCTCCTTCACACCCTCACCAGCTCCGCTCGCCGCCTCTCCCGCCTGCTGCCCTCCCTCTGCCTCCTCCTTCCCACCCTCCCTGCTGCCGCTGCTGCCGCCCTCCTTGCCGCTGCTGCTGCCCCTCCGCTGCCGCGCCCTGGCCTGCTCCAGCGCCCGTTCGAAGCGCGCGTTGGATCCCGTGATGACCCGCTTGAACTTGAAGAAAGCGGGATCGAAGGCAAGGCCCGCGTCCACCACAGCCTGCAGGTTGAATCACAAGGCAATCGACGAAAAGTACCATTCAGTTGAAATGTTGTCGGTATATGGGTATGCCCGTCCAGCGTCAACCACAGCCTGCAGGGGCGCACACGTGGCCACGTGGCCGGGTGAAGCAGCAAGCAACATGGCGCGCGATCACACAGTGTCGCAACCAGACCTGCTCCGTGCCTTCTCCGCCGCGGCGTACCTAAGAACCTAAGACACACAGCACCCAAGCCCCAGCAGCGTGCAGCCGGCCAGCGGGCCCATGGCTGTCTCGTTGGCCACCAGGCAGCGCCCAAACCCGAGCCGTGGAAGCCAGCAGGAAGCTACTCTCTTGCCCCACACCACATCCTAACACACAGCATTCACTCACGTCCAGGCGTCCAATGGCTGCCTCGTTGGCCACCAGGCAGCGCCCCATGCCGGGGGGTGACAGCTCCGCGAACTGCGCCTGCCACGTGCGGTGGCGGCACGCGGCGGCGCGCAGCAGCCGCCAGCGGGTGCCCAGGCGGGTCGGGTTGACGCCCGTCACGGCGGGCGAGCCTACGGGCAGGTCGGCGGCGGTTAGGGAGCAACTGTCAGCACATGTACGTGCTGTTGCAGCAGGTGCCCAGGCGGGAGGTGTTGACGCCGGTCACGGCGGGCGAGCCTGGGAACAGGGAGCGCCCGGGCGGCGGTTGACGATAGTAGAAGGGAACTTCAGGAGTGTGCGAGCTGTCAAAAAAGCCAAGCACTGCAGTGGTCCCCAGGCAGCCCCAGCCCCGTGCCCCCTTAAGACACACACCCGAAGCCACACCCTTAAGACACACAAGCCGCCTCCATCCCCACCACCCACCCGCGATCATGACCGCCACGTCGAACAGCGGCATCCCCAGCTCCGTGCTTGCCGTCATCATGAACTGAGCCAGGTTCTGCAGGGGGAGGGAAATTGCGGAAAAACAGGACAACAGTGGGACACATGAGCGAGGTGTGCATCCCAGGTTCACTGTTCCTGCAACTGATCGTAAGCCACCTTGCGCAGCTCATGCGTCTGTGTACCCCTACAGTACAGACTGTACGGCCCGTCTTTGCTCGGCTTTGTGGCACTGCCTGGGCCCTACGGCTGGTATCGGGCGCTGCACCTGCTAAGAGTAAGTGACAAGTTACGGTAGAATGACTACTTCTCTCTTGATGCGCAGGACCATTCCTGGCACGCGCGGGACCCCTGCCCACCTTGAGCGACTTTGTGAGCAGCAGCGGGCGCTGCCGCAGCACCTGCCTCAGCTTGTCCCGGCTGACGGGCAGCAGCGCGCCCAGCAGCTCCACACGCCTCGACACGGGGAACGAGGGCTGGCGGACAACCTGGGAGTGCATAACAAACGTACCAGTGATTGATACACCGACATTGATCTTGATGTGCTCAGAAGCAGCGCCCCCAACAGCTCTTCGCACCGGGACACTGGCAATTGTCACCATCGCCCGCCCCCGCCTAGCCCCGAAGACCCACACCACGGCCCGGCAAGCTTGCCGTCGCCTCCCCGCCGTGCCCCCGCTCCTCCGCTTTTCTGCCTGCCTTCCTCATCCCTCCCTGCCCGCTCTCCCACCCTCATTTTATATCTCTCACCAGCAGTGGCAGTCGCAGCACGATCTTCCTCGCCTCCTCCATGCCGACCTCCAGCGTCTCCGACACGTCCACCACCGTGCCCTCAATCTGGCGATGAAAGGAACGTGAATGTGGGCGTTAGGGCCAGCAGAGAACTGCGTTGAGCTCTCTCAACACCCGTAACCGCAGCGGTCAAGCGGTCGACAGGAGTTCTGCGATCATCGGCAATGATCCCTGACGTTCCTGATCCCCTACCGACGGCCCCAGCAGGTATTGACCCAACACCCCTTAACCCACCTGCTCCGCGGGCAGCCCCAGCAGCTGCGGGCTGCGCAGCGCCACCTCCACGCAGCGCTCAGGCTCCAGCTCGAACACACGGGACAACGCCTCCAGGGACAGCAGCAGCTGCTCCGCGGGCATGGCCAGGAGCAGCGGCTCCCTGAGGTATCGTGTGGGTTAAGGGCGTGTGGGTGTTATATGCGTGGCGGCTGTGCAGGTGGGATAGAATGTCAGGCAGTGAATGCATCTCAGCACTCATGGCGGGTCCCACTGCAAGTTACCCAAGGGCTACCGTGCAAGCGGACCAGCGAGCCGCCCGCCGTGAGTGGAAGGCTCACTCAAGCTTCCGTTTGATTTTGCCCCCAATGCTACCCACCGTGAGTGGAAGGCGATGGCGTAGTCGCGGCCGCATGCGTCCATCCACGACCTGGGGGCGGGGATACGAACAAGGGCGGTTGGGTAACCCTGCTGCATTTCCATCGTGAACGGCAGCCCCAACGCTCACAACAGGCAACTCCACATGTAAGAGCGCGTACCCTTACGGGTCCTTTCCTCACGCACACCATTTTCCCATACACAGTTGGGCTGCTCGTACTTTCATGCCAACTGGCGCCGTCCGAGCATTCGGCACACAGAGACCAGGGCACGCCAGGCCCTAACCTGCACCAATCTAAGGGCCGACAAGCTCCCTCCTGACCTCAGCCCAGTCCCCCTGCAGCACTCACTTGGCCATGTCCTTGACCTGCTTGGGACTCAGCGCCGCCAGCACCTCCGCCCGCCTGCCGTACAGCGCCCGCTCGGGCAGCCGTACGCCCATGACCTGCTCGTACACGTCGTTAGTCACCTCGGCGGCGGGGTTGTACTCCCCACGGGGGTCCGCCTCCTCGGCCTCGCCCTCGCCCTGGTCCTCCTC
>VFQN01005771.1_pt1 | contig 14816 bp, 11 predicted proteins | sample 3512371 | NCBI WGS metagenome assembly VFQN01 (sample SAMN10412370, study PRJNA504923) | tailings metagenome | isolation source: Replicate 2 from Balatoc abandoned mine | place: Philippines: Itogon, Benguet | collected 2017-08-28
GAACTGGCCATGGAAATGGAGCAGATCGCCCTCAAGGACGACTATTTCGTCTCCAAGAAGCTCTATCCGAACGTCGACTTCTACTCGGGCATTATTTTCCGCGCGATCGGCATCCCGACCTCCATGTTCACCGTTCTTTTCGCGGTGGCCCGTACGGTCGGCTGGATTTCGCAGTGGAACGAGATGATCGAGGATCCGGACCAGAAGATCGGCCGGCCGCGCCAGCTTTACAACGGCCAGACCGAGCGGCCTTACAAGCCGCTTCACATGAGGGGCTGAAATCGCTGTCCGGGAGGGAAGCGAGAAGAACATGGCAAGATCATCGTTCGGGCCGCGCCGGGGGGAAACAACCTGGGCGGCCACCCAGACACCGAAGGCTCAGGCGCGTATCGTGCGCGTGGGCCGTCCTGCCAACGACAACTTCCGCCGCCATGGTACACGAACATGGATTCTCGTTGCCGCCCTGGCCGGTGCCGCTCTGACGCTCATGGCGGCGAACTGGCGACTTTTCTAAGTCGACCTTTCTTGAACGACAAAGGCCCGCGATGCGGGCCTTTTTCTTGAGATCCGTTTGATCGTCGTTCTTCGACGCTTTCGGACATTGCCAAAGGCAGTGTCCTGCCGCTCCCGGGGCTGAGCTTCGCTCAGCCCTATCAGCCCTTCCTCTCGATCAGCTCGATCTTGTAGCCGTCCGGATCTTCGACGAAAGCGATGACGGTGGTCCCGAACTTCACGGGACCGGCAGGACGCGTGACCTTGCCGCCAGCCTTGGTGACGTCGTCGCACAGCTTGTAGACGTCAGGGACGCCGATCGCCAGGTGACCGAACCCGGTGCCGAGTTCGTACGGCTTCTCCTGATCCCAATTATAGGTCAGCTCCACGACGCAGTGCTCCGGCTCGTCGCCGTAGCCGACGAAGGCAAGGCTGTACTTGCCATCCGGGACGTCGCGGCGGCGCAGCAGCTTCATGCCCATCGGACCGGTGTAGAAGGCGAGCGACTTATCGAGATCCATGACCCGGATCATCGTGTGCAGCATGCGGAAACTCGACTGGGTATCGGGCATCATCCCCTCCCTGCTGGTTAGCGGATCACCGGTCCCGGATCATGGCAGCGAATGTCGCTTCGGCGGCAACCTTGCCCTCGACGATCGCCTTGCCCGAGAATTTCCAGACATTGGCCCGACTCTGCATCTTCGTCACGTGAAGCTCGAGACGGTCTCCCGGCACGACGGGCCGGCGGAACCTGACGCCATCGATCGACATGAAATAGACCAACTTGCCTTCAGATTCGGCGCCGAAGGTCGAAACCACGAGGACACACGCCGTCTGCGCCATCGCCTCGACGACGAGGACCCCCGGCATGACCGGTTCCGAGGGAAAATGTCCCTGGAAGAACGGTTCATTGATCGTGACGTTCTTGATGCCCACCGCGCTCTGGTCCAGCTGCATGTCGATTACGCGATCGACCATCAGCATCGGATACCTGTGCGGAATCATCTCCAGTATCCGCTTGATGTCGACGGATGTCGCCGCAACGGCGCTGGTATTCTCGATTTGGGCGTTCATGACCCTGGCCTCTCCGCTCAGAACCGCGTGCCAAAGCTGAAACGTATGGCCTGCTGCTTGTCCCACGGCTCGTACTGAAGAGGTATCGCATAGTCGATGCGGATGGGTCCGAAGGGCGACACCCACTGTATGCCGACACCGGTCGACACGCGCATCAGCTGGCTGGTCAGCACGGATGCCAGGCCGTAGCTCTGCGCCTGGACGCCCCAGAGCGATCCGACATCCACGAAGGCCTTGCCGAGGAGGCCCACTTCCTTTGGCACCAGCGGCAGGGGATAGGAAAGCTCAGTCGTGCCCGTGTAGTAGAACTGGCCGCCGATCGAATCGGTCGTATTGGCATCACGAGGACCGACGCCGCCGACGGCGAAGCCGCGGAGCGTGTCGCCACCGATGAAGAACAGGTTGTTCAGGCGGATGTAGGAGTTATTGAACGGCAGCACCAGTCCCGCCGAACCGCCGATCGAGATGACCACGTCCTCGAACAGCGACCTGTAGTAGACGGCGTCCGCGGTGGTGCGGAAATACTGCTCGGTACCAATCAGGCCGGCGGCTGCAATCGTGTTGCGCACCATGAAACCCTTGGTCGTGTTCAGGCGCGTATCGCGAGTATCCCAGATGATGGTCTCGGAGAGTTCGGAGACGACCTGGGTACCCTGGTTGTCCTGAATGATGTACGACGCCCAAGGCTGCACGTTGTAGATGTCGGTCTGTCTCAGCGTGTAACGTGCAAGCTGGCGAATGTTCTCGGAATATGCCCAGCCGGCCCGCAGCGCAAAGCCCAGACTGCGGTCACTGTAGCTCGCGATCGACTGGCGATCGTTCGACGTCCAGAAGACGTCGAACCCGGCCGAAAGCTCACGGTCCAGAAAGTAGGGCTCCGTAAAGCCCAGATCGACCGAGGTGCTCAGCGTGCCGAGCGAAAGGCCGAGCCGCGCCTCCTGGCCCTTGCCGAGCAGATTGCGTTCCTTGACGGCAATGTCGCCAACGATGCCCGCTGTCGTCGAGTAGCCCGCACCGAACGAGATTTCGCCGGTACTCTGCTCGACGACCTGGACCTCGAGGTTGGTCTTGTCCGGCGCGGAGCCGGGAGCGGCTGCGATGTCGACCTTCTCGAAGAAGCCGAGGTTACGCAGGCGCTGCTCGCTGCGCCGAACCTTGGCGGTACTGAAGGCATCGCCTTCGGCGAGGCGGAACTCCCGGCGGATTACCTTGTCCAGCGTTCGCGTGTTGCCCGAGATGTTGATGCGCTCGACATAGACTCGAGGCCCCTCCTGAACATCGAAGGTCACGTCGACGGTGTTGTTGTCCTTGTTACGGCGGATGTTGGGGCGAACATCGACGAAGGCGTAGCCCAGCGAACCGACCGCTTCGGAGATGTTGGAGACCGACTTCTCCACTTCGTTGGCGTCGTACCATTCACCTTCCGCGATCGTCAGGAATGATTTCAGAACGTCGACGTCGAGCCCCTGGAATCGGCTCGTGACGTCGACCTTCCCGAACTTGTAGCGATCGCCTTCGTGGATCGTGAAGGTGATGAAGAATCCTTCCCGATTGGGCGCGAGCTCGGCGACTGCCGAAACCACGCGGAAGTCGGCGTACCCCTCGGAGAGGTAGAACTTGCGCAGCAGTTCGCGGTCGAGATTCAGGCGGTCGGGGTCGAAGCGGTCGTCCGATGAGAGGAAACGCCACCAGGCGCTTTCGCTGGTGCGGATCTTGCCCCTCAGCGTGCCGTCGCCGAACGCCTCATTGCCGACGAAACTGATGCGCTTCACGCCGGTGACGTCGCCCTCGTTGATCTCGAACACGAGGTCGACGCGGCCCTGCTCGAGCCTGATGATTTTGGGCTCCACGGAGGCGTTGTAGCGGCCACTGCGGCGATAGATGGTCAGGATCCGATCGACGTCGGACTGGACCCGCGCCCGGGTATAGACTTGACGCGGCTGCGACTGGACTTCGTCACGCAGCTTGTCGTCGTCGATCTTCTTGTTTCCCTCGAAGGCAACGCGATTGATGATCGGATTCTCGGTGACCTTCACGACCAGGGTCGAACCCTGCATCTCGATCACCACGTCCGAGAACAGGCCCGTCGCGAACAGCGCCTTCAGCGAGCGGTCGGCAGCGGCCGCATCGAACGGCTCGCCCACCTTAAGCTGAAGGTAGGAGCGGATCGTCTCCACTTCGGCGCGGACGTTGCCCTGAATCTGGATCCCGGCAATTGCGCCGCCCGCGGCCACGGCGCCGCCGCGCTGGGCGTATGCCGGCGTGTTGAAGGCCAGAATTGCGACAATGGCCAGTACGGCCCAACGAAAGATCAAACTTCCCCCCGGCGCCAGTCAAACCTGCCGATGGTCAAAATCGTGAACGCAGCTTTCTAGACCGGCAAGAAGGCGTAAGCCACCCCTTTTGTCCCCCGGCCCGTTCTCGCCACGTCGCATGAATTCAGCGCAGCAAAAGCTTGATGTCATTGAACGTTGCGATCAGCGCCATGCCGATCACGAGCGCGAATCCAAGCTTCAATCCGACCTCCTGGGCCCGCAGGCTAAGCGGCCTCCCGCGCACCGCTTCGTATGCGTACATGGCCAGGTGCCCGCCGTCGAGCATGGGTACCGGGAGAAGGTTGAAGATGCCGAGCACCACGGACAGGGCGATGACGAGATTCAGAATGCCCGCCCACCCCGCGTGAGAAGCCTCGCCTGCGGCCTTGGCGATGCGAATCGGCCCGCCCAATTCATCCACAGGGCGCGTCGCGGTCAGGATCTGCCCCATCGACGTGTAGAACATCGAGGTCATGCCCCAGACGGCACGTACGCCCGCCCCCATGGCTCCGATGACGCCGTGGTCGCGAAGCTCCGTAACGGCGGGGGGCCGAACGCGCAGCCGCCCGACGACCTGCTCCTTGCCCGCGCAGTCGGCCACCTTGTCGACGATCGGCACCACGGTCGTTTCCCCGTAGCGGCCATCGCGCTCGTACTTGACCTTCACCGGCTCACCGCCCCGACTGCCGATCAGCTCGGGAATGCGGGAGAAGTATTCGACGGGCTTGCCATCGATCGCCACCAGGAGGTCACCGACCTTGAGACCGGCCGCCTCGGCCGGGCTATTGGCCGTGAAGCCGCCGACGACCGGGCGAATGAACTGATCGATGCCGAGGTTGCCGTAGCGCAGTGTGTTGTTGTAGCGGTCGGTCCGCTCGCAGTACTGGGGCTGGATCTCCCCGTGCAGGAGCTGGTTGCCGCGCCGGTATTCGACCGGCATCGGCTTGGCCCAGTAAAGAAACTGCGACTCCTGGATGTCCTCGTAGCGGTCGACCCGCTTGTCGGCGAGGCGAACGATCTCGTCGCCGGTGCGCAGGCCGGCCCGGGCCGCCGGCCCGTCCTCTTGCACCGCGACGGTCGCAGGCGTGTAGGGCTCGCCAGCAAAGAAGAAGACGCCCGTCAGCAGCAGGAACGCGAACAGGAGATTGGCGACCGGCCCGCCGAGCACGACGGCGGCCCGCGCGTAGAGCGGCTGGCTGAAAAAGGCGCGCTTTCGTTCGCTGGCTGTCAGCGGCTCGCCCGAAGGCGTGGCGCTCGTCGCATCGCTGTCGCCCAGAAACTTCACGTAGCCGCCGAGCGGGATTGCCGAGATTTTCCAGCGTGTGCCGTTGCGATCGGTCCAGCCGAATATTTCCGGTCCAAAGCCGATCGAGAAGACCTCGGCATGGATGCCGAAGCGACGTCCCACCCAGTAATGACCATACTCGTGCACGAAAACGAGCAGCGTCAGGACCAGAACGAAGTACGGTAGATATGTCGTAAACAGGCTGACGATGCTTTGCATGCCCTACTCGAACAGATAGTTCAGTCTACATCAGTTTCTCAGGGCTTTCGCACGGCATAAATCCTCAGCCAGCCTGCGAGCGTCCAGATCGGCGGCCTGCACCTGCTGGAGGGCATCGACCGTATCCGAGAGCCCGTTCCAGCCGATCATCACATCCTCCACGATGCGAGCAATGTCGAGGAAGCGAATCCGACGGGCCAGAAATGCCGCCACTGCCGCCTCGTTCGCCGCGTTCAGGACGATGGGAGCGTAGCCGCCCGTCACCAGAGCCTCACGCGCCAAGCGTAAAGACGGAAAGCGGCCGGAATCGGGCCGCTCGAAGGTGAGTGCCGGAAGGCTCGTGAAATCGAGCCTGGCCGACGGCCCGTCGATGCGGGCGGGCCATCCGAGGGCGTGACTGATCGGGATGCGCATGTCCGCCGTCCCGAGCTGGGCCAGCACCGACCCGTCGCGGTAGGCGACCATCGAGTGGATCACCGACTGCGGATGCACGACGATGTCGACCTGCTCCTCCGGCAGGCCGAAGAGGAACTGCGCCTCGATGAGTTCGAGGCCCTTGTTCATCATGGTCGCCGAATCGATCGAGATCTTGTCACCCATATCCCAATTGGGATGGGCCAACGCCTGTTCGGGCGTGACATCGGCCATGTCGGCCAGCGACCAGTTGCGGAAGGGACCGCCCGACGCCGTCAGGATGAGCCGATCCACGGCGCGATGCTGATCGGGCTCGAAGACCTGGAAGATGGCGTTGTGCTCCGAATCAACGGGCAGAAGGACACCGCCCGATTGCTCGATGGCGTCAATCAGCAGGCGCCCGGCGCAGACGAGGGCCTCCTTGTTGGCAAGGGCTACCATCGCGCCGCGACGCGCCGCCGCCAGCGTCGGGGCGAGGCCTGCAAATCCGACCACCGCCGCCATCACCCATTCGGCAGGCCGTTCCGCTGCTTCGATGACCGCATCGGGGCCGGCTGCGGCCTCGATCGAGGTGCCGGACAATGCCGCCTTCAGCGCCTCGAAACGGCCCGGATCAGCCACGACCGCCAGGCGCGCCCGCAGGCGTCGTGCCTGCTCTGCCAGCAACTCCACCGAGCTGCGGGCCACGAGAGCCTCGACGCGATAGCTCGCCGGGTCGCGCGCGATGAGATCGACCGTGCTTTGCCCGACGGAGCCCGTGGAGCCCAGGATCGTGACGCCCCGCGGCCTTTCGGGCGACGGTGCGCCCCACCGGGTCATGTCCATGGCCACGAGTTTCCTGCGATCAGCCGGGCGAGACCGACCGCAACGAGCACGGCCATCAAACCATCGATCCGGTCCAGCAATCCACCGTGTCCTGGAATGAGGCGTCCGCTGTCCTTTACGCCGGCCCGGCGCTTGGCCGCTGATTCCAGCAGATCGCCCGCCTGTCCGACGACGGCGAGGGCCGCTCCGGCAAGCGCAAGATGCAGGGTTTCTCCCAAGCCGAACACGTACCCCATCGCGGCGCTTCCCACGGCCGCCCACGCCATGCCGCCGATCAAGCCGGACCATGTCTTGCCGGGGCTGATGCGGGGCGCAAGCTTGGCGCCGCCGGCGATGCGTCCTACGAAATAGGCACCGATATCGGTAGCCCAGATGCACACCAGCAGCCAGAGGATGGTCTCACGGCCGAACGAGGGCTGATGCCGCAACCACAGAAGCACCACGAGCGCCGCCAGGCCGTATGCCCAGGCGAGGACGCGCAGGACGGGAGCTCCGCGGGTCAATCGCGACCATTCGAAGATCATGATGGGTGCCGCGACCGCCGCCACGAGATCGATCCAAGGATAACCATACCAGACCGCCGCGAGCAGCAGCGGCCCCAGGACCACGGCCGAGAGCGCCCGCATCAGCAACCCGGCGAAACGCCCGCCGCGCGCGGGGGGCGCGGTGCTAGCTTCCGACGCCGCCATAACGCCGCTCACGCTTACGGAACTCCACGATGGCCTCTTCCAGGTGTTCCTTGCCGAAGTCCGGCCACAGCGTGTCGACGAAAACCAGCTCCGAGTAGGCACATTGCCAGAGCAGGAAATTGCTGATCCGCTGCTCGCCACTGGTGCGGATCAGAAGGTCCGGATCCGGCAGACCCGCCGTCAGGAGTTCACGCTCGAAGCTCTTCTGATCGATGCCGCCGACGGTCATCTCACCCGCCGCGACACGCTGTGCTAGGCGACGCGCGGCGCGCAGGATCTCGTCGCGAGAGCCGTAGTTGATGCAGATGTTGACGTCGATACGCGCGTTGGCCGCCGTCATCTGCTCGGCCTCGGCGATGTCGCGCACGATGTCGGCCGCCAGCCCTTCGCGATTGCCGATGACGCGGAGCCGCGCACCGTTCTTGCGCAGCTCGTCGAGTTCGCTGCGCAGGTAATGCCGCAGCAGGCCCATCAGATCGGCCACTTCGTCGGCGGGCCGCGCCCAGTTCTCGGTCGAGAAGGCGAACAGGGTCAGGACAGGAATACCCAGCTCGCCGGCGCCACGCACGACACGCCGCACCGCATCGGCGCCGCGGCGATGTCCCGCGACCCGTGGCAAGCCACGCGCCTTCGCCCATCGCCCATTGCCATCCATGATGATGGCGACGTGCTGAGGTCCCGCCCCTGTGTCGGGAGTGGCGGGCAAAGGCGCGGTGGACATCAGACCGTCTTGATCTCTTTTTCCTTGTGCGCCAGCATTTCATCGACCTGCTTGACGTAGCGATCGGTGAGCTTCTGCACTTCGTCTGCCTTTTGCCGATGCTCGTCTTCCGAGATCTTGTGATCCTTCTCGGCTTTCTTCAGAGACTCCATGCCGTCGCGGCGGACGTTGCGAACGGCGACCTTGCCCTGCTCGGCGTACTTGTGCGCCAGCTTGGCGAGTTCGTTGCGCCTCTCCGTCGTCAGTTCGGGAATCGGGATGCGGATCATCTGGCCGTCGGGCGACGGATTGAGGCCGAGGCCCGCCTCTCGGATCGCCTTGGCGGTTGGCGTCACAAGGCCCTTGTCCCAGACGCTGACGGTGAGAAGCCGCGGCTCCGGCGCGCTCACCGTGCCGACCTGGTTGAGCGGCATGCGCTGGCCGTAGGCCTCGACCATCACCGGGTCGAGCAGGTTGACCGAAGCCCGGCCGGTCCTCAGTCCGGCAAACTCCTTCTTCAGCGCATCCATCGCGCCGTGCATGCGCTTCTCCAACTCGTTGAGATCGGCAGACATGTTCAGGCCTCGTCCTTGATGATCGTGAAGGTGCCCTCGCCCCGCATCGTCGCCGCGAAGGCGCCGGGCTTGTGGATGTCGAAGACGATGATGGGTATGCGGTTCTCGCGTGCAAGCGAGATCGCCGAAGCGTCCATGACCTGGAGGTCGCGCGACAGAACTTCCATATAGCCCAGAGTGTCGTAGCGCCGGGCGCTCTTGTCCTTGCGCGGGTCAGCCGAATAGACGCCGTCGACCTGGGTGCCCTTCAACAGCGCATTGGCGCCCATTTCGGCAGCTCGCAGGGCGGCGGCGGTGTCGGTCGTGAAGAACGGATTGCCGGTGCCGGCCGCGAAGATCACGACCCTGCCCTTCTCCATGTGCCGGGCGGCGCGGCGGCGGATATAGGGCTCGCACACCGTCGTCATCGGAATGGCCGACTGCACACGGGTCTGCAGTCCCTGACGTTCCAGCGCGCTCTGCATCGCCAGCGAATTGATGACGGTCGCCAGCATGCCCATGTAGTCGCCGCTGGCCCGGTCCATCCCCGAGGCCGCGGACGAGACTCCGCGGAAAATGTTGCCGCCACCGATCACCAGGCAAACCTGCACGCCCATGTCGTGCACGGTCTTCACTTCCTGTGCAACCATGGTGACCATGTCGGGATCGAGACCATACTCTCGATTCCCCATGAGCCCCTCGCCAGAGAGCTTGAGCAGGACGCGGCGATAACGGGGACCCGACGGCATCAGATGCCTCTGATTACGTTTGTCTTGGGCGCGCAGACCACATGTCCGCGCGCCGGTGAATTTTAATACTACTTCTTGAGCTGGGCGGCCACCTCGGCCGCAAAATCCTCGGACTTCTTCTCGATGCCCTCACCCAGCGCGAAACGCAGGAAGCCTGCGAGTCTGACCGGAGCGCCAACCTCCTTGGCCGCGTCCTCGACGACCTTCGAAACCTTGGTCTTGCCGTCCATGACGAAGGCCTGCTCCAGAAGAACCACTTCCTGATGGAACTTGCGCAGACCGCCCTCCACCATCTTGGCGACGATCTCGGCCGTCTTGCCCTGCTGGCCGGCCTTCTCGGCCAGCACCGCGCGCTCGCGCTCGATCGCCGCCTGGTCGAGCTCGGCGACCGTCAGCGACTGCGGGTTGGTCGCGGCCACATGCATGGCGAGCTGCTTGGCAAGAGCGCCCAGCTTGCCCTTGTCGCCCGTCGACTCGAGGGCCACAAGCACACCGATCTTGCCGAGGTCCGGCGCCACGGCATTGTGGGTGTACGCCACGACCACGCCGTCGGACACCGACAGCGAGGCGGCACGGCGCAGGCTCATGTTCTCGCCGATCGTGGCGATCAGGTTCGTGAGCTCGCCCTGTACGTCACGTCCCGTGCCGGGGAAGGGCGCCGCTGCGACCTTGGCGACGTCTCCGCCGTTCGCGAGCGCGAGTTTGGTCGCCTCGGCAACGAACTTCTGGAACTGGTCGTTGCGGCCGACGAAGTCGGTCTCGGCATTGACCTCGAGGACGGCGCCGCGCGTGCCGTCGGCGGCAACGCCGACAAGGCCTTCGGCCGCGACGCGGCCGGCCTTCTTCGAGGCCGCTGACAGTCCCTTGGTGCGCAGCCAGTCGACCGCTTTCTCGACGTCTCCAGCGGTCTCACCCAGCGCCTTCTTGCAATCCATCATGCCTGCGCCGGTCTTCTCGCGCAGTTCCTTGACGAGCGATGCAGTGATCTCAGCCATGTCTTGCTCCGTTTAGTGCAACAAGGGCCGGTCTTCCGACCGGCCCCGTCTGTTTCTCTTCGATGAAGGGACCGGGCTACTCAGCCGGTGCCGCTTCGGCTGCCGGGGCCTCGGCGGTGGGGATTTCTTCGGCCGGCTGCTCGGAGAGCTCGCCGACGTCACCGCCGGTGGCGGCGATTTCGGCGCGAATGCCGTCGAGCACGGCGCTCGACAGAAGCTCGCAATAGAGCGACACGGCGCGGATCGCGTCGTCGTTGCCCGGGATCGGGAAGTCGATGCCGTCGGGATCGGAATTGCTGTCGACCACCGCAACGATCGGAATGCCACGCTTGCGCGCCTCAAGCACCGCGATCGATTCCTTGTTGGTGTCGATGATGAACAGCATGTCGGGCGTGCCGCCCATTTCCTTGATGCCGCCCAGCGAGCGCTCGAGCTTGTCGCGCTCGCGCGTCAGGTCGAGCTGCTCCTTCTTGGTGAGACCGACGACGTCGCCCTTCAGGCGCTCGTCGAGCTCGCGCAACCGCTTGATGGAGGCCGAAATCGTGTTCCAGTTCGTGATCATGCCGCCCAGCCAGCGGTGGTTCACATAGTACTGGCCACAGCGCTTTGCCGCGTCCGCGACGCGCTCGGCGGCCGCCGGCTTGGTGCCGACGAACAGGACGCGGCCACCGCTCGCGACGACGTCGCGAACCTGACGAAGCGCCTGCTCGAGCAGCGGCACGGTCTTGGTGAGATCGATGATATGGACCCCGTTGCGCACCCCGAACAGGTACGGCTTCATCTTGGGGTTCCAGCGGCGCGTGTGATGGCCGAAATGGACGCCGGCCTCGAGCAGCTGGCGCATCGTAAACGTCGGCATGGTCATGATGCCGTTCTCCTTTTCCGGTTGAGCCTCCGCGGGCGTCGTCCATTTCTGGACACCGGAGCGAGCGCCGGGATGTCTCCCCGTCGACCGCAAACCCGCGTGCGAAGTGGCGCGTTTCTAGTGGTTTGCCGCAAGAAATGCAAGTGGCAACGAAATCAAGGCCTTAGCCGATCTGCCTGGATATTTCCCGACCCAGTTCGAGGACCGAGAGGGGCGCCGATCCCTCCGCCTTGTTGTTGACGGTGATCCAGACCTTTCGCCCCGCCTTGAAAGCCGAAGCCGCCATCCTGGCCAGGACGCGCCGCGTCTCGGCATCCTCGTCGACGAGTCTGTCGAACGGCTCGTAGCGCTGCTTTGCCGCTTGGTAGAGGAAGCCGCGGTGCAGGTTCCAGCGAACCACCAGCGTCCCCGGCTGCTCGCCGTCCAGAGCCTTCAGCGCCGTTTCCTGCCGTTCGACCTCCGGCATCCGGTCATGAAGACCGACGCAATAGCGGACATCCGTCCGGGCCAGCATGCGCATCAGGCGCGGTGTCAGCAATTCGGGATTACGCAGTTCCAGCGCGTAGATTGGCCTGTGCGTGCCCAGTTCGCGGGGCAGAGCCGAAAAGAAGGCCTCCAGCCGCTCGATGAACAGGATTGCATCCTCGACGAGCCCGCGCGGCAGCGGAGAAACCTGGAAGACCAGGGGGCCCGCCTTGCCCGCGAGGCCCTCCAGGCAGGGCAGAACGAACTCCCGCGTCGCGATGACGGCGTCGAGGAAATGAGGATTCGGCACCTTCCCCCTGCCCTCCTCGTCGCGCATCACGGCATCGCAGACGATCGCCGGCGCCTTCACGACGAAACTGAAGAAATGGTCCGGCACCTGGCTGGCGTACCGCGCATAGTCGACGACGGAAATCGGCGCATAGAAGGTCCGGTCGAGGCTGACGGTCCGGAGCAGCGGGATCTGGGCATAGGCCGCCAGCCCCTTGCGGCTCAGCATCGCCTGCGGATGGACACCGTCGTAGACCAGGCCGCGCCAGCCGGGGAAAAACCAGGAGGAGGTGCCGAGCCGAATTTCTGGCGGGAGAAACGGCGCCTCCAGCAGGGGCGAATCCCTTGCTGGCCTGACATCGCCCGCCCCGGCAGCTCGCCGCTTGGCCGGCGCCGCCGCCTCGCTTTCGAAGAGCCCGGGTTGGCGGCTCAAATTTCCTCGACCTGGGCGATCCCCGGCAGACTTCCGATCGTGTCGCGTAGACCGCCTGCGATGGAATAGGTGCCGGGCAAGGTGACTTCGGCCTCCGACTCCTCCTTCTCCAGAGGCACCACCAGCGTCACCCGGCCGCGACCGCGCTTGCCCTCGAGCGCCTTGCGCAGGGCCTCTAGCGCCACGGGATCGGAGATCACGATGCGCAGTCCCGCCGCGGAGTTGGCAACCGCATCCTCGAGCTTTTCTACCGACTGCGCGGTGAGCTTCACCTGCTCGCCGTCCAGGCGGCCGTCGACCGAGATCAGGATCGCCTGGCCCGCCTCGAGCAGGTTTCGCTTGGCACTCAGGAGCTCGCTGAACATGACGCACTCGAAAGCGCCGGACTGATCGGAGCACTGCAGGAAGGCGAAGCGGTTGCCCTTTGCCGAGGTGCGCTCCATCCGATCGATGACCGTCCCGGCGAGCTTGATCCGCCCGGGCGTGCCGCGCGCCAGCAAGGCCGGCAGGTCGGCGGCGCGACAGACTCCCAGGCGCTGCAGGCTGCGCTCGTAGGAGGCCAGCGGGTGCGACGAGAGATAGAAACCGATGGCGGCGAACTCGTTCTGCAGCCGCTCCATCGGCGCCCAGTCCGGCACCTTGGCCAGCTGCGGACGGCGCTGGGCGGTATCGTCGCCGAACAGGTTGTTCTGGTTGCTGCCGCGCAATTCGTGCGTCGCCTGCGAATGGCGGGTCAGCGCCTCGACGGCGGCGAAGGTCTGCGCCCGGTTCTTGTTCAGCGAATCGAAGGCGCCCGCCTTGACCAGGCTCTCGAGCAGGCGCTTGTTCAGCACGCGCTGGTCGAGGCGCTCGGCGAAGTCGAACAGGTCCTTGAACGGCCCATTCTCAGCGCGTTCCTCGACGAGCCGGTTCATCGCCTCCTTGCCGACGCCCTTGATGGCCGCCAGCGCGTAGCGGATCGCCTTCTTTCCGTCTTCGGTCTTCTCCACGGTGAATTCGGCCGTCGACTTGTTCACATCGGGTGGGAGCAGTTCGACACCGATCTTGTCGAGGTCGCGGCGGTAGCCGTTGAGCTTCTCCACGTTGCCCATGTCGAGGGTCATCGTGGCAGCAAAGAACTCGACCGGATGGTTGGCCTTGAGATAGGCCGTCTGGTAGCAGACCAGCGCGTAGGCTGCGGCATGGCTCTTGTTGAAACCGTAGCCCGCAAATTTGTTGACCTGGTCGAAGATCGACGAGGCCTTGTCCGGCTTCACGTTGTTCTTCTCGGCGCCCTCGACGAAAAGCGCCCGTTGGGCGTCCATCTCCGACTGGATCTTCTTGCCCATGGCGCGACGAAGCAGGTCGGCGCCGCCCAGGGAATATCCGCTCAGCACCTGCGCGATCTGCATGACCTGCTCTTGGTAGATCATGATGCCGTAGGTTTCCTTCAGGATCCCTTCCAGCAACGGATGCAGATAGTCCGGCTCCTCCTCGCCATGTTTGCGCTTGATGTAGCTCGGGATGTTCTCCATCGGGCCGGGGCGGTAGAGCGCCACCACGGCAATAATGTCCTCGAAGCGGTCAGGCTTCATCTTGCGAAGCACATCGCGCATGCCGTTGCCTTCGAGCTGGAACACCCCCGATCCGTCACCGCGGGCGAGCAGCTCGAAGGTCTTCCTGTCGTCGAGTGGCAGTTTTGCGATGTCGATCCGGTCGTGGCCGATGAAGTCACAGGCCTTCTCGATCACCGTCAGAGTCTTGAGGCCCAGGAAGTCGAATTTCACCAGGCCCGCCGGCTCGACCCATTTCATGTTGAACTGGGTCGCAGGAAGCGATTCCTTGCTGTCGGTATCGCGGAACAGCGGCACCAGCTGGTCGAGCGGCCGGTCTCCGATCACGACACCCGCGGCGTGAGTCGAGGCGTTGCGGAACAGGCCCTCTAGCTGCAGTGCGAGGTCGATCAGGCGCTTGATCTCCTCGTCGGCGTTGTACTGCTCCTTCAGCAGGTCCTCTGTCTCCAGCGCCTTGCCCAGGGTCACGGGATTGGCAGGATTGTTGGGAACCAGTTTGCAGATGCGGTCGACCTGGCCATAGGGCAAGCCCAAGACGCGCCCGACGTCGCGCAGCACGGCGCGGGCCTGCAGCTTGCCGAAGGTGATGATCGCGGCGACGCGGTCGTGGCCGTACTCGTCGCGGACGTAGCGGATTACCCGGTCGCGCTTGTCCTGGCAGAAGTCGATGTCGAAGTCGGGCATCGACACGCGTTCGGGGTTCAGGAAGCGCTCGAACAGGAGCCCCCAGCGCAGCGGGTCGAGATCGGTGATCTTCAACGACCAGGCGACCAGCGATCCCGCACCCGAGCCGCGGCCCGGTCCGACCGGCACGTCATGATCCTTCGCCCACTGGATGAAGTCCGCCACGATCAGGAAGTAGCCGGCGAAGCCCATCTTCTCGATCATGTCGAGTTCGTAG
>VFQN01005772.1_pt1 | contig 14815 bp, 10 predicted proteins | sample 3512371 | NCBI WGS metagenome assembly VFQN01 (sample SAMN10412370, study PRJNA504923) | tailings metagenome | isolation source: Replicate 2 from Balatoc abandoned mine | place: Philippines: Itogon, Benguet | collected 2017-08-28
GCAGAATCCTGAAGATTACAAAGAAATGACAATTTCAGAAAAGAAAAAAGAAAAGGAAATTAATCTGAATCAAGTAGTATTTAAGTGAGGAACAAAGGAAAATACTAAAATCAAAAGAGAATTGGTTAACCTTGTATCAGGTAGCTGTACTGCGGAGAAATGAATAGAAAATTTGCTGTTGCATCTCTTAAAAGAATAAGAATTCACCATTTAACAAAGGGGAGTAAGGGTTAACTAATCGCCACTGAACGGCTTCATTCGACGAAATGAATGAATTGCCCGTCCCGTCTAAAGGAATGGCGCTCCCTTGAATTCTTTTGAGAGTGAGATACGACCGATACTGTTTAATTTTCTGATTTGCGACCGGCAGCGATGAACCCTACAGAAACGGTCTCAGAGAAGCTCGAAAGGTAACCACAAAAGACACTTACCAAAACAACTGGTTGAGGAATAGAGACCATTCTTTGCAAAAAATCATAATCCGATGAAAAGTGCATGGGAGTGCTTCTTGGAGAGCGAGGAGTATGATTGTTCGAAGATTGCCGAGGATTAACATGAAAGATTGAAGGCAAGCTTAGTGCTGAAGCCATTGATTGAATCTCTCTATCAAAGCAAACGTTTTGAGAAATATATAATAGATATTAGTGATCCTTACCTTATAATAAGATGAACGAGTTCCTCTCCTTCATTGGAAAGCTTTCCTCCTCCGTTATTGTTGTTATTGATACTCAGCGACGAAGCAGACGAGAAAGTAACTGCAAATTGGGTCCAAAATTGACAACCCTTTTGATTCTCAGCAGTTAGGAAGCCAAGCATTCTTTGTAAACTGTCTTTCATCTCTTGATTTCTAATTTGAGTCATTTCTTCGATTAACTGCTTTAATAAACGTGTTACTTCTTCCAATCGTTGATTATATAAGTAACTAAATAATAACTGGAACAAAACATCTTCACGACTGATTCCGGTATTTACACCTTTTGACGCATCATTTTGATGAAGGTTTGATAATAAAACAGAAAACATTGCGCTTGCATTCTCAAATAAACCTAATAGCCATGATTCATGCGCAGAGTACCACAACAATAGAGAAAGGAACGTAAATTTCAAGGATTCATCAGTAATTTCCTTCACACGAATATATTTGATCAAATGATAAAGTTTGATCAGTGCCCCAGGTTTTAACCTTGTTGATAATTGAAAAAATTCCCATGGCTCTCTTAAATACTTCTTCATGATTGGAATAGCTAATTGCGTGGCTTTATGATACTGTCTGGCGAGAAGGTAATAGAGAATTGCATCTTCATCACTTCCAATAGACTCTTGCTCTTTTGCAAGTTGTGACCAAGCTGTCAACGGTTTCAGATTAAATTGCTGAATACTCTTGCGACAACGAGTTTCATTGGAGTGCTTAGCAAGCAGCAGCGCTATTTCAATTTCCTGAAGGTCTCCCGTCGAAAGTTGTTGCTGAAGCATTGTTATTGCTAAATCCATCGCATTGTACGCAGCACATTGATCGGCCCACGAAATTAAAAGGTAATCGTTGCGGTCAACCTTAGAGAGATAAAGTACAGACGAAATCACGGCATTGGAGGAAGAGGAAGTGAGTGTAGTCGCGGGAGGATATAAGATGGACTTTGTGATCCCTCGAGGTGATAAATGAGGTGGTACACTTCTCGAATTGCCGGATTTACTTTCTCCATTTTCAACATAGAAGTCATAAGTGGCAACAAGGGACGCCGACGTATTTACAGAAAAGCACTGGGATAAACAGTATGCGAGGTCAATCTCACCAGCTTTGAAGAGAAGTTCTATCGCCAAATCAGCCTCTTGATTCGATAATAGCTCCGCCGCAGCCAAAATTAATTCTCCTTGAGATAAGTACTGATTGACAATTAATTTGGTTGTCATCTCCTTTAACATCTGATGGTTTTCGTTTCCTGAGGTTCGATTAGATTTTGTCGCCATGACTTGAGTAATTAATTTCGCGGATGCATAATCTTGTTGGGCTAGGTAATACTGAATAGCAGCATCATAGTTGCCACTCACTAAAAGGTAAGGGATACATCGCTCATCACTCGAAAAAATCGACAAACCAGCATTTCCGCCAGCGTTGGGTGCAGATGCCGCTCTCCCTAACGGAGGACGCTGAGACTTCAAATTCATCACAGTGGAAGTCGAGGTGGAAGACGTAATGGAATTCGTGGGATTATTTGAAGTCAGGAGAAAAGTTCCATAATCTGCAACTAATTTCTTCCAGTAGTCCATAGAGACCATTGGAGCAATAGAAATTGCTAAATCCCATTGCTGATTTTTCAGTAATAATTGAATAGCTTTCTCATATTCTTGCAATTTCAAGTGTTGGAAAATTATCATTTGCTCGTAAGCTAGATCGTTTTCAATCTCTTTTTTGGCGGTAATTGTGGAAGAAGTCGTAACGTTCATATCTTTCTTCATTTGTTGTTGATTTAATTCAGAATAAGCCATGGGGATGATTTCTTGTTCAGCAAAAACCTTTCTTAATTCTTTTGAGCGAATGAGGTTAGTGACCATTGTTTCAATCTCGCGTTTGTAATTATTTTGAACATTGGATCCTTTCCTGGATGGTTGATCAGATAAATGGGGAATAAGAGTTTCAAGAGCTACTTCAAATAAATCCATTGCACCACATCCATTAGTGAAGAAAGAAAAAATCTGATAGTAAGAACAAGCTTTGAAAATAAGTTCCTCGACACTCTTCGCTCGATGGCTTTTGGAGTGTCTTCCAACGTCCAGTTCTAACGAATCTTTTCCTTCAGATGAGTTGATGTAATGGTTTCCTCGCTTTTGCATTCCTTCGATGTCCTCCTGCAAGGATTGACTTCTCTTTCCCTCCAGTCCTAAAGTCCCGGCAGCAGCAATTGTTGGGGCAGGAGTTTTAGCAAATTCTTTCATTGTCTCTTCTAAAGAGATCAAATCTGCTTTTGCTCCACCACTGTTACGTCCCCCATCGAAATCGGAACTACTTTTTCCTTCATGAGAATGAATTAACGTGGATTTTAAAAACTGTGGGAGATCTGGAGAATCTATTTCAGGGCTATATTCAACATTCAGAACTCCTTGAAAACCTTCTTCCCAAAGAGCAGAATAGCGCATCTTTCGAAAGATTCTTTCGACCTCCCAAACACGAACAGTTGTATCGCGAGAGCAGGACAAGTAAGTAAAAGGTCTCAAAGGATGTGAAACTAAAGAATAGACATCAGCGACATGATCATTCATTTCTACAAGGCAAGATCCAGTAATTACATTCCAAATGCGGATTGTTGAATCCCAAGAACCGGAAAAGAGTAAATGCTTGTTCTCATAATTCCAACTCAGGGCTCTCACGTAGCTTTTATGACCTTGCAACACACGCAGAGCTGATAGGGTCATTGCTTTCGCGTAACCAGCATTAGCGATGTTCATACTCATCGAGGGAGTCCTTCCTAAATCTCCGATACTTAGGACCTTATCACCGAAAACGCCAGGGCCATCAGGAGAGGTCACGACTGCAGACTCCGGAAAATTTTCCACATCCACATCCCAAATCATAATTGAATAGTCATCGGAGCCACTTGCTAAAAGACCTGGAACTAATGGTGACCACAAACAACTAAAGGCACGGGCGCTATGACCAACTAAAGTCCTTGCCAATAAAGTCTTTGCGGCAAAGTTGAAGACTCGAACGATACCATCATGAGCAGCAGTACAAAAGACTGTCGGTTTAAATGCATTCCATGAACAACCATAAACAGGTGCGGGATGGACAAATTTATATTTCACTTGCGCATATTGATCAATATTATTCCGATTCATTGAGTTTGTAGTCAAACTATTATTTCCATTTTCCGACTTTCCTCTTACATGATGATTTGAACCTAGAGGAATGTTTTGAATCTCTGAATCAATTAAATGATCGATGTGAATATCGTAAACTAATACTGTGTTATCCGCAGACGTTGATAAGAGAATTGATTCATGAAAATGATTCCATTCTAAGAAATAGCATGCTTTGGTATGAGCTTGAGGTAATCGTAATAATTCGCGACCTGTCGTTGGGTTCCAAAACATAATTAAACCGGAATAAAAGGATCCAGCTATAATACGACCAGTTAATGACCAATCAACACAATAAACAAATTCACCATTCCCGTAAAGAGTTTTAGTGACTGATAAATGATTTAAATCCCAGACTTTAATGGTTCCGTCGTAAGAAGCCGTAGCGAATTTATCTGGTGAAGTAGGTGAGATCTTACATGAAAAGATTGTTTCAGTATGTCCTGGTTGTGATTTATAATCAAATCGATTGTGATCGATATCGTAAACAGCAACTGTTCCATCATGAAACCCAATTAATGCCTTTTGATTATTTGCATTAAACGTAATTGCAGTAATCGCCGAGTTATACGGAATTTTGATTGATCGGAGTGACGTCTTTTGCGACGCATTCCAAATTTTTACATGGCTGTTTCTCCCATTCGTTGAGATGAAGTTGCCTGCTGCCCAATCAAGCCAAGAGACAGCCGATATTCCCAATGGTTGTTTCTCAAAACTCATAAGAATTTCCAGCGTTACACTATGAGGATGATTAAATAAAGGAAAGGGAATCATACAATGATGCATACCTGTCCCAGAGGATAAGATGATTAGAATACGCGATTAGAAGATAAGAAGTTGAAAGGCGATCCCATTGAATATCAACAACATCAGCTTTCTTATCAGCAGTTTGAAGAACTTTATGTGTTTTATCCTTTGTATTGAAGAGGAAGGTAGTCCCTGCATTACATCCTATCGCTAATATTCCTGGCACACTGACACTCCATCTGTAGCAGACGAATTGAGCACAAATGAAAAGAAATAAATAACAATAGTACCTAACAACTACAGGTTTTAATGTGTCACTTCGCACAGTGAAGACCTCAGTGAGTCCGTTACTTGCTTTGACAATGTCCCTGATAAAGAAAATGAAGTGATGGAAGGAAAGAAGAGACTCTCGCCTACCATAATAATAAACGAACATTAACAAGACTAATAATGGCACAAATATTTTGATTGAAAGGATCAAATGCAACGGAAACAGATTGATTTAAGTTTGCTCGAGAAATGATTTGCTCATCTGAAATATTCCAAGTAGTTACGGCACCATCCGATGTACTGACAGCAAGAATATCTTTAGACAATGGGCTCACTGATATTGATGTAATAGCTTTTTGTGTATTTGTTAATATCTTCTCAACTTGGAATGTCTTTGGGTTCAATACGTAAACTGCCAGACTCGAGGCATATAGAATGTAGTCATCACAATAGTAAAGGATTGTGTTCTGGCTCCCTAAAAGGCATCCAGAGGGTAATAATGCAATTTGCCTCATGAACTAATTGATTAATGCTCAATGGACCTCCAAATTAACGATTTTCCGCTAGGAGTCGTAACGAGAAGGAAGAAGTGGAAAAGAGTCGATAACGGCCATTCACAAGGTCAAGAATTGACTTTGACCATGCCCAAGGTTGGAAAGACTTACCGGCAAAGCCGATAACCGATAGAATCTTCACTCATAAATTTATCATCAATCATCCATCCTATTCAACAGCAATCAAGAGTATGTCAGTGACCCCTACGAAAAGGAAGCTTGATGTTACCCTTGGAGAAGTCCTTCCACAGAGTAAAGTTCGGAAGTCAGATGGGGAATTCACTAACAGTATTCGAATGCTTTCTTCGTTAACAAAGTTCCCTAGTTATGATCAAAAGAAACTGTTAAAGGTGCTCTCTCATGAAGAGCCCGAAGTTCAAGGATTCGGTGAATCAATTGAAGAGAAAGAAGGAAAGATTTTTAAATTTCCTAAGGAAGGAGTCCAACTAAAGTTTCTTAGAACGTTTGTTGAAGAGTATGGAGGTGAAGAATATTTCCATAATTTAACCACAACTGATGTATGTGAAAGAATTATTAAACCAAGAACCTTAACATTTCAATCATCTTATTGTGATTTATTAGCTAACGAAATGAGTTCTTATGTTGGTCCTGCACATGTTTTTATCTCTCATGCATGGAAGTACTATTTCCTTGACGTTGTTCATGCTTTAGAAGATCATTTTTCTGATAATAAAGAGATTATTCTCTGGTTTGATTTATTTAGCAATAATCAACATGCTGCTACATCGTTAGAGTTTAGTTGGTGGTGTACAACCTTTCGCTCTGCCATACAACAGTTCGGTCACACCGTCCTAATCCTCTCTCCCTGGGATGATCCAATTCCCCTTACGCGTGCTTGGTGCTTATTTGAAATTTATTGCTCCGTAGATGCAGAGAGCCAATTTGAGATTGCCATGTGTAAATCAGAGCAAAAACGATTTATCGAATCCATTGAGAGTGAACCTGACTCCATTCAACGGATGATCGCTGTCGTTGATGTAGAGCGAAGTGAAGCATCGAACCCATTAGATAAACAATTAATCTTTGAGGCAATAACCAAGACAGTAGGATTTAATAAGATTAATACTATAATATTTGAATTATTACGTCATTGGACAGTGAAAACTGTTCAACGTGCGTTACGGGAAGAGAAAGATAATGTAAAACAAATACAATTACATGCAATGTTAGGATATCTATATCGTATATTAGGTAAAATTGATCAATCATTAACAGAATATTTAATTTGTTTAGAAAAACAAAAAGAAATATATGGTGAAAATAGTTTAGTTGTAATGAAAACAGAAGGATCTATCGGTGATCTCTATCAAAGGAAAGGGAATCATAAATTAGCCTATGAATCATTATCAGATTGTGTGAATAAATCAATCATGCTATTAGGTGAAGAAAATGAAGAAACTTTATTCTTTATGCATGGATTAGGGAATGTTTCATCACGATTAGGTAATTATCAAGAAGCGGAGAAAATCTTTCGAAAATTATATGAAATACGTTGTCAAACGATAGGTAATAAACATGCCTATACATTAGCATCGATGAATAATTTAGCGGAAAGTTTACAACGTCAAGATCAATTAATTGAATCCGAGAAATTATATCTAGAATGTTTACAATTAAGACAATTATCATTAGGATTATCACATCCTGATACATTAAACTCAATGAATAATTTAGCAAATCTATATCAACGGTTAAGTAGATATAAAGATGCACAACCATTATATGAAGAATGTTTAAAATTACGTAGTATTAAATTAGGTTATAATCATGCATCAACATTATCATCTATGAATAATTTAGGTTATTTTTATTCGAGTACGAAACAATATACATTAGCGATTGATATCTATATTAATTGCTTAGAGAAAAGAAAAGAAAAATTAGGTATAAATCATCCTGAAACCATCTCAACTATGAATAATTTAGGATTTGTTTATTTAAAATTATATAAATTAAATTCATCAGAATCATTATTAGAATATGCCTATCAATTAAGACAAATGAATTTAGGGAATGAACATCCTGATACAATATGGTCATTAAATACTTTAACTGAGTTATATTATAAACAAAAGAAATATTTATTAGCGAAAGAGATTGGTGAAAAATGTCTTTCCATTCGACAAAAGAAATTTGGTATGACCCATTACGATACTTTATATACAATGCAAATGTTGGCAGATGTCTATAAAATTATTAATAACGATGATGAAGGCAATGATAGTAGTAATAGTAATAATTTTCGAAATCAAGCAGAGGAGTTATTAAAACAAGTGTTCGATATAAGAATGACTAAACATGGTAATAATAATCATCCTGATGCGCTATGGGTAATGCAATCTTATGCTGAAGCAATGGTAATAAATAAGAAATACGAAGAAGCAAAGGAGAAATATGAATATACCTTAAAAGAATATAAAGAAAAGGGGAAAGATTATGATGTAGAGGTGATTACAGTATTGAATGGATTAGCAAATTTATATGAAAAACAATCGAAAGACTTTCAAAGATCAGAGAAATACTATGAGGAAGCATTAGTTTTATGTGATAGAGTTTCAAAGGAATTACCGATTGTTTGGATCACCTATCGTGAAATTGGGCGATTCTATCAAAGGTTTGGATGGCCTGAGAAAGCTATTCAATGGATGAAACAATGTCTTTCCATCATTGAGATTACTTTAGGAAGAGAGGAACCAACGACTTTAGAAGTTGAGGGAGAACTTTCTCAGATAAATAGTAATATATAATATAAGAATAAATATTGTTGGTGTACTGTTAATAGAAATAGCTACAAGATGAGATATAAGATGTTGATAGATATGATAAGATATTAAATTGTTTTTATTTTAGTTTTTTTTTAGGTATAAACACATAGTTAGTATGTTCAATCATCTACATTATTATTGTTGTTTGGAATGTTAATGTTATTGTATATGCTCTATTGTTTGTTTCTCTCAGTATATCTCATACCAATTAAAAACAAAAACGAATGCTCTCTAATTGAATTTAATGCAATGCCATACTCTTCCTTCCTTTGCTCCCCATGCATTTCCAACATAAACAATCACACTGTTTACAAAATTTAGACAGAAGTAGAAATGAAGTATTCATAAAACAGCCACCACATAGTAATGTACAAAATAAAGAAATCTTGATGAAAGAAAGAGAAAGAAAGAGAAAATCAAACGAATAAAAAACAATTACAATAGATCAACCAACAATAAACAAATATTCTCTTTATTTTTATATGGGCAAATAGAACAATTATTCATAAATATATGTATTTTTCTTCTTGTTTTCTTCCGGAGAAGAGAGAGAAGATAGAAGGAGATCTCATCATGCTTCTTCATCTTTTCTCTCTTCATTACTCTTAATGCAAGGTAAAGAGGGATGTCTTTCGAACTTTTCTTTCTTCATTAATTGTTTCATGTAATTTTCAGTTATTTATATCTTCTCGGTCACCATTTCTTAAAAATACATCACCACGGCAGTGGTGTCATCGTGTCGACTTCGACGACTTCTGCCAGGAGGAAGTTGTCTTAAATCCTGTAACGACATACCACTTTCACTTGCAGCAATTTCTAATGCACGTTCGACTAATTTCTTCGCAACCTCAGTTTCAGCGATATTATTCTTCATACCATAAAAGACGATGTCAACAGCTTCTTGTGCAGGGAGATAATCCCATAGTCCATCAGTGCCAAGGATTAAGAAACTATTGAAAGAAAACGTGTTATTTGGATATTATAAGAGGTATAAGGATTGAATGAACTTACCGATCTTCCTTCTCCAGGTTAATATGATGGATATCTGGTTGGTGACTGACATAGGGAGGTGTGTACGGATCAGGGATATATCGACCACTAACAAGCAAGGTAGAGAATTATAAGATAATTCTAAGGGGATTTGAAGAGAAAAGCGACTTACCCTGATTTTCCTAAAACAGGATTGCCATTAAATTCAGCATATTTCAAATAGGCATCACCCAGGGAGCGTGTTAGTTGCAGTCTTCCCTTCACATAACAAGCATGTTCATTCTTACAGACAATTAAATTAGGTTCATTTGGATGATTTTTCTGTAAATTATCTTGTTCTAACCGAACACGACAATTATGATCACGATTAATTCTTGTAGGATAGCATCGATCAGCTATCTTATGATCATAGACAATTTGACCTGTACTCCCCATAACCGCACGACAATCACCACAATTAGCAATCACTAATTTTCTCCCACGCTTTAAAGCAAATAATACACATGAGCCAACTTTCGCAACCTCACCCCACCCTGCATGGAATGGTGTTTTAATCGCATCAATAATACTTTGTTCCATATCATTAAATGCTGCAGTAATTTTTTCATCTAATAAAATTTCATTTGTATAATCAATGTTATTAATTTTATTGACAATTTTTGTTAATAATTGTTTGGATGCCATTTCTGCTACCTGTGGTCCACCATGACCATCAAAGACTGCACTATATGTCCATTGATCAAATTGACCAAAAATATGACGATCTTCAACAGGATTATTTGCTGGATAAGAACAAGCACCGATTCGAGAAGTTGTTACATCAGATAAAGATGAACTCGATTCACAATGAGCAAAATTTGTAATTGAAGTTTTATATCGTTGAATTCGAAAAAAATCAGGAATTTGTGGCGGACTAGATGTATTTACAATTGGATTTGCTCTTGTTGCATTTGTTGGAGTTGGTAAACCTTCAGCATTACTCTCATTATTTTTCAATAAATAATGATTCGCTGCTGCCGCAGTTAAAACACCAAGTGCAGCACGCAAGACCTCCTTATGTGTTAGTAGTTGTCTTGGAAACATAATTTATGAAAGGATTCGCATCCAATTCTTTCAAAAGTCTTATCAGTGGAGTGATTCTTCGAGTGTATCAAGTCTCTTCTAATGTTGTTTGACTAGTTGACCTTCTTATGTTCTGCGAGTTCTCTCAGAGAGGGAGAGGTTCATTGGGCGGTGTTATGTGTGATCAGAGGTTTCGGTTTCGAACAACCGAAATTGATTGAAGAAGACAGGAAAAAAGCGCTTTTCGAGAAAACCATTTCACAATTATACACCATATCTATGAAATATGAACAAAAAAATACAGGATAGTACCTCATTTCATTGGTTCTACTTGAGTGAGTGAGGTTTCAATCGAGCAAATTCACTATTTTCTAAATCAGTCAAAAGAGTATGAACCCATTTCCCGACAATATTATTATGTTCTGGCCGAGCTAAGTAATGAGCGTAATGTCCATGAAAGCATTTCACTTTCCTAAAATCTCGGATACCAGCAATACCAACACTCTTTATAGCATCGGACCTAATAATCAAATTAACGACAAATTAAACTTCGATGAGGGTGTTCCTTACCACGTAACCTGCTCCACAAATTCCTTATCCTCAGTAGAGAGCAGATTCCATCTTTCCTCCTGATATAATTCATGGGCTCTTTTCATAGTTGCGAGATCATCTTCACTTTCGAATAATTTTTCGTTTATTATTGGAATCCATCCTTCTTGTTCTAATTGTGCAACTTTTGCATGAGTGATGGGACAGGAGATCCAGAAGGTAGTTGGAAAAGGTGAGCGAAATTGAACTCTATCTTTCTCTGTCGGTTTATCCCAACCATATAATTCTGAATAAGTCAAAGGATATAATTGCAAAATGATAGGGTTTTCAGTCTCAGGGTCTGTGTAAGCAATATTCACAAGATTGGATGGGATAAATCCGACTTGACGCGATACAACCAGTATTTTCTCATGTGATAACGGTTGTAGTAAGTGCCTAAATACAATCCTTTCAATGTCAGCAAAGTTGATCTCTTCAATTTTCCCTTCCGCTCCTTTCTTTTTGGTAGAATGAGCCTTCAATGGCTTCTTGATGAGTCGAGATTTAGTTCTCTTTGAACCATTGGTTTCTAAATTTTGACGCTCTTCATCAAATTCAAATGACTGGAGGATAGTAGGCTCTTCAGAATTATTATCCATTGTCAATTCTACTCCACTGAACTCTCAACTCAAAATCAAAACATTTTATTTTAAGGCACTGCTAGGTTGACTTTCCTCCAAAACCCCAAAACCCGAAAATTGCAAGAAACCACACAATACCATCCATAAATCAATTTCATTGATTGCTTGAGTTATTTGGACCGCGTACGAGTTCAAGTTTTATTAAATACAAAATGGCCAGTCGTCCAGTTGTTTCCGTTTTCGATCCTGAGAATGCTGAATCTGTGATCACCACAGTCAGCTTACCTGCAGTCTTCACTGCCCCTATCCGTTCTGATATCGTCCATTACGTTCACACCTTAATGGCCAAGAACGCCAGACAAGCTTACGCCGTCAGCAAGAAGGCTGGTCACCAGGTAAGATCATTTCTGGATGTAGAAGAGTTCGTCTCTAAAGAAGCACCTAGACTCCTGCTGAATCTTGGGGTACCGGTCGTGCCGTGTCTCGTATTCCTCGTGTTCCAGGTGGTGGTACTTCCCGCTCTGGTCAAGGTGCTTTCGGTAACATGTGTCGTGGTGGTCGCATGTTCGGCCCAACTAAGGTCTGGCGCAGATGGCACCGAAAGATCTCTGTCAACCAGAGACGTGTTGCAGTCTCCTCTCCTTTAGCTGCCTCTGCTTTACCAGCTTTAGTCCAAGCCCGTGGTCACAGAATCGATGCTGTCCCTGAGCTTCCTTTGGTCTTATCTGACTCCTTGAACCGTGTCTCCCGCACCAAGGATGCCAAGAGCATCCTTGAGCGCATCGGTGCTCACCAAGATGTTGAGAAGTCCAAGGACTCTCGCCAAATCCGCGCTGGTGCTGGCAAGTCTCGCAACCGTCGTTACACTCAACGCCGTGGACCTTTGGTTGTCTATGACGTCTCTGAGGGTTTGGACAAGGCTTTCCGCAACTTACCTGGTGTTGAGTTAGCCTTAGTTGACAACTTGTCCTTGTTGGACCTTGCTCCTGGAGGTCACCTTGGCCGCTTCATCATCTGGACCAAGGGTGCTTTCGAGAAGTTGGATTCCTTGTTCGGTACCTACGAGGAGAGCGCCAAGTACAAGAGTGGATTCACCTTACCTCGTCCATTGTTGACCAACGCCGATCTTGCCCGTATCATCAACTCTGACGAAATTCAATCTGTCTTGAAGCCTGCCATTACCACCCCAACTGTCTTACCAAAGAAAGTCAACCCTCTCCGCAACAAGGCCGCCCGTGTTGCCTTAAACCCACACTACGCCACCGTCTTGAAGAGAGCCCACGCCAAGGCTAACGCTTCCAAGGCTGAGAACGATAAGATCGCTGCTGAACGCAGAAGAGCTCACAAGGAAAGAAGCAAGAAATTCGCTGCCAGACGAAGAGAGACATACAAGGCTGCTTCTGCTGAAGGTGAAATCACCTTCTAAGCAGTTCTCTCCATATTGAACGGCATAAAATAACCAAGTCAATCATTACATTTTCTTTTCTTTTTTATTCGTCTTCGAACCTACATCCCTTAACTGTATCTGCGTGGAGCAATTCATTGTTTCAAGTTGGGCAAATACAGACAGTTGATTTCGTTTGCAGATTCAATGTCTCCTTCAAAGGCGAGTGTAGCGCATCCAATTCAGTACAGGAATAACAAGACGTTCAGAAGGAATACCATTACCCAATGGCTATGAAATTTTGTCTCTGCTAACGTTGAATGAACTGTAGCTAGAAGTTCTACACATATTCTTAGTACGTTCAAATCAGCAGAAAAATTATTTCTTTTTCCCGAATAGGAGGATAATTGAAAAGTTTAAATTGTTTAGATTATGATTTGTAGCCCCCTTGGACTATTGCCTAGTTCAATTGAGTCAGAAATGATGTTTTCACACAACAATGTTGGTTTTGGAGCCAAGATGAACAATAAAAGAAAATCTCATTGAATTTTTATTATTTAAATTTAAGAAAGCACTTATTCTACAAGTGTGAAAAGAAAAAGATTTTTGTTTTGCCCAAAGTTATTAATATATATGAACTAAAGCGAATGTGAGGGTCCAAAATAGGACGAATGTCATGGCTTGAGACGAGGCGGCATTAGTAATCAAACCCAAAGCATTGACAGTCGTGAAACGATCAAGCTTAAGCCCAACCCATAAGAATAAAGTGAATTGTACTGCTAAGGTTATGAGAATAAAAATGAGGAGACCGTGCAGGCTTGTTGCTCCAAGAATACCGGCGATACTACCACCAACTAAATACATCACAATATTGACTGTCTCCAATTGTTTCATATTAAACATGAGAGTTTCCAGAGAAACCATGTTCTTGGGGTTGTTTAATGCTGCATCAGGGCCGATTTGTTGAGCTGGATTCATGATATCAACTAACTACTTATTTATTGATGTTGAAAAAAGTTGAAAGAAATAAAGCACTTTTCGAAGCAGCGCAAAATAAAGAGAAAGTCGATTTCCGAATATCAAGTTTCAGTGAGTAAGGATGAGAGTTACCAACGATAATAAATTCGTAAAAATGCTTAAAGAAAAGAAAAGAATTTAGCATACGTTGTTCTTCAAGCGAGTACAGAAAAAACCGACGGTACGGTTTGTCGAACTGAAAACGAAAGAAAAATGAGTGAAAAACGAAAAGATAGGAGCTAAAAGCTCTGGCGAGAAGCGTTTGTATTTCATCAATACAGCACCTTTGATAATATGGAAGGTAAGTACTGTGTTGATGCGGTTTACGAGAGTGGAACCCTTTTTATATCTATTTTCAGAAGTTGGAATTCAATCACCTAATGGCCCAGCTTTCTCGCGATCCTTACTTCTTCGCGAAAAGATCTTTTGTTTCGAGAAAGATTAGAAAGGACCAGAAAAGATCAGATTAGAATGACTAACGACTGATCAGAATCAAGGCAATTTTCTCTATTTTCTCTTTTTTCTCATAATATTTGTGATAAGCGTACATTGAAAGCATCAGCAAAAGCATTAGACATCAGTCAAATGTCAGATACAATGACCATGGCTTCTAATTGATCCCTAAATTGAGCATGAAACTGAAGAAATTTCATTTTTTCATCACGTAAAAAAGGCGAAAAGTTGAAACACACAGTTTTTGTACGGCTCTTTCTAAAAGGTCAGTTTTTAACGAGGACTCCTTATTCTTAAATTGAAACTTTTGTATCCTTATACAAAAAACGCCCCTCTTGCAGACTGACTTTGTTCCCCATACATTGCATTTACAAAGTAGAGCGTGGCCACTCATTAAACTAGAAGTAAATGTAAACTTTCTTTGTTCGTCTGTAAGAAGCCATTCTAACCGGCAAACCGACCTTCTTTTTGTACGGCCTTACCGATAAGAACATCTTTCATATATTTTGATGAAATATCTGCGTTTTCTGT
>VFQN01005773.1_pt1 | contig 14808 bp, 9 predicted proteins | sample 3512371 | NCBI WGS metagenome assembly VFQN01 (sample SAMN10412370, study PRJNA504923) | tailings metagenome | isolation source: Replicate 2 from Balatoc abandoned mine | place: Philippines: Itogon, Benguet | collected 2017-08-28
ATCTACAATAAGATCGTAATAGATCAGGATATCCTAGATAAGGAAGGATATTTAATGTCACTTCTGTTTGTAATATATGATAACTTGTCATTTGTATTTGTATTTGTATTTGTTTTAGTTGTTAGTCCCTTAGGAATAGTAAGCGAATTTAATACAGTAGAAGAGACTCTTTCTCTTTTTAGTACACCATACCCTAGCAGCCTTTACCTTGGAATAGTAGTAGTTGTTTGAAGGTGGACTTTATGCAGAGACAAGAAGATATTTGAATTTTAAAATGATCATTAAATGGCATTCATTTTCTGAGTTCGAAGTTTAAAAGTTTAAAAGTTTATTTTCTTTTTCAAAACAAGCTGTAACCCTTCAATCATCTTCTTTGATCGAATCGGGTTTCTCCATCAAGCCTTCATCCAGCCATAATACACAACCAGGAGCACCCAAGTAAGGATTGGTTGCATTATTTAGAAAGGTCTCAACATCACTTGCGGGAGGATAATACGAAACATGAATGTTGACGTCCCCCATCAGACGTCGAAACATCTCAAAATGTGGAAGATAGTCAATGGCAATCACTGCAGGCTTTCGTCCTTCATCATCACAATAATTTTGGGTAAGTTGGATATATTCTTCTATTATTGGTGTGGCGGATTCCATAATCAAAGAACCCACCAATTCTGATCCAAGCAAAGCAGCAAGCAAGTGTTGAGGGGTTTCTTCTTCTGTATACCCAAGTCTTCGATAAACCACATAATGCTGAATGACTTCCTTCAAAGCAAATGGATTGTTGATATCAAATCCTTCGATACTAGGTTTCAAATTGATGGATTGCAATTCTAAAAGATATCTCAAGCGATATGACTCATACTCCTCTTCATTTAACATAAAAGGTTTGACTTGAGCAGCAGTTGCTTCATTCTTTGGTAAATTCGTGATCAAAGTTCCTGTATTTAGAGCATTCAGATAAGCCTGAAAAGCCTTCTCTAGTGTCTCATCGGATACAGCCTCCCCTGGTGAAAGAAAACCATCATAAACAATTTTATTTTGCCAGTTTAACAAGACGGTGGTAATAAGAATAGAACTAATCCTTCCATGAATCTTCGGAAAGTAATAATCCGCACCACTTACGGAAGCAACAGAATTAACAAGTCCAACAACTAAATACACCTTGCTATAATCAACGGAGACTAGGATGGTACCATCAGGACGCTCCATTAAGACAATAAAGTCACCAAACACTTTGGAAGAATTCCAGTATGGACAATCTTCAAGGAAATCTTTGTATAGGAAATCCTTCGCTGCCTTATTCGATTCTATGTATGCTAGTACATAATGGAAGATCCCTTGATAAGGAGTACTAGCTGTTCCTTCCCAGTTTGAATATGCCGCAACATTAATTCGAAAAAAATCTAAAATCAAATCTTCTGAGGAAAGTAATACTCGTAGATCCCCGTCACTTTCCGCGAGAGCTAGTTTCGCTTGTGGACTAAGACCGATTAAATCAAGTACATATACGAAATTCTTCGCTACATCGAGTAAATATAATATTTTCACTTGACTATCGCCTTGTAACGTTCCTCCACTCACTTCTTCAACATCTTTATGACAGATAAAATAATCTAAAAAAATCTGCAATGTCTTCTTCGTCAATCTACAATAAGATCGTAATAGATCAGGATATCCTAGATAAGGAAGGATATTTAAAGTCACTTCTGTTTGTAATACATGAGACGCCATCACAGTGGAGTTAAAGGATGGAAATGAGTGAAGCAATTCAATGAGGGGAATAAGCTACTACCTCAAAAGGTATTAGGAGGAAAAGGATTTCGCAAAAGATCTTTCGTTCTGGTTTTCCTTTTATTACGTCGCTCCTCAAAAGATCACAAACGACTGTTGTCTTTTAAACAATTCTAAAGTGTAGGTCGATCAAAAGGTATAGGAAGTCTAATACCGAGCATCGTATGATTTTCTTTTTCATTCAAGTCTTTTTCTAGAACCAAACTCGATTGATTCAACGATTTGCTTATTCTTTTATGTGTGAAAATTCGAAATTCGAAGTTGAGAGGTCTTTCATTTGAGGCAGGTGCAGTCTGATATTATTTGTTGCTGTTGTTGTTTTCAATTCATTTGTGGTGAATTATCAATCAATCGTGAAAGACAAAGTCATGGCAGAGTTAAATAAGGAATTAATTACTCATCATTATCCAGATGCTGCAAGAACACCTGAAATTTCTGGTCGGAATCCATTACATGTAGGAGGGGATGATCTCCCTCCAGCAATCTCTGAAATTGGTTATGAACTCAAAGATTCGCCTAAAACTGCCCCAGGTAGTGATGATGATGGTTTTGATAGACCTACCGCGCTCTCAGTCACTGGCCTAGCTAGTAATCACCCGGTCAATAGTCCAGCTCTCACAACTTTCTTGTTACTGAACGCAATGATTGGTTCAGGGATCTTAAACCAGCCTTACGTCTTTTATCAGAGCGGAATTTTAGGTGGATTTATTGGATTTGCCGTTGCTTCCTTAGCTACGTGGACTGGTCTCTTATTAATGACAGAGGCAGGTATTAAGGCGGGAGTGTTAGAGTACTCTGGTCTTGCACGCTATGCCTACCAAGAACATGGTGAAAGAACCATTGATGTTGCAATTATTGTCTTTACCTTTGGTTCTCAATTAGGATACATATTAGTGGTTGGATTAACTGTTTCTAGTCTATTAAACTCGTGGGGATGTGATTCAGTAGTCTGTGGTAATTACTTCACCACCGTCATTTGTGTTGCTTTATTTGTTACTCCAATCTGTCTCTTTCGACATTTTGGTCATTTAGCATGGTTAAGTATTTTTTCCATTTCTGCTATTTTAATTGTATTATTTCTCGTCATTATTGCTGGTCCTATTAAACATAAAGATGATCATGATAATGCAGATTATGTCATCTTTGATATACAAGGATTCATGTCTTCCCTTGGTTCCATTGTTTTTGCTCTCTCTTGTGCTTCAGCTAATTTTCAAGCCTTTATTTCCACGGAGAAATCAGCACAAAACATGGAAGGATGGAGTACCATCACACGTAATGCTGTCTTCATAGGGACTGGTTTATGCTCTACGATGGGATTTGTTGGTTATTTATGCTTCTCAAATAATACTCAAGGTATGATATTAGATAATTTCCCACAACCTGGATATGATTTCTTTAAAATCATGGTTGTAACGCATTTAATCTGTTATATTCCTGTTAATTTTGTAATCATGCGTTATAGTATTGTGAAGATAACAACAGGATTACGTAGTGAATTATTAGAATCAAAAACACATACATTATTAACCATTGGTTTATTATCCATTGTAACATTAATTGTATTAGGAATTTATGCTGCTGGATTTGCCTCAGGTGAAGGATTTGCATTAATTCTCAATGTTACAGGAGGTATTGGAGGTAAGTAATAATACATCATTCTTTCATTATTGTTTGATTATTTTCTTTTTATTGAAGGATCGCTTGCTTGTTTGATCTTACCAGCTGCAATATATTTAAAAGTAATGCCACCAGAAAGTGACATGTATCTCAGGGCAAAGATATTATTTGCCTTTGGTGTACTTGTCATGCTTTTGGTGATCATTTTCACTATTATCGATTTAGCTTCATAGGAAATCTGATATATCTATATAAACAGACAAATTCATAGAATAACATGTATCGTGTAATGCTGCATTTACTTTGTACATGCGTCACACCCTTTTTCTTGTCCCCAACGAATGAGCTGCTCCCCGCCTCTATTAGTTTCCTCCTTCTTTCGCTATTTTTGAGAATGTTGTCGCGAATGTCGATGTTATTGTTGTTGTTTGGTAGTTTGTGATCATTGCTTCTTGCATTATTCATCTTCTACCCCTCCCTCTATCCTACCACCTTATCAGTTCCGAGTTTTTTGATATCATTTGTCTTTTATTTTGATCATCAGAACCACCACCACTATAAGATAAAAGTATAGATTTTTTTGACCCTCTTCTTTAATTTATTCTTTGCGCATAATATTTCAAATGGGTATATGAAACCAACACAACACAAAACAAACAACACATCAACCAACACAAATATTACAATGATCTCTCTCACCGTACTACCGAAGATGTTCAACGACATAGATAGAGAGAAGATCAAATGTTTTAAACTGGTTGAAAAAGAAAGCACAGAGAGAACAGAATAGATGAGAAGAGAGTGGAGAGATACAAAGAAATGAAAGAAGAAAAAGAGGCAAAAAGAAAGTACGAGAAACTATTTGTCTTTGCGGATTAAGTAATTCACCCATCAATTAAGTAACTTCAAAGCCTTCGATTGAAAACCTGACGTTATTAAAGTGATGGAAGAAGGGAAAATGGCTGAAAACAAAATAATGAAAGTGAGCAAAGCTGAGGAAAATGAGAATGCTCCAAACATGAAATCCAACATTCCAAACACTGCTGATCCAATATTACCAAGTTGCAGAAAATCAATATGAGAATTTAGATGAAAGATAAGAGAATGAGGGTCATCTTCTGAAAAATAATAAGCTGAATAATCTTTGAATGAAAGTTTTGATTTATGCCGAATGAAAGAAGTTGCTTATGAAGGGGTATGAACATATACTTATGAGAGGATTATATTAAGAGTGAGTTTCGTTTTCTTCGACATCTTCTGCTCCTTCCACTCTTTGCAATAATAATAATATCATGTAATCAATCATTCTTAATCATCAGAGAAAACAAAGAAACCGTCAGATAGAAATCCAAAAGAACAAAAGTGAACCATCTCTTCGAAAGGATTTGACAGCAGGATAATAATAATGTTTTGAAAATAAATGATGATAATAAATATAATAATAAGAAACAATCAATTTTCTGTCGAGGAAAGATCAAAGTGAGACGATGGTAAGAATAGAATTAATTGGTTTTGATTTCAAACATTCAAAGACAGAGTTTTAAAAGTCCTCTTCCGTCCATCAACAAAAACAAAAGGAAACACTTTCTCATTGAGGAAGGAGAAAGGTTGGCGGGAAAATGATAATACTGTAGACAGTTAACAAATGTCAAATTTGTCTTCTTGACTTTCTGATTAGAAGTAGTAATTCTTCGCATCAAAGATTGTTGAAGAATTTGGACTGGAATAAACAGGCTGTAAATTCATCGGACCCGATGCATACGAGACGCCCCCACCAAGCTGATTTGGCAAAAAAGCTGTCGGAGGGGGATTAATGGATACGATTGAAGATTGATAACTTCCAGTGGAAGAGGAAGTGCCAGGGCGTTTATTACTGTCGCGGGAATTGATACTATCTCGGTATTGATGGTGGTGAGAGTCTTGAGAAGCACTTAATGTCAAACGATCAGTTCCGGCGATTAACGAATCATACGAATCGCTAGATACAGCACTAACAGGTGGGTATAATGGCTGTGGTGGTTGCATCAGTGGTAAAGGCGGTGGCGGCATGAAACCAGGATTAGACAAGCGGGCATCCATTAAAGACATGACAGGTGTCGGAGGAAAGCCGGGCGTTGGAGGCGGTAAAGGCGGACGTGTCATATTGTAAGGCATAGAATTTGTTTTTGGAGCATATTGCATATAGCCGTTGCTTACAGGCTGGAAGGAACTCATTGGAGGCTCGACTTGATACGGCATTGGAGTTATTTTATACATTTGATTGTTTCCGTTATTCCTATGTTGAATCATTGGATCCATACCAGACGATATGGAATGCAGTTGATCTTGATACATTGTTTGAGGAAGGCGAGGGACAACGGGCATTACATTTACTGGTAAGCAGAAACCGCGATCGTTCAGAGGTACTGCACCAGGGTTATCTTCAATGTTAGTTGGTCCCAACAACTCTTCTAAGGCGTGACTAACACTACAATCATAAGTTACTCGATCAATAGTTACTTGATGTAACGAGTGAACTGCTGTAATGGCTGAACGAACTCCTTCAGGGGTCAAAGGATAGTGAATGAATCCATATCCATTTTGAATTTTCAGATTCTGTAAAACTGCTGATAAATTTTCATTAAATAGTTTCAAATAATGAAGCTTACACGATCAAATTGAGATTTCTTTAATGCAACATCAGTCACTTCTCCATATAAACTAAACAGGCCTCGCAAGGTTGCCTCAGAAATCAAGACATCCACCTAATGAACTTAAGCATGATACCGCGGCAGATTATTTTTTGATTCACAGTACCTGTTTTGAAATAAAACTAACATGAACTTGTGCAGACTCAGGCTTCTTTTCATCCTTATGGCGAGGAATCTTCATGGGATTCTTTCCCTCTGCCCATCCAATTCTGGAACTCCATGAGCCAAAATGTAATTACGCCCCAAATCGTCTTACCTCAAAGCGCGGCCAAGAAACATCACTCCATTGAGTTGCTTCATTGATTGTTCCGCAGATTCAGGAAGGGTAAACTTAATGAATCCGTAAGATAAGTTGGTTTTATTAGAGCTTCCGCGCTTCACTCGAATAGCTTCAATCGGACCGAAAGGTCGAAAGAGCTTGCGAATATCTTTCTCGGTACAAAAGACAGAAAGATCTCCAAGAAACAAAGTCGAAGACTCTTCAGGGACTGGCGTTGGATTCAACATTTCTTAATATTGTAATGATTGATTGATTTATAAATGTACTTTCACGTCAACGTGCTCTACCTCACTCAACGAAGACAAGAAAGACAAAAAAGAGGATTGACTTGGAGCAATTGAATGCAAGTCTTTCAAATAAAACAACAGTAGAGAAGAAGAAGTTCAATCAGATGTTCATTAACATCATTGAAATGATATTATAGGGTTGCGTACTGGTGGAAGGGCACTTCCTCGCTCCCTTTGTGCAAAACTTGAATTTCTTTCTGTGCACAGAAAATCCTTGTGCAACTCCCAGAGGTGAAAAAGGGAGTGTACCACTCAAAATTTCAAACTGCTTCTTTTCAAAGAATTTGAAAAAGCTGCTGAAAAGAAAATGAAATTAGAAGAGAAGTGGCCATTCAAGAATTAGATCCGATAAATCGTATCAATAAAGAGACAAGCACATCTTTCATAGCAGCCTTGAAATTTTCAACCTATTTTCCCTATCATTTCGATGACTCAGCAGCAATCATACTCTTACTTATTATTATTATTAGTCATTGAAAAGCTTTTACCATTTATTATGAATTAGTAGAATCATTCGAAAAATTAAATCAAGGACCGATGTCGAAAAAGATGAATTTCTCAATTTGTCCTCCTCATCCGAGCACGGAGTCCAAACGACTTCAAATTTTGGAGGAGGCAAATATATTGGATACGATAGCAGAAGCGAAATATGATCGATATACTACCCTTGTTGCAAGAATATTTAAGGTGAGTTCCTTGCGTTTCGATCGCGGGGGAAATTTGAAAATTTGACGAATCTCTGGATAGGCACCGATTGCCCTCATTTCTCTAATTGATAAGGAACGACAATGGTTCAAATCGAAAGTGGGTTTAGACATTTCGGAAACACATCGCAACCATGCATTTTGCTCTTATGCTATTCTCGATGATGCTCCTCCAGTTTTAGTAGTACCTGATGCCAGTAAAGACCCACGATTTCAACACAACCCTCTTGTTACCGGTGATCCATACATCAGATTCTATGCTGGGGCAAGTATCGAGATTGAAGGGGTGAAGATTGGAACAATTTGTGTTATTGATCGGGAACCAAGGGATGAAGTCGAAAGAACTGAGAGACTGTGGGACGGTATGAAGAGACGGAAAGTCTTTGGAGAGAAGGAAGTTGCAATCTTACAAGACTTTGTTTCCATCATCGCAAAGTTGATTCGTTCAAGAAGAGAGGAAAAATTAAACACCATATATGAGAGTTTATTGATGAATGCTGATATTTTAAAGCTTTATCGCATCCCTTTACAAAATTTAACGCGTAGTCTGAGTGAGTTGAAACAGAAATATGACTCGTTTAAAGATGACTTTTCGAGACGGAAAGCTGAAGATGCTACCGTCGAAGATAAAGATCTCAGAGTTCAGAAATGTGATGAGTTGATTGAGCAATCGAAGTTGTTCTCGAAGCAAGTGAATAGATTCTTTCCAATATCTTCTTCAATCATCTCACTGCTGGAGGAAGTTTATCAAGGAACGACCAAGGCTGATTTGGACGTTGAAGTGAGAAAACTCAGTAAATCCTTGTCCTATATGTCGAAGATGAACCTTGATCACCTCAAAGTAAAGATGAACGATTACTGCAACATAGGTGCTGTCATAGTAACTCCCAGAATTTATGAGAACGAAGGAAATACGAATGAAGTGAAGATTAGTTGGGCGGGAGATCTTTCCAGTAGTAGTGATAATCGAAGTGTTCAAACTGCGGTATTGTCAAGTTGCTCCACGAGACGAAGTCAAAATTCTACACCATCCACGTCAGTTTCCATGCGTCAGACCACTTCACCCAATCAAATTTACTCATACCCCCTCCTACTCCAACTATTACTTATGATTTTATACGACTATTACGATTATCATCGTCATGCTGTGACAATAACGATCACACAACAATTAGAAGAGAAAAGAATTTATTCTCGCAATTTAACCACATGTCTTCAATCAGGACAGTGGATTATTCATGTTGATGATAATCAAATTAATGTTTCATATCATGAGTCGAATAAAAATGATTTCCATGCCCTTTCCAAAAATCTATTCTTTCTACTTGAGAAACTTCCTGATTGCAGTAAACCTTTTTGCCATGGCTCTTCCTTTCGTGAAAGAAATCGAACAATTGATGCTTTAAGAGATATTATAAAGGCTAAAAAGAGTATTTATGAGATGAAAATTCCTTTCTATTGCACGGTCGATGAAGATTCGAGTAAATCTGTTCCTCTTCCTGGGAAAAAGTCTCTTAAGGTTGAAGATTGGTTAGAAGAGACGGAGCAAATAGACAGCCAGAAGAAACTGAAACCAACAAAATCCCGTCGATGGAGTGTGGTGTCTGATGTTGTCTATCCTGCTCTTCAAGGAATTTATCAACAATGGAGGGAATATTCGTTGACTTACTCCCTTTCGTTCAGAAGATTATCATCACATGCAAAGATTTATACGGAATAATACAATGATAATCTATATAACATGAATTTTGATGATTGAATTTCACAGTTGAAGAAAATCGTTTGTCTCGTGTTATTCTCTTAGTACCTCATACTAATTTTGTTATCTCCAAGTGTTAGTTTTTTTGTTGTTTCTTTGTGTTTGCATGTTGTTATTGTGCTCGTTTTATTTACTTTTTCATTCAGTGTTTTTCTCATAGTTTCCCAATCACTTTTCTTTTAAGATTTTCTTCTTTTGTGTTGCTTTGTTCGTTCATTCTGAGTATTGTGTGTTTCTTTCTTCTCTCTTTCTTTTTTTTTTCTTCGCCTATTACATTTCTCTTTCGTGTTTCGTCGGAGTTTCTGTTTTTGCTCTTACACGCTCATACTTAATAACTTCAATGCAAGATGCATTATCATTGAAGATTGTTGATGAACTTAGTTTGTTTTAGCGGTATTTAAAAGGGTTATTAACCAGGTGAATAGAAAAATAAGCTTGCGGTGGTTATTGCAGTTTCGAAAATGCTAAAATTCAAAAATTCAGTCTATTCCCTGTTTAGATTTTCCTCACTAATTTAAAGTGATTCTTCCTTTGAAATGTCTTCCCATCGTACTCGCAGATATCATCCAGCCACAATTTTTGAAAAGAATGTGAGATAGGGTGGTTTGGAGGAAACAGAGTGTGATCGTTGTATTCTTCGAACACGAAAGGCATATGTTAGTTACTACCATACACATCACAACTACACACAAGAAAGAAAACAATTGATAATGGATACTCTCACTCATCATCAATACTCTATAATACAAGCAAAGACAGTAAGAAGACAAGATGTACTAGACCGCAGGATTGCGATGCATGTAAGGAAGATTGCTAATGGTATTTTTACCATCTAATCTCGCTCCTTCATTTGGTTCGTGGAATACAATCTTTGGCTATTAGTCACAGGAGTATCAGAAAACTCGAATTCAATCACAGAGGATGAAAAAAGACTTACCTCATTAATAACTTTCGGTTCTAAATCAATCTTTATTTCAGGCTTTACTGAATTTCTGACAGTTGCAATCTTTTCTTTTGCTGTCTTCAATAACTGAACAACTGATTTTGTTGAATGCACTGCTTGCATTCCCTCATCTTCATCAAGAAGAGCTTTCGCAGTATTGATAGCGACATCGTCAGGTCTCTGCTCGTCATTTTGTTTCAATGAACTCTCTGCATTACCCTAAATTGGACGCAAGAGAATTGAGTGAATTCTAAAATAGTTATGCACTGGGAAACTAACCATTAGTTCAAGCATCTCACGCTTTGCTGCTCTCATTTCTGCATCAGCCTCTCTTTGATCTTCTACAGCAACTTCTTTTTCAAGATCTTCAATTCTCTTTCTTAATCGATCCATCATTAACTTAACTTCCATATCAGAGATATATTTATCATAGTTTAACGACTTTGCGAAGTCTAATAGATCATCATCTTCCTTCATTTTCTTGGCATCTGAAGCGAACTCCGCAGTATCTTCTGTTAGAGCCCAAGCTGGTTTACTTAACGCTGCGCCTTTCTTATAGTCCTTTGCATCGGAATAGAGACTAGTCTTCGAATCTGCAGGTTCATTGTTATTGGATGATGTTTTATCATATTGGTCTGATGTTTCTGGATTCTTTGATTCAGCTAAATCAGAGCTCTTTGTATGTAGTAATGTTCTAGAATATTCTCGTAATTTCTTTTGTTCATCTTGAAATTTTGATTGTGATTCTTCTTTCCTTCGCATTTCATCAAGAAACTCTTCTTCTGCTCTTTCCTTATTCCTTTGAAGTTCTGCTAACCATTTTTTATGTTTTACTAATACTGAATCTTTCTTCGGCCTTTTCACCATCTGTACAAGTTGGATAAGAAATATTTGACAAATATTTTCGCATACTCACCTTCTCTTTCATGGATATTGGAACATTAATCCCCACGGAGACTGGCACAACTCCACACGAGAAACTCGTCTTATCGGTGCTATTTTGCACTTTTAGCGTAGCTATCAGAATCTTCAGATAATCGAAAATCAAGACAGGACATCAAAAGACAGTCTACCTTGAGTTCCAGCAAAGGGTCGATTACACAACATCACACCTTTGTAATGTCCGATTCCGCCCTGATTATTTTCAATCAGTGATAGAGATGGTCCTCCTGCGCTCATTTCTCCAGTGAAGCTTCAGCTAAGATTGTTAAGACAAGACAAGGACCAAAAAAGACAAAGTAACGACACTTATAAAAAAGAAACGAACATCAAATTTCGAGCTTTCGTTATTTCGCTTTTTCGTAATTTCGGGTAAAATCAGATTTCGGTTTTTCGGTTTTTACTTCGTTGTGTTGTGCTAGGATCTTGTGATCGACAATCGTCATACTTCTTCACTTTGTAAAGGCTTTGTCATAGTCGTCATTGTATCCTTTTCAATCTGATTTTCTAAATTCCTTGACTCTTACGTCGACGTACCGCGTACCGCAATCACAAATCTTAATTCAGCCGCCTGAAAGTTTTACTCTTTGAATCCTTTTTTCCTTGCACACATCTTAAATCGACAAAAATGTAAGCTTCTCTTCCTTCGACTGGTATCACTTTTCATTTCGATTTATCTGTTGTAGGGCTCCTATTCGTGTTGGTATCAATGGTTTTGGTCGCATTGGACGTTTAGTCCTTCGCGCTGCTCGCACCAAGCAAAATATTCAAATTGTCGCAATCAATGATCCTTTTATCCCTGTTGAATACATGAAGTACATGTTCTACGTAAGTAACCCACCTACGAGTTTTTTTGACCTCTTTTACCGTTGCTTTTCACGCAGTATGACTCCGTCCATGGAAAGTACCCTGGTGACGTGCAAGTTAAGGATGGAAAGTTAATTGTCGACGGTCGTGAGATCGTTGTCTCCAACGAGAGAGAGCCTGAGAAGATCCAATGGGGAAATGCTGGTGCTGACTACGTTGTTGAATCTACCGGTGAGTTTAATTATTTTTGGTCTTGAATCTGTGAATCTCATGAAATACATTAGGCAAGTTCTTAACTGAGGAAGGTGCTGCCAAGCACTTTACCGGTGGTGCCAAGAAGATTGTTATGTCTGCTCCATCCAAGGACAAGACCCCAATGTTCGTTGTTGGTGTTAACCACAAGAGCTACAACAAGGACATCAAGATCGTCTCCAATGCTTCATGCACAACCAACTGTCTTGCTCCATTAGCCAAGGTCATCCACGATAACTTCGGTATCAAGGAGGGTTTGATGACCACCGTTCACGCCACCACTGCCACTCAACCAACTGTCGACGGTCCTTCTGTCAAGGACTGGCGTGGTGGTCGTGGTGCTGTTGGTATCAACATCATCCCATCCAGCACCGGAGCCGCCAAGGCTGTCGGAAAGGTCATCCCTGCCTTGAACGGTAAATTAACTGGTGCTGCTTTCCGTGTCCCAACTGCCAATGTCTCAGTTGTTGATTTAACTGTTGTCTTGGACAAGGGTGCTAAGTACGATACTATCAAGCAAGCTATCAAAGCCGCCTCTGAAGGAGAATTAAAGGGTATCTTGGGATACACTGAAGATGCAGTTGTCTCCTCCGACTTCGTCTCCGATCCTCGCTCTTCTATCTTCGATGCCGGAGCAGGAATTGCTTTATCTGATAACTTCGTGAAATTAGTCTCTTGGTATGATAATGAGTGCGGATACTCCAACCGTGTTTTGGATTTAATCACTCACATGGACAGCGTTAATTAAATAGATTTTGTTCCCTGTGGTTAGCATTTTTGTTTGATGCAAATAGTTTCACATTTCAGTTTCTTTCTCTTTCTTTTTTCATTCAGTGTAAAATAAACGAATAGGAAGAGAATAGATAAAGATGAACATCTCCAAAGACTTTGATAAGTTGCTGATGGAGCCAATCACCGCTTTACAAGATGTCAAAGGTATGTTTTTAACGGCGTCATCGGCTTGTTATCGAATAACCGAAAGTTAATCGGTGCCTTATTGACTTACCGAGTGGCAGTTTGATTATTGAATTGGAAATTTGATGAGAAACTTCTGTGGTGGACTGATTCAATAGTATTTACACTCTCTGGGATTGAAATTTAGGCTATTGAAGAAATGTCATCCTTATCGAAAATATTTGTTGCGGAATCTTCATCTTTAGATGAATCTTTTGGTGAAGAGAATGTTGTTAATTACACTGATAATCATTTAGAAGAATCTATTGAAAATCATAAACCAGGAAGTACTTGGGCACATTCTGAAGATGATGAAGATGAAGTAAAAAGTCATACAATTCAAAGAAGCCCGTCTTTTCAAATTAATCCACTTACTATTAATCGTAAATCATTTTCGGATCCGCAAAGAACGAATACAAATAATACTTTTCCTGATGATAGAAGGAACAACAATTTCATTAACGTTTCAGAATTTCCCCGTGATAGTGAAAATTTTGAGATTGGTGATGTTTATGATGACGCGGAGTATGGGAAGAGTAAGCCGTCTACTTACCCCACTACCAGTAATGATTCTAAGGCGAGTGAGAGATCAGGTATGGTAAAGAAGGGCTTAGTTACCATCACTGATCTGAATGATAAATTTATGTCAAGTAATTTCTATTACGTGGTGGTAGCTATTATTTTGTATGTTGGTGTTGGGATAGCTGCCTATCATGATATGATGGGATGGGATCGATTTGAATGTTTATATTTTATTGTAATAACAATAACTACTGTAGGATATGGTGATTATAGAGTCAATACTACAGGGAAACGGGTTTTTACTGCTTTTTATATTCTGGTAGGTGTTGCTATCTTTGGTAGTCTGTTCAGTACTATTACAACCTTTGTACAAGATCATCAAGAAAGAATGGCAAAATTAAGAAGTATGAGAGCAATGATTCGAATGAAAGAGAAAGAAGCAGAACTTTCACGTACTAAAAGCACAAACTTTTCGAGTGTAAGTAATACCTCATCATCACATGGAGTTCCTGTAAACTCTTGGCACCACGGAACAACCATATCTGAGCTCATATCAGGAAGTTTAACGAGATCAAACACAAATACTGGTGCTGATCATCAGAATGAAGAATTTGCTGATGGAAACATGCAACCCCGTCGATCTCGATTGACACATGAAATCTCTCGTAGATTATCACTTCTTTCCTTCAGTGAGAAGAAGAGAGAAAAGACTCTCGGAGAACTTCGTGAAGCATCGATCTCAACGTATGAAGAAGATCGTCAACAATTGAAAAAGGCTGCTTTCACTGATTTCTGTGTAATGTTTAGTTTAATTATATTTGGGATGCTTGTCATGTCAGGAATTGAAGGTTGGTCAACTGGTGATTCCTTCTACTGGGCTACTGTCACAATTCTTACTGTTGGCTATGGTGACTACGTTCCAAATACTGTTGATGGTAAAGTATTTACAATGTTTTATTGTGTATTTGGATGTGCTTATATGGCGAAAGCGGTTACAGATTTTGTTAAATTTCCGTTATTATCAAGATTATTAAAACATGAAATTAAAGTAGCAAAACAATTTAGCGGTGATTTATCACCAGAAATGCTAGAAGCATTATTTAATAATGAATTATATCAATTAGTACCTGATTTAAAACGTAATGAAGATGAAATGTCAAAATGTGAATTTGTATTATTAATGTTACAAGTCATGAATAAAGTTGAAGAAAAAGATATTTTCCTTGCAGCAAAATTATTTGATAATTTTGATAAATTAAA
>VFQN01005774.1_pt1 | contig 14803 bp, 24 predicted proteins | sample 3512371 | NCBI WGS metagenome assembly VFQN01 (sample SAMN10412370, study PRJNA504923) | tailings metagenome | isolation source: Replicate 2 from Balatoc abandoned mine | place: Philippines: Itogon, Benguet | collected 2017-08-28
CAGGGCCCGACTGCGCATGCGCAGTGCTGGTCCACCAGGCGGGTCCATTACTGGCCCGCCTGCAGCTCCTACTCCACCTACACCAGCGCGGCCAGTACCGCGGAAGCCGCTACCCAATCCGGCGACACAAGAGGACTGGACCCGTCCGCAACGGATGGCTCGCCAGCATTCCTGCTGTACAACTCCGCTTCTCTGGCCGTGGAGCCGGCGAGCACGGTGCGTCGTGTGGGGCTGGATGCCTGTGTACCTCGAAAAGGGCAGGTTCAGGGATCCGGGCTGAATGGCGCTGTGCGGCATCGCCTCATAGCGTTGCTGACGCTCGCTGTAGCACATGTAGGCTGGTTCTACTCCTCAAACGTGACTGCGCTGCTTGTTAAGTTCCTTTCCATGCAGGGGAAGCGGCCCGAGGCCCAGTTGGTGCAACCCGCAAACCCGGCCAAGCTTAACACCCCTCCTTCGTTGATAACGTATTGCCCGTCCACCCGTGCCTGCAGGTGAAGACCAGCTTCCGCCTGCGCTTCGTCAGCGGTTTGACCAAAGATGACCTCATCCACCCCGTGTACGGGAACTTCACGCGGGTGGCCCAAGTCGTAATGCGCGCCGTACGCGCCTACATCCACCAGGGGCCTGTCGCTGTTGGACAAGTAAGTGCACGGCTTTCGCACGCTGATCAGGCAGCAGAATCTGTTGGGTGATGTGGCGTGCATCTGCAAAGCGTCAGGGTGAAAAATGAGGGGCTGTGCTCCGTGTATTAGTGAGCATGCAGGGCCAGCTGGAGTCGACGCGCCACGTGGTCAGGGAGCTGGTGGTACCGATGTAGGTGCACCTGGCAGTCCTGATTGCCGCTTTTTCCTGCTGTCATCTATGCTGGCGCGCGCCACGCACTGCCGTACTCAGTGGTTGCAGTCATCGCGCTTTTTTGTGCCCTCTTACGCTTGCAGTTCAACATGACTGGAGTCGGCCGCACCTACGGCAAGCTCGACTCCAGCTCCAACGCCACCACCAACTCCACGTCCCCCCGCCGCGCCCTGCTGTCCGCCTCGCTGCCGTTGGTCGACACCGGCTCGCCCGGCGCCGCCGCGGCATGGGCCACGCTGGAGCTGCAGCCGCTGGCCCACGCCCGCGCCACGCACTGGCACCCGGTGCAGCCGGGGCAGGAGGCGGTGGCGGCCACACGCCGCCGCCTGGCAGCTACCGGGGGTGACGACGCAGCCCCGGCGGTGGGCCCCGCGCGCATGGTGGCGTGGAGGCGGCGGCTGCAGGCAGGAAACTACATCGATGCGACGTTCACGGCATGGGACCAGGACATCGTTACCGGGAACCAAGCAACTAGCCTTCTCACCAACGGCCAGAAGACGAATGGTAAGGGGGGAAGGGGTGTGTTCGAAGGGAGGGGGTTACAGCACTGCAAACCGTGTGCTGCTAGCCTGCCACGTTGCGTATGGCCCTCCATCTCTACGCGTGCTATGTGACGCGACTCTGGGATGCCCAGTGTTGTCCGATGTGCCAGGCGCGTCCAGCACCCCCAGCACGCGCCCATGCTAGGGCCGGTGCTTTCCGGGTGGCGCAACGCGCATACTATGCACCTTTCCAGCTCCCCTGCTCCTTTTGCCTGTGACCTGCTGCTTTACCGCTGCTGCCAAACACGTTCATCGCCCTCACACCGCGCCTGCCACAGAGGATCTGCAAGCCGTCCTAGCGGTCTACGGCGTAAACGTGACACTGGAGGTGGTGGGCGTGGTCAACGGCGAGATGGAGCCCATTCGGGGCGATGAGCCGGAACCCATGGTTGTAGGCGCACTGCCAGTACTGCTGGCACCCAAGAAGAAACCTCCCTTGGGAGCGTTGATCGGCGGTGCAATCGGTGAGCGTTACATGTGACAGGGAGCACGGTGTGTCGTACCACCATGGCGCGGGGCTAGCTGCCGCAGACGCAAGCTGCTCCTTTGTGCAGCGGGGGCACGCTTGCGCAGTGTGCTACTCCAGACTATTGGGCACCGGCAGTTGCACAGTGCACATGGCAAGAGTCCTGAATGCGCTGCACAGCAGGGGAAGACACCGACTGCACGTTGACCGCTGCCGCATGAGGAGTGCTCAAGGATACCCACGAGGTGCTATGCCGCGTGACCTACTCCAACCCTCACTACCCCTTGCAGGTCTCGGAGTGGCGGTAGCGCTCTGCACCTGGGGATGTGTCTACTACTGTAAGAAGAGAAGGGCTGGCGGCGCCAAGGTGGCGCCTAAGGTTTAGAACAGGCCGTCCTGGTTGGTGCTGTACGGCTGGCTGCACCCGCAAGCTACTGTGCGCAACAGTAGGTGCAGTGCCGCACGCGTGGCCTGTGTTGCACGCGGCGCATGCCTGTTACCGCCGCCTGACAGCCCTGACGCTGTGATTGCAGCTGCTGGGGCACGTTGCTGGTGATGCTTCGTAGCCGCATACCGTAGCATGTAAGCTACTAAGCAACATAGCCATTGACCAATTGCACACGCCGCGAAGGCGTTTATTCAGCGCTGCGCTGCCAGCCGTCGTTGTTGAGTGTGACGCGTTGGGCCAAAGTGCGTGTGGATTCTTCAATTGATGTCAAAGACGTGTGGGATTCATGATCATGCTTACTTGTGGTCCAGGTAGAGCGGCAGGTGCAACTGGATGGCCGTAGGCATGGCACACGTAGAAGCTTATCTATTGTAGCACCCGTTCCTAGGGTGTGGGAGCAGTCCAAGTAAGGGAAGGTGCTGTGAGCGTGTGCCTCTGCACTGCTTACCCAGTCAAGTGCCGTTGTACCTGGCCAGGTCGAGGCAGGGCCCCAGGAGCGCGGGACGCGGTACAAGCGTTTTGCAACCAACAAGCGGGACATGTCAGATGGATATGGTGATCTAGCACTCCTTACAGAGCTCGCCCGACAGGCGTAACGGTGTAAGGGCGCAAGGGGTTTAACAAACCCCTTGCCCTGCGATTACGCCGCTCCTGTGCAAGATGACACGGACACTCAGGCAGAACGGCAACTGATATAGCGTCCGAGGATGCTTGTATTCTATTTTGCTGCATGGTGTTGTCGAGACGCGTACAAGGCCAGAAGTCAGAAATGCGGTTGGTTGTGATTGGTTAGTAATGCAGGACTTCCTGGTCCTGCATGTGGCAAAGACAAAAGGGGCCGCTACACCTCATTAACGCTGTCTTGGATGCAATACTCAGCCACAGTATAAGCGTTGCAACCTTGCAGCTTAGAGCTGTGCAACTGCTGCGAGAGAAACTAACGACAAAAGCGTACAACCCTAGTCCAGGAGAGAGAGGAAGAACCTTTTCAGGTTGATATGTTTGAAGTGATTAGGCACTTGGGGGTCTCACCGGCTGTCACAGCGGCAATGGCGTTGCGCCCCACCCTTACGCGGCTTGCCTGCAATCTGCTTGGGCAGAAACGTCACAAGCAGCATCATGACGTATGCATATACTTCACGCGACATATGTTCGGTCACGCTGATCTGCAACTGCTCTCACGTGCGCTTGCAGAATCAACCGCACACGATGCCGCCACGCACGCCCAAGCCCCTCATCAGGGTGAGGCAAGGCGCACTGGTAAAAGGGGTCTTGAAGGAGTTTCGGTCTTAACTTTCGCCTGTAACGGCTGCAGGTCGACCCTCGTAAGCCCCCGAACGAGCAGGAGCAGCCCCTTCACAACCGGTGGCACCCCGACATTCCACCGGTGCGCTCCCGCAGTGACGCTTCGCCATTTCACCAGGGAAAGCTTCTCGTGACCTTGCCACGGATTATCCACACGTGTTGCTTACCATCTAGTCACCAAATGGCTGGCTAGCGGTGCAAAGGAGGGTAGGTCTCAGGCAGCTTGCACCTTTCCAATCACACGGCAAGCCCTGCCATTCACCGGTACGGCACCGGTACCATACCGTACACAGCGCGCAGCGCACTGCCAATGTATCTGGTGCTACTGCTGCCACCGCCGCTCCTGCAGGTTGCTGAGGCCAAAGTCGGGGAGCTGTTCCGCATCGAGACTATTGACTGGACGGGCGGGCAGGTCAAGGACGACGACAGCGCGGAGGACATCAAGTAGGTGGCCGCATACCGGGTGTGTACGCATGCGTGTGCATGGATGTGCAAACCCAGTGGGTGTTGTGTGAGGTATCACGCATGCACCAGTACCGGTATTAGGACGTCGCGGCCAGCGTGGCTACCTGTTCCCCCCTTTGGCTGCCTTGTCCCCCCTTAACCCACGCCCTTCTGCCGCTGGTCGTAGGAACCTGGATCTCAGCAAGTGCCACCAGTAAGTGGGGCCTCGCTTGTGGAACGCGGGTTCAGGCTCGACTTCAGCGTATGCAGCACGTAAACAGCACCCCGCCGCGGCAATACGACAGCCAAATCCGTGTGCCAACCGTGTACCTGCTGAACACGATTACGCTACCTTTCGACACGTGTCTGGCCCGCACCTCGCACAGCAGCCGTCACGTGTGCTGCGCCTGCCTCCAAACCTCAAAAGCCTGCACACTTGGGCGGTTCCCCCGTCCTCTATGTCCACCCAGCTCCACCGCACTGTCTAACTGCCCCGCGCTTCGCCTTGCCGTACAGCCTGTCCGGTCCCATCCGCATTGTGGACGAAAACGGCGAGCCCGCGCGGCCCGGCGACCTGCTGGCTGTGGAGCTGTGCAACCTGGGCCCCCTGCAGGGCGACGAGTGGGGCTATACGGGTAGGGTTCTGCGGCGCAGTGCTCTGGACTTGCTGAGGGAGCATTTGACCATGAGCAGCTCCTGAGGGTAGGGGCAGGTTCAGAGCGCATGACGCCCCTACCTAATGCAACTACCCCTGTTCTGCAGGGATTTTCGACCGGGATAATGGTGGCGGCTTCCTTACGGACCACTTCCCAAACGCGTGCAAGGTGGGCACATCAGGGCACACCTACCGGGACCTCTCAGACTGAGCGCGTGTGTGGCAGAGGGCCAGTTGTGACGTTTCGTGACCCTGCGTGACTGCTACACGTGCGTCCCGCCGTGGGTGTACGGAAGTGACACGGCACGGCGCGCACGTAGGCCGTGGTACGGTAGTTCGTGACATAGTACACCAGGGCTCCACTCAGCTCCACTACAGCCGCCAACGGCACGGCGGCCGGCGACTGACCTTTGCACCACTGGTGTGGACCGATGCCCACCTGCAGCGCCTCCACTGCATCTCCCCCGTACGCAGGCCATTTGGCATTTTGACGGCATCTACGCCTCATCTCGCCACATCCCCGGCGTACGCTTCGCCGGCCTCATCCACCCTGGCCTCATCGGTGAGCCCGCTGTCCTGGAAGCACGCGACCACCTCTCTTGCAGCACACCCACACGCGTAGGGAACATGCTTAACCCACCACTACTGCTTGTTCCCCATGATTACAACCGCGCACAGGCACTCACACGTTAGCGCACCCTGGCGCACGTGAACTTACCATACACAGCTAATCGGTACACACGCAGGTACGGCCCCCAGCCACGAGCTGCTCAAGATCTGGAACGACCGCGAGCGGGCGCTGGTGGAGGCGGGCGACAAGTCCGGCACTCTGGGCGACGTGCTGCACACCAGGCCGCTGGGTGCGTACCGGTATTGGTGCATGCCGTATGCCGTATGCCGTATGCCGTATGCCGTATGCCGTGTGTGTAGCTGTGTCTGGTGCCGCGTCATGCTTCACTGGACGCACGCGCCAGCTTATGCTACTGCGGTACTGGTCGCTGTCATCAACAGCGGATATCGGCAACTGCTGTCACCCTATGCGAGCAGGGGGCGCGCAGCAGGGTCTTGCCCATCTTGCATGATGTAGGGTTCAAGCTGACCCATGGGCAGTGCTTTAGATTCAGGTCCGGTTTGCCACGCCCTGTGACGCGTGACCCCTTCAGCGCTGCTTCCGGAGCCCAAGGGGGCACTGCTTGGCGCCGTGTCCCCCGACAGCCCCGAGTGGGCGAAGGTGGCGGGCGAGGCGGCGCGCACCATCCCCGGCCGCGAGAACGGCGGCAACTGCGACATCAAGAACCTGTCGCGCGGCTGCAAGGTGTGCGGTGAGGGCGTCCTGCCGGGAGAGGGAGCCTGAGGCTGGGACCAGCACACCAGCCAGGCCCAGCCAGCGCTGGTGTCAGTGCCTGGGTGAGGGTCTGGACAGGGCAGGAGCCCGAGGAAAGGTGCATGGCGGACTGCAGCCTAGGGATGGGCTCGGCGCGTAACATGGAGGACCTAACGCACGCAGTGCATACACAGGGGTTGCAGATTGCGTGGTGGGGCGGTTTGCGTATCCTTCTGAAAGCGGGTCAGGTGCATAGGGCTGCTTCCTTGCCTCACTGGCCCGTAACCGGCCGTTGGCCCCGTTCCGTCCTCCCCGCAGGTGTACTTCCCGGTTTTTGTGGAGGGCGCTAACCTGTCCATGGGTGGGTGGCTACCTCCAAACCTCGTCGCTAGCCTGCTATGAACCGGGTCTATGGGTACAGAAGTGCACTGTATGCAAAATGCAGTGGGCTCCAGCATGACCGTGGTGGTACCTGAGGCCACATGCATGCTGCAGCAAATTCGTCGTACCCCCATCCTGGCTGAGGCACGTGCCCCGTGGCTGCGTGCCCCGTTCGGGACTCCTTCAGAGTCGCCCCCTCTTGCCTGGCCCCTTGCTTGGTCCCCCTGCATGCCTACAGGCGACATGCACTTCAGCCAGGGCGATGGCGAGGTGTCGTTCTGCGGCGCCATCGAAATGAGCGGCTTCCTGGAGCTCAAGTGGGTTCTCATGGGAACGGCACGTGGCAGCAGGCTGTACGTAGGGGGGGGGGGGGGTGACGTGGCTGCTGTCTGCCGTTACCGAGGCTCTCGGGGCGACGGGCGCACCTGCTCCAATCTGGTCACCAGCCATACCTACGCGATTCACTTCCCTTCTTGCATGGATTTGAAGTACCGGTATACCGCAACAACTGGTGAAGTCAAGCCACGGCACTCAATCCCCGGCGTCACCTGCGTGACCCACACGCACCACCGCCACGCTGCTCCGGCCCCAGGTGCGAGATCCTCCGCGGCGGCATGGAGCAGTACCTCACGCCCATGGGCCCCACCAAGCTGCACGTCAACCCTATCTTCGAGATAGGGCCGCTGGAGCCGCGCTACAGCGAGTGGCTGGTGTTCGAGGGCATATCCGTGGACGAGACGGGTGCGTGCGTGCACCCGAGCGACCGTGCGCGTGTGCTGCATACCAACGTTGTCATGATGTGCCTGGGATAACCTGTGCACTATTACATACCAGCCCTTGTGCACAACCGCATTGAGAAGGTCTGCGCCATTAAGATATGTTTGGTTGGCCAATGCTGAACGCGCACGCCTTGGATGGCTTGTACCTCTGTACCTCCATGCGCGGCAGGCAAGCAGCACTACCTGGACGCCAGCGTGGCGTACAAGCGTGCCGTACTCAACGCCATTGACTACCTGGCCAAGTTCGGGTACACCAAGGAGCAGGTGCGTGGGAGGGGCAGGACACAGCCGACCGTTCCACGCCCTGCGGCCCTGGCCCCTTGCTGCCGCCTGCCGGCGCTGCCCGCCCCCTCAAGCCCACATCCCTTGCCTCACACCCCACACTGCTGGCACACTCGCTCATATCCGGAGTCCGGTACCGGGATGTGCCGGCACACCTCGATACAGCCCTGTTCCCATGTACCATCCGTCGCTCACCAGCTGGGCTCCTCTGCCGCAGGTGTACCTGCTGCTGTCGTGCTGCCCCTGCGAGGGCCGCATCAGCGGCATCGTGGACGTGCCCAACGCCGTGGCCACGCTGGCCATCCCCACTGCCATATTCGACCAGGTGCGCCGCGTGCATGGGACAATCCGATCCTGCGGGGCCGGGTGACCTGCGTGTGGCGGTGTGCGCTGCTTTTGATGCACCCTGCATGAAGACACACAGGACGAGCGCCGCTCGCCCAGGAGGGCTGTCCTACGGCCAGGAGGAAAGCTACCGTATTTGCTCGCATATGGGGTGCCTGCCAGTTGCATCCCGTGCGGACTACACCTGACTACACTAACACAGCCATAGATGAGGTGCCCAAAGCTCCACACCATCAAAACTGGCGTCAAGCCCCTACAACTGTGTGTCGACGCAGGATATCCGCCCCAAGGTCGGCGGCCCGCCTGTGGGCCCCCGCCTGGTCAAGCGTGGCGACGTGCCACGTGCCACGTACGACGGGGACAAACCCGTCACCATCAACGCCTGCATGTGCGGCGGGCACTGACGCATATCCGCAGCGAATGATGTACCATGTGGCCGTCGGCGGTGCGCCACCGCGGCTCAGGGGCAAATATGCATGCTGGCAATCCAGCGGCCGCAACGAACTGTAGCGGTCAGCACGTAGGCTTGAGTGAGGCAACCGTTGGTGCTGTAAACTTGGCGCAGCCTACCGTACTTGCAGTCTTCTTCATGCTCCAGGTACCGGTATTTCCTGGTATTTCTTACATGAGTGTCAGGACGGGTCTTTTCCTTGTAGGTGGGCCCTTCTGTGCACGCATAACTGTCTGCAGGATGGCTTGTCGGTATCGCCGTCTGTCCGCGTGTTGGCCTTCGCGGCAGCCGTTGCCGGGCTGGCTGTGGTTCTTCAGTGTTCGTCATCGTACGGCATCGGATTGGGCCTGTACTGTGCACCTCTTGCATTTACCATGTGCACATGCACGCGGAGTGTTGAAAGGGAGTGGTGCCCAGCACCTTGTGGGCTGGACACGGGTTGACACGGGGGAGCAAGCGTGACCTGGCGTAAGCATGTGCTTTTACTTTTGCCGAACTGGCGGCCGGGACCGGAGCGATATGTGAGATGCGTACCGAATGCTCAGGTTTGCTGTACTGTACCGCGCGGTCCGTACATGCGCACCTGCTCGGACTTGATGCTTGGTTTGTGCAGGCCCCGCACTCCGAGCGGAAGGGAGTCCCCTGTAACAAGGCCACGTCAAGGATGGTTGAGCAACCGCCCTATTAAAGCCTCACCGCCGAACATGAACGTCGTGCTGTCGGTGCATACCGTACTGTTGGTGCATGTGACGGCAGGTGGCACTCTCAGCCAGGGTACTTCACCTGCGAGTAACCGGCTATGTCATCACGGTATGGAGCTGAGGGCAATGGCTCCATACCATGGCGTCCATCGGACCCGTTCAAGACAGGACCTCGAGCCAGTTTGCATGTTGCGCAATATTAATGCGTGCTGTACAAGCAGTGCTCAATGGTCATAACACGGACCACACACACAGGTCCTTCTCTCGTGGTGGCAAACATGTTATGCGTCCAGTATATTGATGTGCGAAGCGTATGCACAACACGCCGCCACCCCCACCAGTCCCATCCCACGGACCGGCATGCCCGTAGAGGATTCACCGCAGCAATGGTACGGTACATCACTCCATCCAGCCAAGATTAATATTTGTAGGACCGCATTTTGCGGCGGCCGTGTGCCAGTGGGCACAACAGAAAGTAACCACATGTCAGGCATGTGTAAGAGCTGCTTTGCCAGCAGCTCAGTGGAATGCGTCAGGCCGACCATGGGGCCACAAGATGGCATCAGAGCCAGCATGTGCCAGCTCCTGTGCTAACGCATCATAATGAGATATTAGAAGTCATAGATTAATGCCACGTATGGAAAATCAGTGCCTCCGCCTTGCAGCCCTTCAAACCAGAGCAAACACGGCTACACTGCGGCCCAGCACACTCCAGTAATACACCCCTTTCGGCGGCTACAGCACGGCAGACACACGACCTGCGATGTCCATGTGCGATGACCAATGCGGACGCACGGCGCTAAGATTACCCACGACATTCAAACACGAGGTGACAGTCTCAATGCAGTAGATGGGCCAGCTGCTAGCCTTCTACCTGGCGAGGAAAGATGCCACATTGCCGTGCACAGTAGTACCATGTCGTGACTTGCTTCGTATCATGTCCAACATGCCACGGCTCAACGGAACAGGTGAGGCCGTCGTGCAAGCCGCTAAGCCCCTATGTTGTGCCAACGTCTCCCTCTACCAGGCATGCGGCGCTCAACGCGCCACACGTGAAGCAAGGACGCCCGCCAGAGACCAAATAGCTAGCGCTCCATCATTACGTATGGGAACTGCTTTGACACAAACGGAGTCGCCGATGCCTCCACCATCTGGGCGCAACGGAGATCCATACTGCGTTGCCACTGCATTAAGCCGGGGCGACCGAGCTGCCCTTGCCTCGGGCGAGCATGACGACAATGCCGATGACCACCAGGCCACCAACTGCAGAGGGTTAGGCCACAGGCAACCGTGTTTGGCTAGATGGGCAGTCACACAGTCGGGTGAGCTGTGCAGTGTGCTGCCCCGAAGGGAACCAACGAACTACAGCTATCTGCCTGTGGCGGACGAGTCACAAATCGACGCCAAAGCCCCCTCGCACAGGTACTCAAGGGGCAAACCAGGTGCGTCCCAAGCCTAAATGTGCTGGGCTAACATGCGCTAACACTAACATTGACTCATTTCGTTCACGTCATGGCGGCGCACTCACCAACGCTGCCGACGATGATGCCCGCCAAGGCGCCCGCGCTGAGCCCCTTCTTCTTGCCACCGCCCTGGGGCGGCGTGAAGGCCGGCGGCGGGACGTCGGCTCCCGTGGTCACGCCCGCCACCTCAACGTCAGCGTCGATGCCGTTGGCCGCCAGGGCAGCCTTGAGCTGGGCTGTGGGCGGGAACAGGGGTGAGGGGCAAGCGCGGGAAGGGCTGCTCAGAAAGCCTTTGTGTGTCAGCTGACCGGTATGTACCGAGAACGCCGGGCGTACTGCTCGGCGGCAACGCAGGCAGCCACCACAACAATACCGGTACCTCAGGTGCTGCTCACAAGCCTCACCGTTTGAACGATCACCGTTGTTGAGCAGGCCAGAGGCCTGGTTGCCGCTCACGACATCCTGCCCGGACGCCTTGAATGTGATCTCGGTCACAGTGCCCTCCGCCAGCCGCCGCCTCCACGCTACCATGCGCGCGGGGCCCACCGCCGGGGCTGGGTCGTCACCCCCGGTAGCTGCCAGGCGGCGGCGGGTGGCCGCCACCGCCTCCTGCCCCGGCTGCACCGGGTGCCAGTGCGTGGCGCGGGCGTGGGCCAGCGGCTGCAGGTCGAGCTCCCCCGCGGAGTCATCGGAGGAAGAGGAGGCGCCCAGCAGGGAGCGGCGCCGGGCGGTGGAGGTCGAGGTTGATGCTGCGCCGGCGCCCGTAATGGTGACCTGTATGATGTCACCGTAGGTTGCAATCGGTTGGCATAGACGGCAAGGAACACAGCTCACATTTAGTGCACATGCTACAGTGCACAACGGCTAAGCACCTACGGTCCCACTCGTCCCTTTCCCACGACGCAGGGCGACTGTGCTGGCGGGGCCGTTGGCCTTGCACACAATCACTGCCAGGACGCGTGTACACGTGCTCCGAAACTCACGTCGCCAATGCGCACGGGGCCCTGGTGGATGTAGGAGCGGATGGCGCGCAGCACAGCCTGGGCCTTGGGGGACACACCCCAGTTGGGTGAGCCGTCGCTGTTGGTGCCCCACAGCATATCAGCGTTGATGTCGCCGCTCAGCCGCAGCTTGAAGCCCAAGGTCATCTGCGCAGACGGGAGGGCAGTCGTAGGAAGAGAGTGAGTAAGACGAGGCTTCGCATTCCCCCGTGAGGCGCTTGTGCAGGACGCATGCCTGCAAGCACGCTCGCCCGTTAGTGCACCATTTTCCGACACGACGTGTAACGGTTGCATGGTCCAGAGCCAACCAGCTGCACACCACCTCACTCACATAGCTGTTGGGGTCGACCGACAGGGATGGGTCAACGCCCTGCAGCGTGCTGTTGGTGGTGCTGCTGCTGGTGTCGTTGCTGGAAGTAGCAGAGCGGTTACGGAACGTGGTGTAAGACCTGGGGCGAGGAACGACAAGTGCAGAGTAGGTGGCGGAGCAGGGGCCAGCTGTGAGCGCACAGGGACAACTTGGATTAGGAACAATAGGCGAGCAGGATGGCTCGCTCCTAAAATGATGGCGCCGTACGTTGCGCTGCCGTGACGAAAGAGCGACTTGTTATGGCAGCAATGCCAGGCAGCCCGCTCTGCAGAGCACATGCACGTTCCCATCCGTGCCGCGTCCCCATGTGGCCCTTCACGTCGCCGCACTCACGGTTTGACGGCGTTGATGGCCCGCATGGCGTTGTTGGAGGTGCGGAAGTGGCAACTGTCCTCGAGCGTGTAGGGGGTCAGGGGGTCGGTCTCGGGCGGGCTGGTGGCGTCAACGCCGGCAGCGATGGCGGCGTCCTGTGTGCCCGCGGGGTTGCAGAACATGAGGTCCTGATCCGCCCGCTGCTCGTAGAACGCGGCGTCCGTGACCTCGCGCCACGACAGCTCGAACTCAAAGTAGAGACCCTCCACCTGAGGCAAAGAGCAGGGGACGGACGTGACTGATGAGTACCTTACTAGCAAGTCATTGCGCTCGAAGGTTACCGACGACCATGGTTAAAACACATTGCAGCCGCTCGTCCCGGCAGGGGTAGGGCACCACACGGGTAGGGCTTGCCTAACGCGACTACGCGTCCGGCGGGACCCGTGCAACCCGTGCATTACCGGAGGCGACATGCGTGCACAACATCGCTTAGGGCACCCCATTGCCTGTACCTGGTAGTAGGTGCACCGCGTGGTGTCGAGGCAGTCGGGCCCGGCGCTCTGGTCGTGGAGAACTGGGCGGTGCGGGGCCGGTAGTGCAGCAGCCACGTGCCGTAGGGGCTGTAGGCGCCCGAGCTCACGGGCGCAGCGTCGGTGTCTGCAGCGTGGAGGCAGGTCATCAAGTGTGTATAGGGCTTGCAAAAGCGGAGCTGCAGACCCGCATGGCTGCAGAGATCCGTACGGCAATCAACTAGTCACTACTATTACTCACCGTTGCCGGCGTACTGCACCATGGAAGACAGCGGGCAGATGTTGTTGCAGAAGGAGGCGGGCACGGGGTGGTTGTAGGCCAACGGCTTGCCGTACAGCGCCGACACGGGGTCGGGGTACACGAGCGACATGGGGCCCTTGATGGCCATCATGGCGTCCGTGTCGTTGTCGCTGCCGTACGTGCTGACCAGGTTGGCCATGCAGGCACGGAACAAGTCCTTGCCGTCCTTGTCGCGGAACGAGTGGTTGGGGGAGGCCGCCTGCATGCGCACACGGGCACAGAGGGGAAGAACCGCTGAGTGGAGGCAGCCAAAAAGAGTTGCTAGGGACACAACACTTGCTCACGGCTTGCTGACAGCGCTCCCGGGTTCCCACGCCAGGCCCACCTCTGCGCTCTTGTGCGCCACAGACACCTGCACGTTGCGGTCCGCCAGCGCGACCACGCGCACGCTGTGCATGCGCACGTCGAAGCGATGGGTAGCGCGCGGCACAGGGACCTGCACGCGAACACACAGGGTATGCAAATAGCCTCAGGAGCCCAGTGAAGATAAAGGCGGCAAAAGCAGTAGATCAAGAAGTGCGCATGTGGGACCATGACTCCACCAGCAAGCCAGGAAGCGCGAGGAAGCACCGACAACGCAACGGGCGAAGCTTTCATAGGTGACGCACGTTCGCCAGCAAGTGGGACGCCTACCTGCACCACGGCCGCCACGCCCTGCGTCAGGTTGCGCATCACGTGCGCGTGCGTGCGCGAGGTGAGGGTGTAGGTGAAGGTACCACGCTTGCGGCTGGGGTCGACTGCCACGTTGGTACCGAAGGCGCTGGGCATGGCGCGGGGCGAGCTGGCGTTGGCGGCGGCAGGGAAGGGGGGCGGGGGACGAGGGGCCGAAGCAGAGGAGGAGGAGGAGCCGCCCAGGGCGGTGCTGTCGGCGATGGCCATCAGCTCGTTGTCCCTAATAGCGTCGTACACCTGAAGGGCAAAGGTCGGGGATTGTGAAATGATTGTGGAGCGTGGCAATGCCGGGTGGTCGAGTCGGTCGCTTTGCGGTAGCGTGGTACCAGTACTCATACGTAGTTATGCTCCCCACCTTGCTCCTCGTCCAAATGGTGGGGCGACCAGCATGACATGGGGCAGTGGATAGCTCCATGCACTGGTGCGCGCAGCAACTGGACAAGTGCGGTTGCATGGTCGGCAGCGTAATCAAGCTACCACGTGCGCTATCACACTGCGGGTTGCGTCCCCGCCCTCACCCGCAGAAGCACAGCGTAGATGGGCTCCGCGTACTGCATGGTGTTGAGGGTCTTGATGGCGCCGTCGAGCTGCTGCATGGCCAGCGATGGCTTGCCAGTGGTCATCTCGTACTGCAGCCCCAGCCTGTGGCACATGCAGCCAAGCAGCTGGGTCTCTGTGCCAGCGTTGTGTGACGCGTGTCAAGAAACGCAATGGGACTGCACATGTAAGCCTGGAAGCCAGCGCGGGTGGCTGGTTTGTGCTGAGCCGGTCATGCAAGCAAACAGTACTTGCAAGGCAGCAGCCGTGCCGGCAACTCACCTCCTGAACTGGCGGATGAGGTGGGTCTGCAGCAGGGAGCGGTACATCTGCAGCAGCACAACGCCGCCGCGGCCGCGCAGCGTAGCGGCAGCTGCCCACTGGCCTGCGGGAGGGAGGGACGAGAGGGCAAGACCAGGCCCAAAGAGCTTTAGCCAGCCGCAATGTAACACAAAGCAATGGTAGCAAGTAAACCGAGGCAGTGTGGCGGCAACAAGGTTGGTGCCCTTCCCACTGCCCAACCCCACCCCGGCTCACCCGGCTTGTCCCTCGTGTCCGACAGCACGCTGCCAATGTCCGACGCCACGCACACGGCGGGCGCGTCCTGGATGACCTGCTGTATCTCCAGGAACAGGT
>VFQN01005775.1_pt1 | contig 14803 bp, 9 predicted proteins | sample 3512371 | NCBI WGS metagenome assembly VFQN01 (sample SAMN10412370, study PRJNA504923) | tailings metagenome | isolation source: Replicate 2 from Balatoc abandoned mine | place: Philippines: Itogon, Benguet | collected 2017-08-28
TAGCGGGGGCAGGATTTGAACCTACGACCTCGAGGTTATGAGCCTCGCGAGCTACCGGGCTGCTCCACCCCGCGTTCCGTTCAGTCGGACACCAGCGTTGGGGGCTGGTGGACGGCTGATGGGAGGAAGTATAGCGGGCGATTATCAAAAGGGAAGTGACGCGCTGGCGAAATTCCGGAACTAACTGCGTCGGGGATGAATCAGGGGATTTTTCCCGTTGTTGCGAGGTAACCGGATCACGGCCCGTAGATTGACCATCGGGCTGGCTGCTGGCTGATTTGTTCGAGCAGTCCTGTGCTTGCGGCAGGTGCGGGAATCCTCGGCTGGTCTGGTCAGGATCGAACGGAATGGCAGGGTGAGACGAGTTGTCGGGATTGCCCTGACAACCGACACAGAAATTTGCGGGGATGCGAGTTTTCTGATTCACAGGGCGAACCGGATAGGTCGAGTTGAATCGAACAGGAGGTATCCTCTATAAAGAGGCCCGGGTTTCCCATTCTCCGGCCCTCTGCCGGTTTCCTTATTCCTCCCTGGCAGTCGAAAGGTTCCGTGCGTTGGACCTGGGCGAACTGGGAAATGCCATCCGTATCGTCGAATTGTCCGCCAAGTCGCGGCCGGCTGCGATCCGCGCACTGGTTCAGGCGGCGAATCTGGATGACGACAACGTCGCTCCGGAAAAAGTACTGGAGGCCATCGAGGAGCGGGAAGCCGCAGCGCAAACTCTTGTAGCTCCGGACTTTGCACTTCCCCACGCTTTTGTCGACTGGGATGGGGACCTGCGGATTGTGCTGGGTCGCAGCCGCAACGGCGTCGATTACGGACTGCCGACCGGTCAACAGGTTCGCCTGATTTGCCTGTTGATTATCGGGCGGAAACTGCAGCAGACGCACGTCGATGTGCTTGCGGCCCTGGCGGAACTGCTCAAGACTAACGAGTTCCGGCAGAATCTGATTGAAGCCAAGGACACGCGGGCGATTGATTCGCTGCTGGCGGAAAAAGCCGGCCTGAAAGCGGATAACCGTCCGCAGAAGCCCGCGAGTATTCCACGGGTGACGACGATGCTGATTCGCCAGGCGATTCAGCTGGTTGAAACCATCAATGCCCAGGCCCTGCTGATCGCCATCGACCGGGTCGAGAATGTGCCGTGGGAAATCGTGAATTCCTGGGATGGCAGACTGCTGATCGTCACGACGACTCATACGGACGATTTCCCGATTACCAGGCCGCAAACCCACGTGTTTGATGTGCTGCATGCCTCGCTGTCACGGATGGACCGGGCCAACCTGGGGCTGATGCTGGCAGCCTCGGAAGGCTTGCTAAACGAGAAAAGCAGCGTGATTTGTGTGACCGGCCCCGATGGTCGCCGGCTCGACAGCCTGTCGATCACCAAACCGGAAGCCCATTTCCGGGCCATGCTGTCGGAAAAGAGTCGCAAGGGAAAAGGGGCCATGCGCCCGGCGGTGGTCTTGCGGGTGCTGTCACTGGCGCTGGAAATTGCCAGCGAGGGACGCGAGGCGCATCCGGTCGGGGCGTTGTTTGTGATCGGGGATACCCGGACGGTGCTGCGGCAGGCCCAGCAACTGGTACTGAATCCTTTCCACGGATATTCCCGGCAACTGCGAAACGTCCTTGATCCCAGTCTGGCAGAGACGATCAAGGAATTCGCGCTGATCGACGGCGCGTTCATCATTCAGGGCGACGGGACCGTGTTGTCTGCCGGGACATACCTGATGCCGAAGTCGGCGACGAATGTCCATATTCCTGCCGGACTGGGGGCCAGACATCAGACGGCGGCGGCGATCACGGTCCATACGTCGGCGATGGCGATCACCGTCAGCCAGTCCACAGGCAGCGTCACGGTGTTTCGTAAAGGGAATATCGTTTTCACGCTGGAACGCAGCGGCGCTACCCGGTGGTGATGGCCCGATGGTGATAGCCGGGCTGTGATGCCCCGGCAGGAATGTATAGCGACTGACAGCCTGCGGCAGGATGTCGTGATGCTGAGGGCTTACGGATTCGTATGCCCCGACCTCGTTCCCCCAAAGTGCTTCACAGCAACGGGAACAGCGTCGCGCCGATGAGGGTCACAATCAAGCCGGTGAAGCCCATGATGCCGCTGAGTGGCGTCACCGTCTTCAGCGTTTCCGCTTCCGTCATTCCGGCGAGCCGTGAGATGATCCAGAAACCGCTGTCGTTCATCCAGGACAGCGGTTTTGATCCACAGCCGATGGCAATCGCCAGGTAGACCGGATGACATGCCAGTTCGCCCGAGGCGGCAAAACTGCCGAGAATGCCGACGCTGGTGATCATTGCGACCGTGGCAGATCCCTGGGCGGTACGGATGACGGCGGTCACCAGGAAACCCAGAATGATCACGACCGGGGTGGACGTCGTGGGTAAATGCCGGATCAGCGAGGCGACGCCGGTTTCCTGCAACAGCGTGCCGAAAGCCCCACCGGCAGCCGTGATCAGAATGATGCTGCCGGCACTGCCGAGGGCCGATTGCAGCGCTGGTCGCAGCTGGCTGAGAGTGGTTCGTCGTTGCGCGACCAGCATGATGATGGCGATGCCGGCCGCGATCATCAGTGCCAGATTCTTGTCACCGAAAATGTTCCAGAAGTGATGCACTTGCACAGGCAGGCGTTCGCCGAAATACGGGAGGACTGCCTGGCCGCCGATCAGCACGACGGGCAACAGGATCGGCAGCAGGGACAGCCAGAGGGGCGGTAGTGTGCTGTCGGGTTGCTCCAGGGTGCGTGTCAGTTCTTCCAGGGAAAAATCGGGCGACTCCCGCAGCGGCACCTCCAGATTCCGGTTAATCACGATCGCCGCCAGATAGCCGGCGGTGCTGGTAAACAGGCCGATCACTCCACCGACGAGGATCATCAGCCCCAGTTCCACATGCAGGGCTTCTGCCACGAACAATGGTCCCGGGGTCGGAGGGACAAGGGAATGAGCCATGGTGCCGCCGGTGAAGATGGCCATCACATACAGCAGATAACTGCGTCCGGTCCGCAGACGCATGGCTTTGGCGAGCGGCACCATCAGATAGAAGACAGTGTCGAAGAACACGGGAATCGCAAGCAAAAAGCCACTGCCGAGAAACGCAACCGGAGCCCCGCGCTCGCCGCAGATCCGGACGAAAGAACGCACAATGCGATCAGCAGCGCCGCTGTCGAGCAAACATTTCCCGATGATCGAGGCCATCGCGATCAGGATGCCGATGCTGGCGCAGGTGTTGCCGAAGCCGCGGGCAATCCGGTCTGGCACCGATTGCTGCGCCTGTTTCGCGGCATTCGCCAGGCCCGCGGGAGTCATGAGCGCCAGATTGTGGCCGAATTCCGGTAGCTCCTGCGTGCCTGGCTGGACGACATATCGTCGCCCGTCGCTTGCGGAAATGCGGAGTTCACCGATCTCGCGGAACGGTGCCTGATCGTCCTCCGCCTGCACCACCAGGACCGCCGCGCCCGGACGCAGTCCGGCAGTTGCGGGGGCCTGCAGACTGACCGTGCCAGCTTCCTGGTCTCGGGCGACGATTTTCAATCGTTCCTTGTCCTGAGCATAGCGCAGCATGGCCGACTGCGGCGTCAGGCACCCGACGGCGAGCGCGCCCAGAATCAGCGCGAGAAATGGTTCCAGCTTCAGAACCAGGATACCGCCGATCACGACGGCCATGCCGGAAAACAAGGCGATCAACATCACCAGGGTGGGTGTCATGGACTCGTCACTTCTGCCTGGGGAGCGCGGCCGACAGAATGAACGCGATGTCACAGCCGCCGGACGGTTCCAGTGATGCAGGAACCAGGTCCGACAACTGCAGAAGCGATTGATTGCAACAGCGATTTGCGCTACTGCCGTTATCGCCTGCGAATATGGGTCTGGTAGACCGTAAGGATGATTGGCACACCCAGCAGAATCGTCGCGACAAACGGGAACAGGCTCGGCATGAAGGCCTTCCACCACATGTCGTAGAGCACCCAGGTATCGAGGTTGGCCAGCACCACGAACGTCATGCAGCAGATGACGATACCGAGCTTGCGACGTTCTTCCTTCTCGTCCTCCGACAGAGCTTCCGCGGGCCGTTTGGTGGAAACCTTGTCGACCAGTTTCGCCGCGGTCCCGGTCGCCTTGAGGGGAGCTGCTTTCTCCTTGCGCAAGCCCGGCGCGTAATACTGGTCGATGGCCGCCTTGATTTCTTTCGGGGTCGCCAGCACCGGTCGCAGGCCCAGACCGAAGCGCAACCGAAACTCTTCCTCGAGTTCATGGCCCGGCTCGGACGAGCAGGCCACCATCACCCGCTCTCCGTCGACGAACAGCGGCAAACAGGTATAGCGACGCACCACGCTTTTGGGGACGTTGTCCAGCACGTTCTCGTCGGGAATCATGTCGCCGAGATCAATGTACGCAAGACCGATTTCCGAGGCATAGGCGCGCGTGGCAGTCGGCTGGTCGGCAAACTTCAATTGCACCACAGTGTCTCGCATCGACAGTCCGGTGCGATCGGCATGCTGTCTGGCTTCCTGAACCTGCGCGGCAGAAATCACGCCCTCATTTTGAAGGTATGTGGTCATCGGCTTGCGGCCGGTCGCCGGATCGGTGTCATCGAACTCACGACCGAGTTCGCGATCGTACTCCTGCTTCCGTTCGGCATCGGTCAGGCAGAGCATGGCCCGCGCCAGCTCGTTCAACAGATCCTGGGATTCCGTCGCGTACTGCCCGGTGGCATATTTCCGCACGTGGGCATTCAGCTTCTTGTAATTCTTGCGGATCTTGTCGACGTCATCCTCGAACTGCACCAGCCGCAGCAGTGCGTAATGATCCGGAGGCCGCGGCCCTTCCGGGATTCCCAGCCACTCCTTGTAGACATCAATTTTGGCGGCAGCCGGCATGTGATGGCACCTGGACGAAGATACGAGTTGCGGACTCGCAGGATCCCGCGAGCCGAAGTCAGAAGAGAGATGAGTCCAGTCTAGCGGGAACCGCGACGTCAGGCGACGCCAGACGAGTACGCCTGCCGGGCGCAGCGCCTGGGCAGCACTTTTGAAGTTGCGCCTTGCCAGATCCGGCAATCACGAACATCCACGCTCAGGGCGAGAATCGCTCCCTGTTCGGGTAGCACGCCTGAGTCCGCGAAGGGCGTGGTAATTTTCAGCGTCGATGAAACACGCCCTTCGAGAACTCAGGGCGTGCCATACAACCGCCCGGCGAACTTGCGGCGTGGACTGTGTTGCCCGCAAACATCAGGCGGCACGACGCAGGCGGCTGGGCACTTCGCGGAAATCGACCAGGGACGTGAGATTGCCGCGCAGGGGAACCGCCGTGAACCGGCCGTCCTGCCGCGAGAGGGAGACCGGGACCGTGCCTATCGGCGACAACATCGTGGAAATCACCTGACCGCCGATCTCGGCCCCGGGAACGACCGTCAGCCGGAACCGCTGCAGAACTGCAGGAATAACCGACTTCAGAATCGTCATGGCCAGCGGTCCGCCGAGGCACATCCGCGGACCGGCTCCGAACGGAAGGTACGCATAGGGCGAGGCCGCCTTCTGGTGCCAGCGTTGCGGCAGATAGGCGTCGGGTTCCGGATACAGGTCTGCTAACCGGTGGGTAATGAACTGACTGAAGATGACGCCCGAACCGCGGGCCAGTTCAAACGGCCCCAGCGTCGTCGGCTCGCTGGCGATCCGTTGTGAATAGGCAGAAGCCGGCAGGATGCGCATCGCTTCCTTGATAGCCCGTTCGGTTTCGACGAGAGCTTCCAGTCCGGCGGCGTCGGCGATCGGTCCCGGCAGTTGCTGCAATTCGGCATGAACGCGCTGCATGGTCGCAGGATGTTGCGCCAGCATCAGCAGCGACCAGGTAAGCGAGTGAGCCGTGGTCATGTGGGCTGCCCCGAAGATCAGCGCGGCTTGTCCCACGAGTTCTTCCTGGGTCAGGTGACCGCCGTCATCGTGAGCCTGCAGAATCATCGCCAGCACATTATGACCGGGATCGGACGATCGCCGATGCCGGGCAATCATGCCGGAAATTTCCAGTTCCAGCGTGGCAGCCATCGACATCAGTTCGTCGTAGCGGGCCGTGATTTCCGGGTCGGAAACGAAGACGCCCATCCCGAGTTCATGATTCAGCCGGACCCAGCGATCAATCATCCGCCCCAGTTCATAGGCCAGTTCGCAGTCGTCCATGCCGAACAGCAGGGTGCTGGTTACCCGCAGCATGAACTCCGTCATTTCCTGGGACAGGTCGCGTTCCTCGCCCGGTTTCCAGTTCTCCAGCATCGACGCCGTCAATTGTCCCACCGCAGGCAGGTAGCCCTGGATCGCCTTCTTCAGGAAAGCGTCCTTGACGATGCGCCGCTGCCGCTTGTGATCGGCTCCATTAGCGCTGAGCAATCCTGAAGTCAGTCGCCGCTGGGCAGAGTTTCGTGAGCCGCGAATCGCGAAGAACCGGGAATGAAATGTCGCGGCGTCGCTGAGGACCTGATAGTTGTATTCGGGACTGAACACGAAATGCAGCCGGGTTCCCTGATCTTCCAGAGCGGCGATGGAACCGTGTTCAGCATGCAGGGACCGCAGGACATCGAGCGGATCGCGGGGGAAATCGAGCAGGCTGCGCCGGGTGATCGGCAAATCATCCGACGCCTGGTGGATTTTCAGCGGAGCAATCGTCGTCGTCATCATCGTTGCAATCACGGTCGGCGGTGGCCTGCATCGTTCCGGCCGGCAGATCCTGCCGGTTTTCGCGGGTCTTGTACCAGAAAACGATCGTTTGAACCAAGAGCGTTTTTTTCCGGCCGTTCCTCGCTCTTGACAGTCCCGGATCTCCCGGCGACAACGCCGGTCCTTGCGATTCCGGAAGGTGTCGCTGACGAACGACCGTCAGATGCTGCCACGGGTCGCGGCATGGTTCCACGCGGTTCGCCGCTCCTGTCGCTGGCAGAGTTCTCCATGAGCCGATCTACCGCCTGTCGCTGTCTCGTCTGGCTGGTGATGTGGCCGTCGCTGCCGACTCTGGCGCAACCTGCCAGCTTCCCCCGGAATCCGTCAGCATCCGGCGGTGCCAGTCAGCCGGCGAGTTATCTGCAATACGAGCCACAAAACGAGCCGCTGCCGGATGAATTGCCGCCGTTGCTCAGCGAAGAGCTCTCGCTGGAATCCGGCCTGTCGACTCCTCCCGCTCCGGAACCACAGTTGCCCCTGGTGGCTCCGTACGGCACCAGCCTGGTCGTCAGCTGGACGTCCGGCGACGGCGATGCCCTGGGGATGACCGACATCGACTTTCGCCAGACGCTCGTCTTTCCCCGGCGTCCGGGTTTCATGATCAGTCCGGGCACGTCCGTTCATTTTCTGGCGGGACCGGAATCCGTGGATCTGCCCGAAACCCTGTACGACAACTGGCTGGAGTTTCGCTGGCTGAAGAAGTTCAACGATCGCTGGGCGATGGACCTGGCAGTCACACCCAGTCTCTATACTGATTACGAGAACACCAGTTCCGATGCCTTCCGGATGACCGGACGGGCGATTGCCGTCTGGACTCGCAGCCCCGAGTGGCAGATCATGATGGGTGCGGTCTACCTCGACCGGGAAGATATCGTCGCCCTGCCGGTCGCCGGCGCCATCTGGACGCCGAACGACGAATACAAGGTCGAATTGACCTTCCCGCGTCCGCGAGTGTTGAAACAACTGGCGCCGAAAGGCGAAACGAAACGCTGGCTGTACCTCGGCGGGGAATTCGGCGGCGGCTCCTGGGCGATCGACCGCGCTGACGGTACTCCGGACGTCTTCACCTACAGCGTGTGGCGAATGCTGGTCGGATATGAAACGCAGCGTGGAAAGAATTTCAAGACGCGCTGGGAAGCCGGCTATGTGTTCAACCGCAAGGTCGAGTACGAATCCGGCGTGGGCGACTACGATCCTGACAACGCGTTCCTGCTACGTTTCGGCGGATCATTCTGAGCAAATTGCGGCCGGGTGACATTTGCGTCCGCGAGACTTGCCAGGTCGCCTGCAGACGGTCCAAACACGAAGCGGCAGCGAGGATATCAAATGCACGTCCTCGCTGCCGCTTCGAGCCTGGGAACCGTCCAGGCTCAGGCCAGCACCAGTTCCTGCTGCCGGGCCAGTTTGTCCTGTTCCCGGGAATACTTCTGCAGGGCTGACGTGGCGGCTTCCGGCGAGAGCAGGCCCATGCGCAGAATGATCGATGTCAGCTGTTGCGGATTCTCCGTCTGCAGCGTCAACAGATGAATCAACTGATTGCCGGTCAGGTAGCCCAGTTCAATCGCGATCTCCCCGAAGCGACCGTCGGAAGCAAGTTGCTCTTCCAGCACCTGCTGGATCTGAAGTTCCGTCAGATATCCCAGATCGCAAGCCATATCGCCGATTCGTGTCGGTTCGCCCCGGCATTCCAGCAGGGCCCGGGAGACGTCCGTGACATCGAGCAGTTTCTGCTGGACCAGCCAGCGACTGAATCGCTGGGCGTTAACCTGCTGGCGCAGTTCGCGATCTTCCCGGGAGATCAGGGACGTGATTACCGCCCGGTTCCGCCCGCCGTGCTTGGCTTCATACATTGCCTGATCCGCCGCTTCGACCAGCCGGCGTCCCACGTCCCGATCCTTGCGTCCGGGAATGACAATGGCGGCCCCGAGGCTGCAAGTGACGCTGACCTGCAACGGCCCCTGAACGAACGGGGTCGCAGCGACTCGCTCCCGGATTCGATTGGCCAGGGTCTCTACCCCCTTTTCCGTCGGCTGATGGACGAGGATCACGATTTCCTCGCCGCCGTAACGAGCCAGCACATCCGACGCCCGAATCGCATCCTTGAACCGCTGGGCAATCTCTTTCAGGACAAAGTCGCCGAACGCATGCCCGTACGTGTCATTCAACGACTTGAAGCGGTCTACGTCGGCAAAGATCACACTGACCGGAGCAGCTTCCCGCTGGGCCCTGCTGCATTCCCGATGCAAGGATTCATCGAAATATTTGCGGTTATGCAGTTGCGTCAGACTGTCATGCACCGCCTGAGACTGCAGGATGCGATTCTGTTCTTCCAGCCGGCTTTTTTCCTCAACGAGTGCTGCGGCCTGGAACTGGGACTGGGCATTCGACGCATGCTCGCGCAAGGTCATCTGCAGCAGTTGCTCGTTCGCCTCAACCATCATGTCCGTCGAGTTGCCCAGGTCGGTCATGTCCACATCAAACAGATGAGCCGCCTGATGGGTTTTTTCCTCGCATTCCGCAAGGTACATCCGCAGGGAATCGGGATCGCTTTGGCCGAGTAACGGCCAGAGTTTCTGCATACGCTCCAGCGATTTCCCCTTGGCAGACGTGCAGAAATAGTCGCCCACCGCTGCCGCCATCGCTCCGCTCAGCACCAGTTGGGAGTCCGGCGCGCCAGCCCGCCGCGAGAGATCACTGAGCGAAGCACCTTGCTGATTGACTGCCCCCACCAGTACAGCGGGCAGTTTCCAGTTTTCCAGCAGTTTGGCCCCGATCGAGACATGATTGAAACCGAACTCGCGGAGTTCCACGATCCGCAGCGGTGCCAGTTCTGTCTGCGCCTGATCGAGCAACCGGACATATTCTTTCGGAATCGTCTTGAGCATTGCCAGCCGGCCCAGGCTCAACAGCAGACCGGTCAGGAACAGCTCGCCGGCATCCTGCCCTTTCCATCGACTGGCGAGAGCTTCCGCGGCGACAGCCTGCAACAACGACTGCCGCCAGAAGTTCTGATAGTGAACTGCGATTGGGCCGCCCTTCATGGAATCGTCGGCCAGTACAAAGCTCAGTGTCATGGACACCGAGACGGTCGTACCCAGCAGCGTCACCGCGCGATCCACCGTCTTCACTTCATGACGCAGACCGAAATACGAACCGTTGGCGGCCTTGACCAGCTTGGCTGAGGTCGCAGGATCAGAACGGATCACCTGAACGACGGCATCGATCGTCGTTTCCGGATCACGAACGAGTTCCAGCAGTTCCCTCGCCACCGTCGGCAGGGTCGGCAATTGAGACGATGACCAGATACGTTGGGGGTTCGGCATGATCAGTATGTCTGCTTCCGTAAACGCTTTCAGAACCGTTGTTCATCAATGGCAGCCTCGCCCGGGATTTCAGGGGCTGCCAGGGGAGTGTCCTGTGAGCAGGTACGCTCAATCTCTTCAGGCTCTCCAGCTGCTGTCTGCGTGTCGGTCGAACAATCATCTGCCGGCTTATCACCTGCCGGCCTCACAGGCGAAGATCCCGTTGCGGGCAATTTCCTGCGTCCATTTCTCCAGCTTTTCACGCAAGCGATCCGCGGTGAACGGTTTCACCAGGTAATCATTCACGCCCGCCTGAATCGCCTGGACGATCCGGTCGCGCTCTGCTTCCGCCGTGATCATGATGACGACGCAATCCGCATGGGATTCGCGCAGGCGCTGCAAGAATGTCAACCCGTCTCCTCCCGGCAGATCCCAGTCTGCCAGCACCAGATCGATCACGTCGGTTTCAAGACAGGCGAGTGCGCCATTACTGTTGTGCGCTTCATGAATTTCCTCAATTCCCAGTTGTCGCAGTTGCTGGTGCATGTGCACACGCATGATGGCGGAGTGATTGACCAGCAGTGCTTTCATGACCGGCTTCCCATGATTGGTCCTTCACAGTCCGCCCGGATTGACAATGTCCCATCGCCAGCCCTGTTTTCTGCGACGGACTCAACAACCGTCAGTGGTGCATCCGGATTTCGGCCCAGGTCATTGCAGAGGCCTCTCCTCAGGACTGGCTGACCGAATGCGATTCCAGCCGGTCTGCCGGACGATCCCGAAAAATTCTGCTCGCATCTGACCCCGGATGCGCGCTACGACATCCACCGAAAAAACAGTAGTTCAGGTTCGGCACCCGTGTTTCCCGGATTCGCCGGGCAAATGGCGAAATCCACCAGATTTTTATGCCCCGAACCACCACGCAGCCGACCCGGATTTCTCACCCTCAGAGAACTGACTGCAGCGTGCTCCGCAGGAATGCGGCTGATGCCATAGGACCATGACTGCCGGCCTTGGCTGAACCTGGACAAATTGTCAGAACAGAATCCGCTGCCTTTAAAGGTCTTTGCCTCAATTGTCGTCGGGACGTTTGAGTTTCTTTGATTTCATTGTATCGTGGGATTCCCTGTCCAAATATCATGTTTATTGCGACTCGATTTTAAGCAACGTCCAAGGCCAGCAGGGCTCGCACGCTCAGATCACCAGTCGAACACCTTACAAAAACGATACATTTGAATACAAACCAATGAGTGGCGTAACCTCTGGTACAGGAACCACGCCGTGCCCGGGAGAAATCCGCAGAAGGGGTTAAAGAATTCTGTGGACGCAGCTCCGCAACGCTCACGAGCATCGACGGGAAGCCTGACCGATACCCCAATCACTGCAGTCCCACTGCTGTGCAGCTTCCGGGTCCGGCTTTGAATGATTCAGAATGAACCTTTGCGTCAGGTCTGCATAACCGCTGGTATTGTTGTCGGGACCCCTGGTTTGTCAGGAACGGGAACCATTCATGCCCGCTATTCGGATACTGCTTGTTGACGACCACATGATGGTCCGCGAATCGCTGGCGCTCGCCCTCAGCCAGCAACCGGATCTGGAGGTGGTCGGGACGACCGGCGACAGCTCAGAAGCTGTCGCGCTGGCCGCGGAACTCCACCCGAAAATCGTCCTGATGGATGTTTCCCTGCGCGGACGGGGCACCTTCGAGATTGCCCGCGAATTACTGGCGCTGGGAGACGGCTTGCGGGTCGCCCTGCTGACCGGCTTCCTGGCCGATGTGTTCGTCTCCCAGACCCTGAAACTGCGACTGAGCGGCTATTTGCTCAAGAATGAACCGCTGAGTTTCCTGGTCGAAAGTCTGCACCGCATCGCTGGCGGCGAAACTGCCTGGTCGGCGGATGTGGAATCGCGACTCGTGTTCGATGAAACACGGCAGCGGTTTGTCGCCCGCTGTGAAAGCGACCTGGGGCTGTTAACCGGCCGGCAGGTCGAAGTCCTGCGGCATCTGGCCTGCGGGCAAAGCGTGAAAGAAATCGCCCGGGAAATGCACCTGTCGCAAAAATCGGTCGACAGCCACAAATACCGCATCATGAACAAGCTGGGAATTCACGACCGCGTGGAACTGGCCCGCTTCGCAATTCGCGAAGGTCTGATGGTTCCGTAAACGACCGCTTCCCAACAGTTACCGGACATTCCGGACACCAGACCACCAGACCACCCGGACACCCGACCGTCTGGCGGTCCTGCTGCTGACTGCTGGACCACACTCCGTTTCCGGGAGCGTTACGCCTCTGCAGTCTCCTGACAGCTGGTCTGCAGCCCCTGGTAAAAGTGTGCTACTCCAGGCAGCAGGATCGATCTGGAGGGAACTGCCCTTTTGCCGCCTGATCAGGCCATCTCTGCCATCGCGGCCTGTAACGAATCCTGAAAGTCGCGGACTCGCCGCCCGTCAATCGCGAGGCGGTTGCCTGCTGGACGCTGGCTGGCAGACCGGGTGAGGATCACATCAGGTTCCAGGGCACATAGCCAGTCGGCATCTGCGGCTGTGACGTCGCCAGCGATAAACACCGGCAGGCAGCTTTCCCGCGCTCGCAAGACGAAATCGCACAGGGCGACCGGAGACATGCAGTCGACAAGCCGGCTGCGATCGCTCGACGTCTCCAGCACGATTCCCGCGCACGCTGTCTGCAGGGCGACTTGCAACACCTCACCTGGCGACGGAGCATTGACGGCATCATGATCGGCACAGGCGACGGCAAGCCAGCGAAATTTGCGACCGTGGAGCTGCTCGACCTCTTCACGTCGGAGTTGCCAGAGCGATTTCCAGTCGGCCAGACTCCGGCAATCGCCGAAACTCCAGCGTAACCAGCGGATTTCCGCGGGCAGATACAACTGGTCCGGCAGCGGAGCGAACTCCAGCAGGTCTCCCAGATTGCAGCTGCAGCCAGTCCGTGAGTCCAGTTCGACCGCCTGGGAAACCAGGCCTGCCAGGGTCGAAATCCGCGTGCGTCCCGCCTCCTGATTCGACGGGAATTCAAAATCCAGGAGTTGTGCGCCGCCGGTAACTGCGGCTGCGACATCGTCCCGGTTTCGCACCGACACCATCAACCGCGGAGGCTGCGGCGATTCCAGTCCTGACGACTTCACGAAAGTTCCCCACACTCGCGTCTGCGGGCAAACACCGCTGCTCAGCAGCCAGCGTCGCTTTCAGGCAAATCATGGGCAGGAGATCATGGCCACAGGATTTGCCTCGCCCGGGAAAGACGAGTCGGGAAAACCTAGCTCAGGAATCGGGGACGGCCAGGAAAATTCCTGACAGACTTCGGGAAAGAACCCGAAGAAAATCTACCGAAACCGCTCAGGCAGTCTGGAACAGCAGTCCTCAAGGATTTGACGACAATGCCTGCTGTTCCAGCAGCCAAGAGTTGCAGTGAGAACTATGGCTTCGGTGCGGCAGCCGGAACCTCGCGACGTGCCCGTTGCTCTTCCCTGCGGGCGGCCCGGACCATGCTTTGGTCGAATTGCTGGGCCACGGCTTTGCCCAGCCACTGGACATAACCGGGTTTTGCGTCAAACCGCACCCGCACTCCGGTGTCGGTGGGGTTCCCTGTGATCCGCAATTCATCGTTCTCCGGAGCGAAGGCATCGACCACGGTGCCCAGAAAGCTGTCCGGCTTCGGCCCTTCGCTTTCGCCGACACCAATCGTCACCCAGTTCGAGGCATGCGTGGTCATCAGAAACGGAGCACTGGCCCGCTGGGGTGCTGCGGCGTCCGGCCCCTTGTTGATCGTCGCCACGTAAGACTCCAGTTGCTCCCTGGCAGTCTTCTGGCCGATCGCAAACCAGAGCGCCTGCGGTGTTGCATACAAATACAGGTTGGGAGTATCCCCGAACATGTTCAGGCCGAAGCTCTGTTTCGGCGAAGGCAGGGGCAACTGATGCACGGGCAGACCGGCAATGGTCGATTCATTCAGCTTCAGCCCTTCCAGCGCTGCCCGCTGACCAGCTGCCGGCACCGCTGCCGCAGTGTCTTTGCCAAACTGCAGAAAATCACTGAGTTGTTTGGGAAAGTCGCCCAACGCCAGCACCCGGAAGCCGCCGATCAGCCGGTAATCGGCCAGATCAGTCCCGGCCAGCTGGACGAACACGTCAAACCGGCCGTCTTCCGCGGTATTTTGCAGGCTCTGGAAGAAAGGCACCGCCGGATCAGCCGTCTGTTCCGATTTTCCGGCTGCTTCGAGGGCAGAGGTGATATTCACAGTGGCCAGCGCGAATGCCTCTACAAATGGCTTGCGACGCTTTTCATCCAGCTGCATCGACGCATTGATCGTGAGCGTCGAGGCTTCATTGACCACCGGCGCAAAGTAGCTGCGGCGGCCGGCCAGATTCTGGAAATACTGTGCCAGACCGCTGTCCCTGGTGCCGTTCAACTCGACTTCCAGGAACCCGGTCTGGTCTTCCAGATGCGAGAAGCCGCCGACCGTCAGTTCCTCACCCTGCGACACAATCATGTCGAGCAGATCGACGAGCGATTCCCCGTTTGCCCGCCGGACGCGATACGCCGGTTCCGGCTCCCCGTCGCGCTGCTGCAGCCCGGCCAGCGCCTGGTTCTTGAACAGCTCGAAAAACAGTTTCCTGGTGTTGGGCGGGATGTTTTTCAGCAGCAACGAATAAGCAATGTCGTAACGATTGGTCAGCTTGCTGACGAGCCGTTCCGGAGCAGGAAACCGGCGATCCAGTTCAGCACTGTCGGACAAGGGCACCATAAACAGGTAATTGTTC
>VFQN01005776.1_pt1 | contig 14802 bp, 20 predicted proteins | sample 3512371 | NCBI WGS metagenome assembly VFQN01 (sample SAMN10412370, study PRJNA504923) | tailings metagenome | isolation source: Replicate 2 from Balatoc abandoned mine | place: Philippines: Itogon, Benguet | collected 2017-08-28
AGACTCGGGCATCTGTTGCTGTACCGTAGTAGGACAAAACGGAGGTTGCTATCTGCCAGGCCTGATAATAACACGAGGTACATCAACACACAAGAACGAACCTAGGCTGACTGTCCCCTCAGCCCTCACGCAATACCAACCGCGTTCCCTTGCCCTCAAGACGCCTTGCTCTGCCATACATTGGAAGCGAGATTCAGGCCGAGCTGCCTGCTAAGACAGCATCCTGTCGTGTTTGGTGCTTGCGGTGTTTGGACCGCCTCTAAACCGCAACTGCCCGGAGCTACGTCAAAGGCTGTCGCTGGATAGATGGCCATCGGAATGGGACAAGCAAATACATCCTGACTCCTTGGTTAGTTGTTACATGGTTTCAAACTGGCCACGCTGCACAACTCGCTCCTGCACATCACAACCCATACCGGTATGACCTGTTCAGTGGTGCAAAGCCACCGGCCGCCACCGATATTCACGGTACAGTGGAAAAGGCAAGAAGCCTCTGGGTGAGGGCCTGGACCCCCTGCACCCGGTGCTGGGGCGGTTGACTCCTACCGGTACAGTGAGATGGGTGGGAACCCCGTGTTCCTGATGGCCGGGACCAGCCTTGTTCCCCGGTTGGGCCTGGTTGGGCCTGGGCTATGGAAGGGGACCAGAGAATTTTACATACCGTACCGGTACCCTGTGCCACCTTACCCCGTGGTCGCCCTGCGCTGCGATACTTGCCGTAACCTTTTGCCGTACCCCTTGTGCCCTGTGAGCGTTGCTCCTTAGTAACCCTGTGCCAGCTTGCCCCTCACCCACGCAAAAAAAAGACCCACGCAGTGCCGTCTTCCCTAGGCTACTCCTACGCCCTGGTCAATGATTTGCCACCGTGCTCCAGAGTGCCTTTGCCGCCTTGCTTGCAATGCCGTTGTGCAGCCTTGCTTTAGTTCACCATGTGCAGCCTTGGTCAAGGCCTGTCATTCGGATGCCGCATGCCTTTGGGCAGCGCTGTAATGCCTTGTTTCTGACGCCCAAGAGATGGCAGCTACAAGACATGCTTGCCCAGACAGGCCAACTTGCTCAAAGCACGCGGTGCAGCCCCAGCAGCGCAGCTGCAGATTTGCAGTTGCCTCAATCTCAGTGATTAATCAATTGCCTCAATCTCAGTAATTAATGTGCAACAAAGCTTTGACACCGTGGAACATGTGCCATGCCGTAATTTAGTTAGAGAATCTCCCATGACCGATGGATCTTCTTTGTGCTTGCATGTCTGGTGTGTCTCCCATGCCTGATGAGGCTTCCCCGTGCCTTTTTGGGCACGCTGCGTACATGTGTCGCTGACCCCTGACCCCGACTGCCCAAGGATGCGTAGCCTATAGCTGGGTTGGATCCGGTGGAAGCGGGAGACGAGCACACTGGAATCCAGTCTTCGGTCGTTACATGGCCCCAAAGCGGGCGTGCCGCACGACCTGCACCACAGCCACATCACAACCCATATGACCTGACATGCTCATCAAGGCCATCACTTCCTGTGAGTGATGTACTGCCACAACCAACATCCACAACAACAAAAAAGAATGTTCGTTAGTGTACAACGAAACAACAAGGAAGCCCCCTCAGCAACGCTCGGCTCGCAAACCCTCCATACCGGATCTCGCTCGATCTCTATGAAAGACGTATGTCTTGATTCGCTAGCACACCAAGCCGCTCAGGATGAGTCCCACATGTTCCCGGTCAGCTCCACACCAACCGGCTGCTCACGACGCTCTGTGCGCAGCTATTTACGCAGAGGGGGTGAACTTGGTGGCAAAAGCGAAGGCGTTGGCCACGGTGGGGTTCCCGAGGTGGTCGTCCAGGTTCTGGATGGGGCCCTTGCCGGTCACGATGGCCTGCACGAAGAAGCCGAACATGGAGAACATGGCCAGGCGGCCGTTCTTGATCTCCTTGACCTTCAGCTCAGCGAAGGTGTCGGGGTCGTCAGCCAGGCCCAGGGGGTCGAAGGCGCCACCGGGGTGCAGGGGGTCCAGGCCCTCACCCAGGGGGCCACCGTTGGCGCGGTAGGCCTCAGCCAGGCCCATCACCACAACCTAGGGAAGGCGCAAGCAGTGAAAGCGACTGATTAGCGGTCAGGTAACACAGAAGGCGGGGGAGCAGGTTACACATGTGAGGGCTGCCACCACAGCAAATCGCTGCTAGCAAAGCAGATCACGGGCTGCAAGTCCCACATACTTTGGAGGGCTGAGGCACGAATGGCACACGCTTAAGAGCAACATATCCGGATAGGCAGCCCAAGCGTACCTGGAAGGCCAGGGTGGCGATGATGGACTGGGCGTGCACCAGGCTCTCGTTGCCCAGGTAGTTCAGGCCGCCCTCCTGGAAGATCTGGGCGCCGGCCTTGAACCACACAGCCTCACCGAACTGGATGCCGGCGGACTTGGCCTGTGGGACGAGGGACAGGGCCGGATGCAATGAGTTAGTAGTGTGGGAGCGTGTGGACTGGATGAAGGCACAAAGGCATGGCAATTTTCAGGAGAAGGGCCCATGAACATACCGCAGCAAGTTTTACATGCACTTGACATGACTTGGGTGAATGATGCCCGAGTCACACTCATTGATGCCGTATCGAGCGCAAGCATAGACATGCACATCAGCCCCCGACCCAGGCGTGAGCACACTAAACCCATTAAACACTGGGGCTGTGCCTCTGACCCGAACCCACCAGCAGCTCGGGGGTGACGCAGCCCAGAGCGCCGAGCATAGCCCAGCGAGCGTGGATCAGCTCCAGCTCGCGGTAGCGCTTGAAGGTCTCGGGGTCGGCCGACAGACCGGCAGTGTCCCAGCCGTAGTCACCGGGGAACTCGCCGGTCAGGTAGGCGGGGGTGTCGTTCTCAGAGAACGGGCCTGTTACAAGGGAAGATGGCAAGAGATAGACTGTTACGCTCCAGCATAGGGTCAGGTGCCATACTGCCGCAGCGGAAAGTGAAAAGCGCAGGCGCATTCCGTTGCTGACTCGCTAGTCAGGTCGACACCAATGCGCCGCAGCTGGTTGCAAGCCTCACCCAGGAACTTGGGCCGGTCAGGGCCGTACCACTCGACAGCGGCGCGGGGCACCACGCGTGCAGCCTGCGAGGGCGGGACACGCGCATGTCGCGTGGTAAGTGATTGGGTTACTAGGTGGCAAGGGCACGTTACCAAGATCCGGCCATAGATTCCTACTGAAGTGCAGAAAATACGCTACGATATAGAGCTGGCCTACGCGTAAGAGCAGGATACGCGAGACCGAATCCGGATAAGCCCTTACCCGGCTGCTGGAGGTGGCGCGCACAGCGCTGCGGGCAGAGGACTTCATGATGGCGGCCATTTTATATTTGTAGCTGGTGAACCTGCTATACCTATTCAGCGTCGCGGGCGCCTTTTATTAGCGTTCGGGCGAGGGGATCTGCCCTGCCGTACGATTCGACCCCCGATGCTGTCCAATAGAGCTCCAGCTCCTGCAAAGTAATGGAAGCGATAAGTGTACTATGCTTGCATCACTCAGCCCAACACGGACTGGGGCCCGCATTTCACTTTACCGGAATTTCCGTTATGTGGCCAGGGTGCTTTGTCTCTTCGGGGGCTACCCGGACCATTCCGCATGGTTGGCAGGTCGAGAAGAACTATACGAAGTCCTGGAACAATCTAGGAGCAACATTTGGTGTTTTGGGACGCAGTGCTGTTTCGCAACGCTCATGCAGTTGTCGCCAGCGCAGCTTGGTGTAAGCCAGCCGCGACGGCATAGACGCGCCTTTCGATGTCTTTTATCTTCCTGAATGGGACTCTTGTCTTGGGCTCGCCTGGCTGTGAGCCTCGTCCGCTGTCGCCAACGGGCGAACGGTGTTGCCGATCGCGATGTGCCAGGGAAGGAAGGGAGCGACGTGCAACGGTGTGAAAGCGCCAGCTCTCTGTGGTCCAACATGTTGGGTTTGTGATGCACTACCCTTGCGATGGCTGAGGTGTACTCTCAGGCGGAGACGGCTGGAACTGGCTGGCTGCGTTTTGGTCCACGCCATCCCTCTCTGGAGCTGGCTACTGACTAGTTGTGTCCGGTGTGGGGGCATGTTCGCAACGGTGCTGTCGTGCGAATGACTGCTGAGTTGGAACCTCCCTAGGCATGCACAAATCGTGTCGTCGTCGGTCCAACCGTGGCGTACCGCGGCTACAACTGAGCGTTGAGGGGAGGCACGGTTTGATACCCTGACACGCTGGTGGGGTGCACAGGGGGTGGCATAGAAAGAAGCCTGTGGCTATGCTACGGGTTGAGTGTTGTGGAATGCCTTGGGAGCCAGGGAATGTACCGGTATGGACAAGTAAGGAGTCTCCAGGGCATCATGGATATCCCTGCCCCGCTCCACTTGTGGTGCAGTTGGGTTTGACGCCAACTGTTATGCTGGTAACGTGCCGTATGTGTTGTGTTTTGGCTGAGCCACTTGGCTTGAGGTCCCGTGCTCCGCGGGCATGGCGGGACATAGCACGTTGCATCAGTGCGCTGCCTGTCAAGTCAAAGCTCTTGCCGTGTGTAGCTCTTGCCGTCTGCGTAAGGCTGTCCGAATTTCTGCTGTCTGAACTGAGATGACAACGCACGCAAGGCGCATTCCGCTAATGTGCTGATACATATTATGCTGGGGTGACAGCTATTGCTGGACTTCGTTGGCAATGCTCCCGGTACGCCTACGGACCGCACCCTCGAGTAGCCGAGAACGGTGGACCCCCCTGGTAACAGGCCTGCTGGCTCCCGGCACCCGTGTTTGTTGTAAGTAAAGTAGGAACAGGCAGGAGGAACAGAAAAATAACTCTAGCTTGATGGTTTGCAACGTGCCTGCGACAGGCCCACTTGTCACCCGCATGCATATGGGACAGGGGAGCTCCCATGCCAAGGGAGACCGACCAGAACTATGGCTTGCACCTCTAACGGGGCAGGAATTCCAAGATAGCATGATCTTCCACACTTGAGATATGCTCAAATTTTAGGGTCAGTTGGAGTTCAAGCTCGCACTCGGCTCGTGTTCGACGGTTTCTAAGAATGTATTGCGCGCAAGTGTTGCCAGCCTGTGCTGTGCGCTAACGCCTTTCACTGCACGCATTTACAGAACGGTCGTCTACAACTACTACTGAGGGCCATTAGCAACCGGCAACTGCGCACCAGCTTTTGTGCTAGCTGTGCTCCCAAAACCTGACCCAAACATTGAGCGCAAGCAGATGTCCTGGAACTCCTATAGTGGAGATGACTACAATGTATCGCGGAAAGTAGGAAAGGCCCTCGTCTTACCGACTGCGCCAGCATACTCATTTGGAGGAAGATATGAGCGAACACCAGGTACAGAAAACCGGCGGCTCGCATAGCCACAATGACTTGAGTGTTTATGGGCACTTGCGTCGCTGCCATGGGACGGAACTGCCCGCAACACGTGCCTCAGCTTGGCATCGCCCCCGCGTTTGCAGCCGACCCCGGGCCGGGTCCAGGCGCGTATGGGGCGTCGCTCACAAGCAGCAGGAAGGGGTCTTCCTTCGGGACCAGCACACGCGACGGACGCCCGGCTTACCCGTCGCCCGCGGGAACCGACTACGCGCCCAGCTCATCCTCAGTGGTTCGCAGCAAGCCAGCGTACTCCTTTGGCGGCAAACCTCCAGGTGCGCACCCCAGACGCCATGGGGTCCAAACGCATCTGCTGCACGCTTGCACAGTGTGGCAATTGGCTTGCGCAAAGAGGCAACAGCAAGGCTGGCGTTACGCCACCATGCCTTCATGCGCGCTTGCCATGCCAAACCGGCCATTCACAGTACCGTAGTTGAGGCTGCAGCAGCACCTACGGCTTCCTGGTCGTGCGTGCATAATAGTCCCCAAGGTCTTCCATGTGGGTCCCCTCGTGCAACCAATCGCGTTTGGGAGTACACCGGTGGTGGAGTGGTGCCACCACAGGGGCCCTCAGTGCTGACTCATACGTTGATGCGCCCCCGCACGCAGATCCCTCCGCGCGGCATCGCACCCCCGGGCCCGGCGCCTACGAGCCCACAGCAGCAGAGAAGCTGGTTAAGCCGCAACACGGGGGGTACTCCATCGCGCAGCGCCCGGAGACGGCGGGAGCAGCCGACCAGCGGCCGGGGTGGGTGGGTTGACGTGCGGCACGGCACGGCACATGACGCGTGGTTACAGATCGCAACATAGGGAGGGTGCGGTGTGGTCTGTGGTGTCGGGCATCGAGGGGCTTTGGGCTGCAGGGCGCTCACGGGGAGCAAGGGGGCACCGGTGCCCGGCAAAGAGCTACTGCAGCGAAGCAGACACTGGCGGCAGGAAGCCGTGGCCCAACAGTCGGGTGGCAGGTGCTCAGGGCCAGCAGGGGGCCTGTGGGTCGTGGCTACCCGTGGCCCAATCGCCCCACGGGCCTCTGTGCCATGTCCACTGGTGCGTCGGGCATCACGCGGGGCAGACCGGTGCCGGCCAGCAGTTTGGGCCCAGCAACGCCCCGCTTGCCTTCTGGATGCATGGCTGCATGCAGCTCATGTGGGTACACGACTGCGCATGAGGGGTGCTTAGGTTGCGCCTGCTGGGGCCCCAGGGGCCTGAGGTTGAGGGCGCATCAGGACACACTTTAACCGGTCTGCAACAAAGCCGTGCATCGGGACGCACATGCAGCGCCGTATAAGGGTCGCAGCTGCTACCTTGGTCTCCGTGCAGCTTGCTTCCGGGCCCCGGTGCCTGCACGGCCGTGTACATCGGAACCCACCTCAGTACCACCATGGGCTGGGGCCGCATCACGGCAGCTGGCATACGATCGGTTGCTAGTCGCAACGCGCTCCTGTCCGTTACCGTTTGAGCACCACAGCAAGGTGTTGCGCCATAATAAAGCCCGTCCTCCTGCCCTGTGCTTTCCTCTGCTCCTCCGCCTGCAGGCCCGCGCACTACGACCAGTTCTACTCGCCCCGGGAGCCGCGGGCAGCCAGCCTCAAGTTCCGCAACAACATGCCCTCCACGCAGGGAGCCACGCCCGGGCCGGGGGAGTACGCGCTGCGCAAGAGCGTGTCGCTGGGCACCGGCAAGACGTTCGGAAGTGAGTGGGGGCGCACGGGGGCCCATGTCATCGGCAACACGTGTCTATTCAGCACCCGCTGGAGTGCTTACACGTCTGAGGCCCACTGATGGGGCAAAAGCCGTACGGCCCGCCGGGACGCTGCAGTCGTGCGCACCAATGGCCAATGAGTGGTGCGGCACCTGGAACCCGACTTTGGCATACCCGCCACTCACTCGCCTGCACACTTCCTGCCCACCCACCCCTTCCCAAATGGCCAGCGAGCCGAGACTTCCGCTCGCTGTACAACGGCGTGCCGGGGCCCGGGCAGTACGGCACGCCGTACGACCCCGCCAAGCCCATGCGCGCCAGCTGGTCGGTGGGACGAGCAACGCGGGACTCTACCGTACGCTCGTCCGGCCCGGGACCCGGGCAGTACGCCGTGCAGCCGGTCATCCCCCGGGCGGGCGGCTTCAGCCCCGCCTCGGACCACAAGAGCGCACCGGCGTACACCTTTGGCGGGAGGTGCATACCTGGCCGGCCGGAGCTGGGCCCCGGGCCAGCCGACTACGGCGTGCCTCGGGACCCGGGCGCGAGCAGCAAACCCGCGTTCTCCATAACCGGGGCGGTCCCCAAGGACAACCGGGAGAAGGTTCCGGGGCCGGGCGCGTACGACTCAGGCCGCGCTACGTCCTTGGTGCGGAGCAGTGCGCCTGCTGTGTCGCTTGCGTGGCGGGCGGAGGACTGCGGGCCGAAGGGGCTGCAGCCAGGGCCGGGGCACTACTCGCCGCACGAGCCGGACGGGAAGCTTGGCGTCAGCCTCAAGTTCCGGAACGACGTCCCGCCGGACTTTGCTGCCAACCCCGCGCCGCATGATTATGCGAATAAGGACTTTGTGGGCTTCGGGCAGGAGTTCACGACGACACGCGGCGGCACGCGCGGCTTCACGATGGGGCAGCGGTATGCGGACAGCTTGCGGGACCCGGGGCCGGGGCCACAGTACCGCATCGGGTGCAGCACATTGGGCGTGGGGCCGCAGCCAGAGCTGCTCAAGTCCAAGCTGGACCTGACCGTGGTGTTGTAGCGTGTAGCGTAGTGTCATATCGAGCCATGGTTCTGGTCGAGCTGAATCTCCATTAGGGGTGTGAACATAGTGTGTCGCGGCGTGGCAAGAAGGTGATTGTTCGTCAGTTGTGGGGAGGTACGGCCTGAATTGTCGTTGATGGGGCTGGTTGGGGTGGTTATGTGAGCTAGGGGGTGAAGAGGAGGGCTGAGGAGGGGGGAGGCACAGCCCAGGCACGGTATTTTGGTGTGGTAACTGGCCAACGGGTGCAATATGCGCATACGGGGGTTGCATGCAAGTACAGGACACCGTGGCATATCACGGCGGGCTGGGAGTGATTCTTGCACTCGTGGAGTGATGGATGTACCGGCGACGTTGCGGTACATCAGATGGCTAGGCAAAGACCTAAGACGCTAAGAGACCTCTATGCACCATGGCGCGGACGATGTGCGCTGCGTCTGCTGCACCAGCGAGCAGGAACTTAAAATGTGCTGACGCATTACGTGAGTACACTGGTAGGACTGACTATGATGATGAAGACGAGTGCCCGGCGTACGGTAATCGAGGCGAGGAGCCGTGGACAGGAGCTGGAAGCAGGGGCGGTACCTGGGCGGTACTGTACGGGGGCAATGGCATCGGTGTGCGCCACGATTGTTGCGCACTTGCGCTGCTGCAGCAGTTGGGCATCTGAACCCGGGTGTTGCACAATCCCAGTCTGTCGCAGTTTGGATGCATCGTGAGTCCCTTGTACAGCCAGGGCCTCTGCTGTCCTTGGCGTTGCCCCACGGTGATGCGTTAAGAGTCCGGTTACAGCCAGCGAGCCAGGGAATCCACTATAGGGTGTCCGGGCTCAAAATTGCGTGCTCACATCTTGGAAGCGCCTGTAGCGCCCCACACCAAGCGGAGCAGTGCCCATCTTAAGCGTCCGTACACGGCGTACAGTGGCACTACCGAGACACGTGACCTCGAGATGGCTGACGTCAACACGCACACGACAAGATGTGTCGTCCAGCCTCCAACGCGATTACGGCTCCTGTCCGCAACAACAGTGCTGCCTGAAGCTGGCCTGAAGCCACATTACCCGTTGCACGTGGCAACCCATCTTCAGGAACTTCGGCAACTGCCCTGCAAATGATATGCCAAAAATGCAGGCTTTTCCAAACCACAGTCAATGCCGTTGAAAGCTGCCACCCAACATCTAAAATTCGAACACCCTGCACTGGCCACGCGCTGGCCACCTGCCGACCTCACAGCCCGTCATCCCGCACCTCCCGCTACCCCCAAGCACCCCTACGGCCCTACCGCCTCGACCCCCGCGACCGCCGAGTGCTGGACACGAACGCCATGCCATCGTCTTCCACTGCTGGCGGCGGTGGCGGCGGCGGCGGAGCAGAGCGTGCCGCCGGCGCCGCCCGACTACTCGGCGCCGCCGCCCTCGCCGCCGGCCGCTGCACCTCCTCCTCCTCTTCCTCCTCGTACTCTTCGTACTCCTCCTCCTCGTCCTCCTCCTCAGCAACAAATCGCCCAGCCGAGGGCTGCTGCTGCGCTGGCCGCGCCGGCGCCGCCCTGGCCGGAGCAGCAGCAGGGGCCCTCCTAGCAGCGGCAGCCGCAGCCGGCGCCGCCACCACCTCCTCCTCCTCGCCCTCCTCGTACTCCTCCTCGTCCATGTCCTCCAGCAGCAGGCCGCTCCCGGCCGGGGCCTTGGGCGCAGGGGCCTGCGGCGCGGGCTGCAGGCTGTCCACGAAGGCACGTGCCCCGCTGTGGCCCAGCCGCGTGAGGGCCTTGGCGATGGCGGTGCGGGAGGGGCCGTCCAGGCCGCCGAACGAGTCCGAGGTGGCCTGGGGAGGGGAGGGGGGGAGGAACGGAGAGTGTGTGCAAAGTGGAGAGGGACATGTGAGCTCAGGAGAGGTGCGGCAGAAGGGCAGGTGCGTGCAAGCGCCAAAGCGCTGGGTGCTGGCAATTGGGTGGCAATGTCGTTCTCAGCTCCTCGTCAACAACGAGTTGCCAGCACACTCCACTGCCAATGCCGGGAGGGCGCACGACGGAAACCCCCCCTAAGGCATTGGGTGGACGGGTGCGGCTCACCTTGACGGCCTCGAGTACGGCAGCCGTGTTCGCACTGTCGGGCTGGTAGGCGTACGGCATGGTGGGCAGTACGGCAACGGCGTCGGCCAGGTCCTGGCCGGTCCTGCTGCGGGCAACGGCAGTCTGCGGCAGGGCAGGGCGGGGGGTGGCGGGACGGCCAAACGGATCAGGCAGGGCATGCGACAGGGCTTGGCGGCGAAAGGGACAGGGCATGTCGTGTACAGCTGTCTTTGTGTGAGCTAAATCAGGTCCACACAACACAGATACACAAATAAGGGTTCACTCGAGGCGCTGTCCGTGTCCCGCCCCTAGCTACAACCAGTCTCCCGTGCGCGCCCCCCTTCCCCCTCTTCCCCAACCCGCCCGCACCCTCGTCCCCCACCTGCCCGCCGCCCCACTCCCTTGTCCCGCCCCCCGACCCTGTGCGTGGCCCAACTCCTCCACGTCCCCACCCACCCGCAGCGCCTTGTGCATGGCCCGCAGCCACAGCTCGTCCGGCTGGTGCCCCGCGCGCCCCAGCGCCCCCGCCAGCACCGCCAGCCGCCCCGCCGGCAGCTGCCCCAGCCCCGCGCCCTCCGCCACCGCCAGCAGCTCGTCCGTGAGGTCCGCGCCCAGCTCCAGGCCCAGCTCGCTGCAGGCGTCCACGATGGTCACCACCTGGGGGGAGGGGGCATGGAGCGTGGGGGGTGGGCGTCAGGGTGTGATAGGCCTGGGTTTGGTAGGTGCGCTTGTGGGCATGACTTACCAAAATAAAGGCTAGTGCAGATCGCCGTACCGCCCCAGCACCTTCACGGGGGAAGCCACTGAGCTTGCGCTCGGCTGTAACCCCGGACCGCGACGCCCAAGCACCCCAGCACTCCTAACCTCCCGCACTGTTTGCAAGCTGGGACAACCACCAAGCGCACCGCACCTGCTTGGCGTCAAACTCCGCCACGTGCTCCGCCAGCGCCGTGACGTACTCCCCCGCCCACTCCTCGTCGGGCGCGTAGCCGTAGATGGACAGCACCGCCGCCACCACCGCCAGGTCGCCGGGGCGCATGGCGGCAAGCAGCGAGGGAGGCGGCGGCGCGGCGGCGGCGGCCCGGCTGCGGGGGGCGGCGCGGCGGGCTGCGGGCGCGGGTCGCGGCGGCTGCAGCATGCGCTGCAGTACGGCGGTGAGGAACTCCTCCGTGATGGCCAGGGAGCCTGGGGGCGGGGGTGGAGGCACGGGGTGGAAGGGGGTAGTAGGATAAGGGTATGAGCCGTTGCGGACGGAGGAGTGGGTTTGGGGGAGCCTGGGGGCGGGGAGGCACGGGGTGGAGGGAAGAAGGGGCTAAGGCGCTGAGGCGGAGGGCAGGTAAGGGGCTTGGGGTGGACGAGGATATGAACCGCGGGGGCAGGGGCCACTTGTCTGAGGGGCCAACGTACGGCGCCCTAGTTCAAATACTTGGGGCCATAGCTTTACTACGCTAGGGCTGCAGCTAACGACCAGCGCAGCGATTGGCGCCCCACGATCACAGGGGCACGGCCACCCTTCAGCCTACCCACCCACCCTTGGCCAGGCTGAACATGAGGGAGGCGTAGGAGCGCGGCCGGGCCATGGCGGGCAGCGCCGCCAGCAGCGCCGACTGGAAGGCGGTCAGCCACGTGCTGGTCAGGGGGAAGTCCTGGGGGCGGGGAGGGGAGGGGAGGGACGGGGAGGGATCGCTCGGTTGTGGCCGCGACTCTATCAGAGCTAGGCCCCACAGGCGGCAGGCGTATGCCGCTAAACCCCATGAGTTGCCGCTTGAAGACCAGGCAGAGGGAGTGTCTCCGAGTGCCTTGATTCACGATTGCAGCCCATACGTGACACCGGGATACTCGCTGTGCGCAACAAGACTTGTTTCCGCACCTCACCAGCGCATACAGCCTCCAAGACACCGTGTCACCCACCTGCTTTACGAACAGCAGCAGCAGGTCCACCAGCTGCTCCCCCGACATGGCCTCCAGCATGGGCAGCGAGGTGGCGGCCAGGCGGGTAAGCCACTCGCTGTCCACCTCGGCAGGCAGCCTGCACACACCGGCACGCGGCAAACCGTGGAGCGAGAAGTAGTCTCCTTTGCGGCTAATCGGCCAATCATCCGGCCCAGCGCAATACAAGCACTTTGCATAGCACACCGCAGTACCCCTTGGCCCACAGCCTTCCGCCCGCCACAGCCCCTCGGGGCCCACAGGATGCTCAGCCTAGGCATGGCGGTACCTGCCGTACTGTACCTCTGGGTCGTCGCAGGGCTGTAAAAGGCCTCTTGCTCCAACCCCATCCCCTGACCTCCGTCCGCACCCCCTGCACTCACACTCGCCGCCCAAAACCTTCCACCTCCTGCAGTGCCCACCTGTTGTAGGGCGCCAGTACGGCGGCCAGGTTGGCGACGTCCTCCGGCGTGGAGTACTTGAGCGTGCGGCCCGCCTTGGCCGCCAGCAGCGCCAGCTGCTCCTCGTTGAGCCGCACGCCCAGCTGCGTGGCGGAGCAGGCGGCGGCGAACACCTGCGTGCTCTTCATGTGCTCGATGCCGCCCTGCGGAGGAGGGGTACGAGAGGGGTGGTAAGCGAAAATACGCGAGGAAATGAGAGGCGTGGGGATGTAGGGAGACATAAGCACTATGGAGTTGGTGGAACACGTCGAGAAGAAGCAGGAAAGCTGAACACTGGGGTGGTAGCTGTCCATGTGCTCCACGCCGCTTTGGGGGGAAGGGCAGCGCGATGGGGATGTGGTGTACTGCGGACTACGGGGTGAGCTGTAGGGGCAGGTTTGGGGAGGTGGTCGTCGTGTGCATGTATGAAGCCCTAGTGGTGGGTGCTCGGGGCAGTAGCACGAGAAGAGGACCTGGATGGTGGGAAAGAGAGGGCGGCGAAGGCTAGGGAGAGCAAGGTGCTTGCCGTGTGCTCGATGCAGCTCTGGGTGCTGAAGCAACGGCATAGGCAGGTGAGGCAGGTGTCGGAGGGTCCGCTTTGTGTGCTCAAGATGCTGTAGGGTCTGACGGGGAAACGCCAGCGCACCCGTCACCCAGTACGGAAGCGTCCACTCCATAGGACACCACGTCGGACTCGGCTGTTGCTGTATCTGGCCCCAGCCCACTTTGCTTGCACCAACGGCTTGCTAACGCAGTGCATTGCGCAGGCTGAAGGCCCTGACGCCGCGGCCAAACCAGTCTCTTCACCCCTCACTCGCTCCACGCAACACCTGCCACCCCACCTGCCACAGGGTGATGAGCGCGGCGTTGAGTTTGGGGTTGCGGTACTGCAGCGCCGCCAGCGCCGCAAAGAGCGGGGGCGTGATGTGGGGCTTGTAGCTGGAGGGGGGGGACAGGGGTTGCGCCATGGGGATACAGACTCAGCACTCCAGGCGACGTACTCGGTGATGGGACGTCGAGGAGACGCACTGAAGGGTTCTGTTGCTGATGTTCCCTCTTGACAAAGCTTATACTGCTTGTAATCCGCCATCTCATGTGCATTGTACTTTACGTGGTGGAGGCTGCGGCAGCTGGCCGCCCATCACCCACGGCCCACGGCCTACTGCTGGTCTGGCAGCCCACCCGCCGCGACAGCCCTGCCCACTCACGCGTACACCCCCTTGTTGACGATGAATGGCGCCAGGGAGGTGTTGAGCAGCCGCGCCGCCCCCTTGCGCGCCGCCTCGTCCGCCGTCTCCACGTCCACAACAGCACCCAGGCGGATCACCAGCGAGGCGGCCAGCGCGGGCTGCTGGCCGAACCTGACGATGCAGGGCCGAGAAAGCAGCAACTCAACAGGGCTGAGGTCAAACATGCTCCAGGATAGCGTTACGGGGCAGCCGTTGATGTTCTGCTCCAGGTGCCTAGCCCCAACCAATGCGGTTGGGGCAATGCGGCGCCGCCACACCCTGCCCACAGTGGCCCAGCGCGCCTGAGCGGCGGCCAGGGTTCTGTCCATGCGCCTTCAGTACCAGCAGTGCCCCTGCCCTCCTGCGTTGGTCTGCAGGGCGGGGCTGGGGGTACACATACCGCCCGAGTGTTGCGGCACAGTGCTGCTGGGGTTCGGTCATCCGCACGCGTACGCAGGCGGTGTCGTTATGTCTCACTGTACAGCAACACCGAGTGCGTCTCCTCTTTTCCCTCTCGTGCCGACGTCCATGTCCCTCCCTCCCTCCCTTCCTACCCCGCGCTGCCTCTATCCCTACCTCCCTTCGTAGCATCCCCGCCCCGACCCACGCCTCTCCCCTTCGCTCAACCCGCGCCCCGCACTCTGCCAACCCACACTCCGCCCCCACCGCCCGCCTGGCAGCACCTCTCCGCACCTCCAGCGCCACACACCACCACAACCTGCTAGAGCCCTTACCAGCCCCGTATCTGCAATCCCATCGCCATGTGTAAGCGATACCTGCACAGTGCACACACCGAAAACCAGTGCACCGCCCTCCCACGCCCCGCCTGCCCCGCTCCCTGGTCACACGTCAACGCACAGTGCCGTGGTCCAGGCACCCGCGTTCTCACAGGGACACCTACGCACGCCACCAACCCCCACAATTCCCCCATCATAACTGGAGCTAGTACCCAGTAGTAGTTTGTCCCCCTCCACACGCCCGTCCCCCCCCCCCCCTCCCTCCCCCCCCCCCCCCCCCCCCCCCCCCCCCCCCCCCCC
>VFQN01005777.1_pt1 | contig 14801 bp, 8 predicted proteins | sample 3512371 | NCBI WGS metagenome assembly VFQN01 (sample SAMN10412370, study PRJNA504923) | tailings metagenome | isolation source: Replicate 2 from Balatoc abandoned mine | place: Philippines: Itogon, Benguet | collected 2017-08-28
TCCAGCCGCAAGCCCCCCTGACGGGAAGCTTCATCCGGGCCGTGACATTTCAGACAGAACTGCGACAGAATCGGCCGGACGTCCCGATTGAAGTCAGGCTCGGCTGCGACAGCGGCTGTTGTCACCCATGAGGCGAGGGCGAGCGAGATCACGCGGCAGGGCAGAACCCGGAAACGCAGGCATGTCATGGCTGTGAAATCTTGCGACGTGAGAAGACTTTTCCCGACATATCAACAAAAGTCTAACAGATCACCTCCCTTGCGAACACGCCGTTTCGCTCTGTTCGTGCCGCCGATCGATTGCCGGAAGGCCGGACGCTGCCGATACTGAAGCGTATGTGCGGCATCACCGGCATCATCGATTTTTCGCGGTCCCGTTCTGACGAGCAGTTGCAGGCGAGCGTCACGCGGATGGCGGACGCGATCCGCCACCGCGGACCGGACGATGCCGGAACCTGGGTGGACGCGGCAGCAGGGATCGCGCTGGGACATCGCCGGCTGTCGATTCTGGATCTCTCGGCGGCCGGTCATCAGCCAATGGCGTCGCATGATGCGCGCTGGCAGATCGTCTATAACGGCGAGATCTACAACCATCAGGAGTTGCGACGGGATCTGGCCCGCCTCGGGGTTTCGTTCCGCGGAACCTCGGACACGGAAACGCTGGTGGAAGCGATTCGCGTCTGGGGTATTCCTGCTACGGTCCGCCGCTGCCGCGGGATCTTTGCGTTCGCTGCCTATGACACCACGACGCGCGAACTGACTCTGGTGCGTGATCATCTGGGCGTGAAGCCGTTGTATTTCGGCCGACAGGGATCGTTGTTCCTGTTCGCTTCCGAGTTGAAGGCCCTGCGCGCCCTGCCGGAATTCGTGGCCGACATCGATCGTCAGGTGCTGCCGCTGTATCTGCGGCATAACTACATCCCGGCCCCGTATTCCATCTATCGCGGTATTGGAAAGCTGCCGGCCGGCTGCCTGTGCCGCATCACCGTCGATGGTCGCTTCACGCCCCCCGAGCCGTACTGGTCATTCACGGACCAGGCTCGGGCGGGGCTGGCCAATCCTCTCGCGGGAAACTTGCAAGAGGTTGCCGACCAGACGGAAATCGAACTGTCGCGGTCGATTCAGGAGCAGATGCTGGCCGACGTGCCGCTGGGGGCATTCCTGAGCGGCGGGATTGATTCCTCGCTGGTCGTCGCCCTGATGCAACGTCACAGTTCGCGGCCTGTGCAGACCTTTACCATCGGCTTTGACATCCCCCCTTACAACGAAGCCCCGTTCGCTGCCGATGTTGCCCGGCATCTGCAGACCGATCACACGGAATGCTATCTGACCGCACAGCAGGCGCGGGACATCATTCCGCAATTGCCGCAGATGTTTGACGAGCCATTCGCCGATTCCTCGCAAATCCCGACGTTCCTCGTCAGTCAACTGGCCCGCAAGCATGTGACTGTCGCGCTCTCCGGTGATGGCGGCGATGAACTGTTCTGCGGCTATCGACGCTACTTTGCCCCGCTGGTGGGATTTCGCGGGGGATACATTCCGGACCCCGTGCGCCGCAGCGGGAGCTGGGGATTGCGAACGGCTGCTGCCGTTTTACCTCCCGGTCGCTGGCGGAAATTCTGTCAGCGGGCCTCGACCTTTCTGCAGGATGCCGATCCGGACCAGCGTTATCTGCGGGGGATGACGCACTGGGGGCTGGACCTGGACGTCGTTGTGGATGCTGGCCCGCCGTTGCCGACCGACTTTCTGTCACCCGGTTCGTGGCCGGACTTTTCCGAACGCCAGCGGCGCTGGATGTGGCTGGATTCGCGCAACTATCTCCCGGATGACATTCTGGTCAAGGTTGATCGCACCAGCATGGCGGTCTCGCTCGAAACCCGGGTGCCGCTGCTGGACCCCGGCGTCGTCGAGTTCGCCTGGCGAATTCCGCTGGCATTGAATGCCGAGGCATTGTCCGGCAAGAAGGTCCTGAAGGAAGTCCTGTCGCGGCATGTCCCGCGTTCCCTGTTTGAGCGACCCAAGATGGGGTTCGGAATTCCCATTTCTGAATGGCTGACCGGTCCGCTCCGGGACTGGGGAGAAACGCTACTCTCCGAAAGCCGGCTGCGCGGGGAAGGCTTCTTTCATCCCGCTCCCATTCGCGCTGCATGGCATGAACATCAGACCGGCCAGATCGACCGGGGCTATCTCCTCTGGGACGTCCTGATGTTCCAGGCATGGCTCGATGCCAATCGTTAACCAACACGATTGGCCTGCTGTTTCAGATATCTGCCGGATCACTGCAGGACCGCAGAGAACCCGTCATGGTTGACAGCACGTCCGGGCAGAGATCACTGTACCCGGTCAGCGAATCCTGGTGCTGAACCTGGAGTCCTCCTGATGGTGCCTCCTGCCGACACATTCCGGACGAAAGCTGCCATGAACCGCCTGTTGCCTGTGATCCTGCCAGTTCTGCTCCTGTCCCCGGTTGCGTCGCCTCAGAGCAGCGCTGCTGACTACTCGCCGCGCGTGAGTCGTACGGGATCAGCGGATACGCTCAGTCTGTCGACGTGGGCTGCCGGTCTGGGACCAGCGGAACTCAGCGATCGGGGCTATGCCTTGCGGTTGCTGGCGACGGTGGCCGATCCGGAGACCGGCCTGCAACTGTCGGATGCCGTCCCCCTGGAAGGTCCGGATAAACTGAGCGAATTTGCGCGGGTCACCGATCCCGTCAAGCTGTGGCACGTCTATGGCTATGGAGATGAGCGACAGATTGCGGGAGTGTTCGTCGCCCTTTGGGAAATCACCGGCCGGGGACGCGGTCGCCTGGTTCGTGCGGCAAACTCCGGACTCTGTTTCGCAGAGATCGAATCACAGGGCCAGTGGTGGGCCTTCGACGTCGTCCGGCGGGTCGCGTTCCCGAAAGACCATGGATTCGCCTCCATCGAGGATCTTCGGCAACAGGAAACGCTCTGGACGCGGACGGACGGCGACTGGACGTACCCGGCAGACCTGGCCGGTTCCGTGCGGCAGAAGTTAGTCGCAGGCCCGCTGGAGAAGGACTACGACGCCGTCGACATCGGTTACACGGCAGATTTTGTCCTGCGCCGCGGCCAGCGACTGATTTGCTACGCGACTCCGCAAGGACAGCGCTGGAATCTGTCGCCGTTGCAGGTGAAAGACAAGCCGCTGATGAAGCGATTGTCTGCTGAAACTCCGGGGCCGAAAGCCGCCGGTGCCGGGACGGTGTTGCATGCGAATGCAACGCTCGTCTACGAACCAAAGCTGAACAGCGAGGAATTTCTGGCCGATGCTGCCATCGTTCGCGAGCAGGTTCAGGCCGCTGACGCCGGCTGGACCCTGAAGGAAGCCGGCACGGGTACGGTGATCCTGGAGGTGCAATCGCCCTACATCATCGTCCCCGAACTGGGCAAGCTCGAGGATGCCAAAGACGATAGCAATGCCTCGGTCGTGGAAATCGATGCTGCCAATACCACGCTCAGCTATTCGCTCGATAACGGAGCCACCTGGCTGACGCTGGAGGCCAAACAATTCCCGGCCCGGCTGGATCTGACGTCCCAGGTCACAGGCTGCTACAGCTACCTGTTGCGGCTGGAATTGAAGGGCAAGCCCGGTGAAGCAGTGGTCAAATCCCTGAAAATTACCACCTGGCTGCAGCTGTCGCCGCGTTCGCTGCCGCGGATTGTCCCGGGAGAGCAGACCTTCCAGGTTCGCAGGCATGACGAATTCGGTCGGCCGACGCGGGTCTTTTCAGGGATCACGTCGACGGCAGCGGAGAACTCGTTCCTCGCACCGGTGATTCGTCCGCCACGGGAAGTTCAGCCAGGTGATGCCTCGCGCCGGGTCTCCGGTCCTTTCACCGTCCGGATCTCGCCGCCGCTGGGCACCCAACTCGCCTGGTTCCGGTACGGCGGCCGGTTCGCCGTCGACGCCCAACATCCCGAAACCGGTGAAATCCTGCTGGGCTATCAGGCGAGTCGACCGATGTTTTTTTCGCTGTCTCCCGCCCCCCCTCTGCCGGTAGATCATTCCGGTGCAGATCGCCACTACAACGAGCAGATTTTGCTGGGACAGAGAACGAAGGCTGCCTATGCCCGAATCGAGGGGCGTCCGGCCCTGAACGATTTGCGGCTGGTGACACACGGCGTGGAACAGCCGCTCAGGGAAACGTCGCCATGGAATGTTACTCATCGCTGGCATGAAGTCGAGGAAGCCCGGGAGTCGGTCGTCGAAATCACCCCGACCACGACCGGCTACCCGGTGACCGCGGGGCCGAATGTCGTGAATGATTCCATCGAGTTCCACTGCCCGTAGCCCGGATGGTGTGGACAGCGTGTTAGGGGGGAGTCTCTGCAGGGCCTGTCTGAATTAATGACGCCCTGTGACAAGATTTTGTCACAGGAATAACGCGGGACAGCTTACAGGAGTCCATAACCCGCATTGACTGCTTTGAAGTTGATCCTGCCGACATCCACCGGGCGAGGGACCGACGGCCATTCCGTCTGCCCGGATCAATGCTGGCTGCCGGCCGGGACTGATGCCGATTCTCCTTGAACGACCGCTGTGACTGATGCTGCGCAGCCGCCGGGGCTTCACGGTGCGCCACTGCCTCCGGTCAAGGCATATATCACGAAGGAACCGATCCAGTGCGTGACGGCGTATTCCTCGCTGTCGATGACGTCCAGGCCCTGCTGAAAGTGCTCCAGAGCGAGCCTCTGCCAGTCCGCCATGCGAGGATCTGCCTCGGGCAGGCCCGCTGCGATGCCCGCCATCATCCACGCGCGGCTGAAATTGAGTCCGGCGAAGTGCGCCAGTTTTCCGTCCGCCAGGCTGACGGTCCTTACCGGCGTGAAGTCCGCTCCCGACGGATAGAAACCCTGCAACCATTTTCCGAATTCCGACGGTGGAAGCACGCGGCGCAGCAGGTCGGCGACCGCCAGTGAGGGTGACAGAAAATCGTAAGCGGACGGTTCCCGTTGCACCTCCGCATTCTGCTCGTGACTGTGAAACCGCATGGCTGTTGATTCCATGAGGGCCATAATTGACGGATCATCTACCGTTTTGGCCCAGTCATGGATCAGTCCCATCGCGAACGCCGTCTGGCTGTGTTCTCCTGTCCGGATAGGAACGCTCAGTTGCGGGAACCAGTTTCGGAACCGTTCGACGGCAATCCGTGTCAGTGGTTCTAAAGACTGCCGCCAGTTTCGGGCCTCCGGAACGGCAGACCGGAACAGTTCCGCATCCAGTTGCAGCAACCAGGCCAATCCATACGGCCGCTCAAAACCAGTCCGGACGGGGTCTCCCAGAAACTGTGCCTCAGCCAGCAGCGCCCTGGAGTCCAGCTGACGGGTGAGCAGTTCTGTCGCTGCGGCGCGCCAGGGAGCGTACTCCGTCACTGCCAGGGCCCGAACCAGCAGCCAGTGATTATGGACTGCAGAATGCCAGTCATAGCATCCGTAAAACACCGGCGTCAGTTCCCGCGGCCGGTGGAAAGTGCCCGGTTTGGTGAGCATGAGTGGAAACTGGCACGGAAACTCCCGCGTGATGCCGGTGAGTGCCATCTCCACGCAACGATCGATGATCTCCGCCGCCGGCCTGCCGGGGTTGCTGACAGCATCCGGGCCGAAATCATCCCCGGTGAAAATTTTCATCCGCAAGTCCTCTGGCGTGCTGTTCCGAGCCGGTTTCCCAGGAATCACAACCGGTGATAAGTCTGGCACTTAAGCTGTCGTCTCGTCCGGTAACTCATTCTACCGTGAAGGTTTGTGAAAAATTATACACAGAGTCTGTCCTTGCAGGTTCGGTCAGTCTGGTTCTATGGTGGTCAGGACACACTGGAGTGTCAGGCAGCGGGAAATCAACCATCGCATTTTGCTGGTTCAGTCGTTGTTCTGTGAAATCGTTCTGGAGATCCGGCGACAGGCGTGTGAACCGGATTGTCACCCGGACGCGTTCATGAACGATCGACCCGACTGGATCGGTTCGCGACAGTTTGGCCGGTCGCCCGGGGGGAGAGTGATCCAGTGTCCGGAAGCAGTTCGCGAGCCACAGCAATATCGATGACGGGCCCGATGGATTTCTGCGGTCTGGAACTGGGCGACGGTCGTTATGCCGTCCAGTCGAAGCTCGGCGAAGGCAGTATGGGGGTGGTCTACCTCGCGTTTGACCATCGGCTGGAAACCGAGGTCGTCATCAAGGTGCCGACGGCTGCCACGTTGAATGATCCGGAGTTTGCTGAGCGATTTCAGCGGGAAACCCGGTCGCTGGTCAAACTGAAACATCCCCACATCGTCACAATTCACGACGTCGGCGTGTTTGACGGCGTACCGTATGTCGTGATGCAGTATCTTTCCGGGGGCAATCTGCGCGATCGTCTGGTCAACCTGGCGGGGAAGCAGCAAGCCGTGGCGGCGGAGTCTTTGAAGGACTGGTTGCCCGCGATGGCCCGCGCCCTGGATTTCATTCACAAGCAGGGGTTCCTGCATCGGGACGTCAAGCCGGCCAATATCCTGTTCGACGAACACGGTAACGCCTTCCTGAGCGATTTCGGCCTGGCCAAGGCCGTGGATTCAGCCACCGCCACTCCCACCCGCCGCGACGCCTCGCTGACTGCCGCCGGCTTTCTGGTCGGAACTCCGAATTACGTGGCACCGGAACTGGTCATGGGGCACGAGCATGACGGCCGAGTCGACCAGTATTCCCTGGCGATGACTGCGTACGAGGCGGTGGCTGGCTGTGTTCCCGTCGAAGGCCCCACGGCCTCCGCCACGATGGTGAATCAGACCAGCATGAGACTGCCGCCGGTCGGCCACTATGTGGCGGGATTCCCGGCCAATGTCTCTGAGGTACTGCTGCGTGGTCTCGCCAAAAACCAGAAGAAGCGGTTCGCCAGTTGCGAGGAGTTCGCCGCGACAGTGTTGGCTGCAGTGGAGCCTCCGCCGCAGGCTCGCCGGTCGCAGGTTGTGGCCACCGGAAACGTCTCACATCCAGTCTCGCCCGGGAGAATTCCCTGTCCCCGCTGCGGAAAGATCCTGCCGCTGAAACCTCAGTTCGGTGGCAAGAAGGCGCGTTGCGGCCAGTGCCTGCATCTGCTGCAGATTGGACCCTCGCTGGAGTCCTTGCGCGTGATCGGCGGTCCTCCGGCACCTGTGCAGGAAGAGGAACCGCTGGCAGAAGCTCCGGTAACCAATCGGACTCGCAAGACCGGCCGGGAGACAGCGCGAACCGGCAACCGGACGACGCAGCGACACAGTGCGCCGCAGAGCGGGGAGATCGAGACGCTGCTGGGCGAAGAAGTGTTCGGGTGGAAGATCAGCCCGAATCTGGCCATCGGACTGGCGCTGGGGACGATGGTCTTGCTGATGTCCGCCATCGGCATCGCGCTGTGGATGCAGCAGCGCATGGAACTGGAACGCCAGAATCGCGAATTGCGCGCCAAGGACGTCCGAGACGTGGAAACGCCTTCCAGCCGCCTGGATTTTTCGCGGGAGTAACGGCAATTTCGGGTGGCACGCCCTGAATCCTCGAAGGGCGTGGTAATTTCTGAAATCGATAGAACACGCCCTTCGCGGATGCAGAGTAACGGCCAAACCGCGGAAAGGTGCCGTTTACCGCTGCATTCCGGGGGACATGCCGACGGCTGCTGCGTTGGCATCGAAATGCGGGCCGGTTGACAGGGAGGCCGTTGCGGCGGGAGCCCGTTGCCCGGCCGTCCGACCCGCTGCTTGCGGAGGCTGCTGGCGCGGCTCAAACAGTTTTCCTAGGGGACTGGCCAGAATCTGCGGCAACAACACCAGATCCCCCAGCAGCGCCACCACCACCATCGTCGCCATCAGCCAGCCGAAGCGGCTGATGAGCAGCAGTTCCGACGGCAGTAACATCATCAGACTCAGGCCCACCATCCAGCTGGTCTGCCAGATCGCGGGACCACAGTGCGCGATCGTATTCTCAACCGCCTCGCTCCGCGTCTTGCATTCCGCAAGCTGGTTCCGGAACCATTCCAGAAAATGCAGTGTGCCGTCGACTGCCATCCCGAGCGCAATCGAGGCCGTGATCATCGTGCCGATATCGACCCGTACGTTGAAGTAAGAGATCAGGCCGAAGACCACCGTAATCGGCGCAATGTTCGGAATCATGGCCACGATGCCGGCAGGAATACTCTTCAGCTGGACGATGAAAATCAGCAGGATGATGCCAAATGCCAGAATCGAACTGGTGATCAGGCTGTCCAGCACCGCCTGCTGGGTGCGCAGGAAGAGCGGCACGGCTCCGGTGACCACATGGCTGGCGCCGGGCTGATACCGCAGCGTGTTCTGGGTCATCACATTCAGGTCGTTCAGAATCGTGCTGTATTCGGCGTCGGTCATGACATTGACCTGAGCGGTGACGCGCCACAATTCGTCGCCGGCGGCATTCAGCTGCGCGTCGCCGAGGGTGGTCAGGTCGTGAGGCTGGTCCGCGACGGAGTAGAAAGCCTCCACTCCCGGAATTTCACCGCTGCGAATGCGATCCTCTGCAATGTTGGCGCGGCGATGATACCGGCTGGTCGACAGGATCGAGGACGGGTCCGGAAGTTCGGCGATCGGCTGGAAGTCGGCCAGGGCGATGCATCCGGTGATCTCCGGATGACGTCGCATCTGCTCCTGGATCTCGCGAACCATTTCCATGCGATCGAAGAAGTTCGATTCCGCCTGGGCATCCCGGTCAAACCGGACGATCGTTTCCACCGGGACGATGCCCGCCAGGTGATCCTCGATAAACCAGTAGTCCTGAACGATGCGCGATGAATCCGGAAAATACCGGATGACCTTCGTCTCGGTGCGGAAATACACCAGTCCGTATGAGGCGGCGATGATCAACAGCATCGACAGCGCGGTCTGCAACGTCGGGCGAATGGTCATCAGCCGGCCCAGGGTCTGCCAGCCGGGATGTTCCAGTTCCGAAGCATGCGGCGGCCTGGCAGGCCACAGCATCAGCAGGGCAGGAATTCCGATCAGCACCATCACGACGGACAGCAGGGTGCCGAGAGCGGAATACAGGCCGAACTCGCGCACCGGCGACAGCGAACTGGTACACAGTGATGCCAGTCCGATGGCCGTGGTCACTGCTGCCAGCACACAGGGCTTCAGGGCCATGCGGCAGCTCTGGACGATGGCAGAGGTGGAATCGCGGGCTGCGGAATGACGCCAGTAGTTACAGATGTGAATCCCGCCCGAGAGCGTAATGACCGTCAACAGGGTGGGCATCACGACCAGCACCATGTTCAGACTGCCGCCCGTCGCGGGCACGAGTGCGAGAGTCAGGTAGGTCGTATAGAGCGAGCCCGCCAGCACGATGACGGCCAGACGCAGACTGCGGAGCATCACAAATGCCAGAAAGGCTCCTACCAGCGCCGAAGACAGGATGGTCGACCGCAGGTGAAACTGCGACAGCGGAACTGCCGGGTTCCAGATCGCCCGCACGACGTCACGATTCAGTTCCGTGCTGGCAACGGCGCTGCCGCCGAGTTTCAGTTCGCTATCGATGATACCCGCCTTGACCGTTGCCGCCCGGATGGCATCCAGGGCCGTGGCTTTCTCGGCCACGCCGGCGTCCGACAGCGCGACCGCAATCGCGATCGGCGATCCCGGGACAAAGAACACATCCCCGACCAGCGGATCGGAGGTGCCGGCGATCTTCTGATCCCTGAGCCATTGCGCAATCCGGAGCGTGTCCGGTGTCGCCGTGGCAATCGCCGGCCAGGTGAAGGCCAGATCGTGCCGGACATCGCCCTCTTCAATAACTTCTCCCTCGGGATCAAGGACCGCGGCTTCGGAAGCCGGGATTTCCTCGCCCGTGGAAGACACATAGCCGGGAATCATCGCGACTGTGGAGAGGTCGGCATCGACGGGGGCCAGGCGGATCTTTAACCCCAGTTCTCGCGCGGCAGCGGCTGCAAGTTCCTCCGGCCGATGGGCGAGTTCTGTCTCCCGGCCGGCGTCGGTCAGACGGATTCTGAGAGGCCCGCCTCCCAGAATTACCCCCTGCAACCGGCGGACGGCTTCCTGAGGTGCAACGTCATTTTCCTGCAGGATGCGCAGGATCTCGCGCGGCTCAACCACACTCTTGACGTAGGGAGAACCGCCGCGCGGAATGCCTTCGGCATCGAGACGGGGTTCCAGTTCGCTCAGCAAGGTATCGATGCGCGGATCACCCAGCGAACTACCGTCCCAGGTGATGAAAATTCGCTCATCGACCGGAAATTGATCGTGCGCCCAGTGCAGCACCTTGAGATTCGGATCGTCCGGCGGCAGCCAGGTTTCGATGTCATTTTCAAGACGGATCTGGACCAGCGACGTCCACGCGATGGGAGCCAGAAACAATAGCCCGCACAGCACCCAGATCGCGGGGGAATTTCCGAATACGTCGCGGCGCTGGAAAAAATGCGGCATGCGATCCCTCAGGCCGTGGACTCTGCGGGTGATGCTCCGTCACCCTCGTACGGACTGACCTTTTGAACGGACGGCGGAACGGCAATTCGGTCGAATCCCGGAATCTTGAAAGAATTTGGGAATTCTAGTCGCAAAGACCGTTTTGACGAAAGACCGACTCGCACGATCTGCAAAGAACTCCCGGATTTGACCTCCCGCAAACCCCCGCTTTTGCTCAATCGCGCAGGTCTATGACGATTTCGCCCCGGCTTTCCCGGCAGCGCCCGGCTCTATCCATCAGCGCGCACTCCGGCGATCGAGCCAGGCGCCGAGGGCGAGGTGGTAAGGTTCATCCGTCCGGAGACGAACCAGATCAATCCCGGCAGAGTCACACACGTTTTGCAGATGGCCGCAGAATTCCCGATAGCGTTCCAGATAGAGCGCCCGAAGGCGTAGCGGGTCCACCGGTCGCACGAACCCGCTGACTTCCAGACTTTGGAACCGGGTGGGCCGCTGAAACGGAAACTCTGCTTCCTCGGGAGCGGCAATCTGGAATACCACGAGGTCGTGGCCTGCACTGCGAAACTGGCGAAGCTGGACCGCCAGTTTTCCGAGATCATCGAAGCAGTCCGAGAACAAAAACGCCAGGCTGCGGCGTTTCAGTGAGGGAAGAATCTCACCGAGAACCTGGGAGAGCCGTCCATCCCGCTGAGCGGCTTGTTGTTCCAGTTTCTGTGCGAGTTCAGGAAATGAGCTGGCCTGCGTGGCCGGTTCGCGGCGGTCCAGGACACGATCCGAAAACGTCACCAGACCGCACGCATCCCGCTGCTGTTGCAGGAGATACGCCAGTGTGACCGCCAGAGTTTTTGCGTAGTCCAGTTTGCTCAGAGTCTGGCCTGCATACCCCATGCTGCCGGAAGCATCCACCAGCAGGTAGGCCCGGAGGTTGGTTTCTTCCTCAAACTGCCGGATGTAATACTCGCCGGTCTTCGCATAGGCCCGCCAGTCGATGTGGCGGATTTCGTCGCCGGTGGTGTACTGCCGGTGCTCGACGAATTCGACGCTGGCCCCCTTGAAGGGACTGCGATGACGACCGATCAGGTAGCCTTCCACCAGCAAGCGGGCAATCACTTCCAGCCGGCCGAAGCGGGCGAGTGCTGTCGGGTCGTGAATAGGCGGCTCGCTCGACATAACCGTCAGCATGACGGCTGATCGCGTGAACCTCAAGCAAATCCGAACGCGGGAGCGGCTGCTTCCTCGGCCCGGGCAGCTGCCGCTTCGGCCAGCATTCGCTTGATGTGGCGATGGCAGGCGGTGCAACCACCGCCGGCACCACAGTTGGCAGTGACTTGCCGCACGGTCTGGCAGCCGTCCAGATCAATCGCTTGCTGCACTTCGTCCGCGAAGACGTGCAGACAGTGACACAGGGGACGAACCGTCCGGTTTTCGGTCAGAGAACCGAGGTTGGCGGAGCAACTGAGATTGTCCATTCGGCGGGACTCGCGGCAGGAGGGCGGCGACTCAGGCAGGTTTCATACTGCCCGCGGCGAGAAATGATCCGTTTCTCTCTACTTGTGCCCGCGGGGCAGAATGTCTCATGTTTGACGGAGGACGGTATAGCGGGATTGAGGATTTTTCTGTCTCGTGATTGGTGAGACTGAATCTCAATCGCGTCTTCAAAGTATAGACAGACTCATCGGCCGATTCCAACCCCCTGGTCTTGATTTTCTCAAGTTCGCGATTCAGGCTGGCGTTCGCATGCAAAAACGCCACTGTGACGGGATGTGCCTTTTCTCCAACACGGAACCTTGAGAATGCAGCAAACGATTCCCCTGAAACTGTTTATGATACTGGCCATCGGCTGCGGAGTGCCGATCGTCAGCCTGGCCGACGGGCCGCAGGACAATCTCGTCGAAAATGTCCGCCGGATTCCAAAGTTGGGCGTTGAGGTCTCGGAGGCGGATCGTCAGGAACTGGCGGCCGGTCTCAGCAAGCTGGCAGAGACCATTGAGCAGATTCAGGCCAGGGGCAAAATTCTGCACCTGCTGCCCGATGTCATGATCTTCCACCGGGCCGTGGATCAGGCGCTGAATCACCAGGAATTCTTTGATCCCAAGGAGATTCCGGTCGCAAAAAAACTGCTGCAGATCGGCCAGCAGCGGGCCGACGAATTGCTGACCGGAAAATACTCGTGGACCCGGCAGACGGGACTCGTTGTCAAAGGCTACATCTCGAAGATCGACAACACCGTCCAGCCGTATGGGCTGATCATTCCCGAGGACTATGACTTTAACGGAGAATACAAACACCGGCTCGATTTCTGGTTCCACGGTCGCGGCGAGACGCTGAGCGAAGTGAACTTCATCAATCAGCGACTCAACGACAAGGGCCAGTTTACGCCCCCGAAAACGATTGTACTGCATCCCTATGGCAGGTATTGCAACGCCAACAAGTTTGCGGGCGAGATCGACACCTTCGAGGCGCTGGCGTCGGCACAGAAATTCTACCGGATTAATCCAGAGCGGCTGATTGTTCGTGGTTTCTCGATGGGCGGCGCTGCCTGCTGGCAATTCGCCGTGCATTACCCCGGCAAATGGTTCGCGGCCAATCCCGGAGCGGGCTTCTCGGAAACGCCGGATTTCCTGAAGGTGTTCCAGAACGAGACTCTGAAGCCGACCTGGTATGAGGAAAAACTGTGGCGGATGTATGACTGCACCGGCTACGCCGCCAACCTGGCGTTCCTGCCGACCGTCGCTTACAGCGGTGAAATCGACAAACAGAAGCAGGCGGCTGACATGATGGAGCAGGCCCTGAAAAAGGAAGGCCTGCCGCTGCTGCACATCATCGGCCCGATGACGGCGCACAAGATCCATCCGGATTCAAAGGAAGAAATTGAAAACATCCTTGGACGGTGGGCTCGCCTGGGCGTGCCACTCGACATGAAGTCGCCATATCCTGCCAAAGACGGCTGGGAGATTATCGATCAGTTTGAAACATATACGTTGCGATACAACCAGTCTCGTCTGATCCGGGTGCTGGCGTTGAAAGAGCACTGGGAGCCAGCCCGCGTCGTCGTAAAAAGAAATGTCAACGACTCGCATATCCAGGTAATGACCAAAAATGTGACAGCCTTCAGTATCATTCCCGGGCACAACGTCTCTCCGGTCGACATCGTGATCGATGGCGACCAAATTCCTTTCAGCAAGGCACAGAACCCGTTGACTTCGCACTACATCCTTCGGGATGGTCACTGGGTTATGAGCACTCAGCCGACTTCGGGGCTGACCAAGCGTCCCGGTCTCCAGGGCCCCATCGACGACGCTTTCATGGATCGCTTCATCTTCGTCAAGCCCACCAGCAAGGGGCTCTCACCGGAAGTCGATGCCTGGGTGAAAGCCGAGTTTGAACATGCCGTCGAACACTGGCGGCGGCAGTTCCGGGGTGATGCGATCGTGATGCTGGATACCGAGATCACCAAAGAAGACATGCAGTCGGCAAACATCGTGCTGTGGGGCGACCTGAAATCAAATGAAACTCTGGGAGTGCTGCAGTCGAAGCTGCCGATTCACTGGAACGACAATCACAGCCAGTTGCAGGTGGGCGAACAGAGCTACGATGCGAAGACCCACCTGCCGCTGCTGATTTACCCGAACCCGCTGGCCCCGAATCGTTATGTGGTGCTCAACAGCAGCTTCACCTATCGCGAGTACGATTATCTCAACAACGCGCGACAAACCCCGAAGCTGCCGGACTGGGCGATTGTGGATATCCGCACGCCGCCGAATGCCCGCTTCCCGGGAAAGGTAGTCGACGCCAACTTCTTTGATGAAGCGTGGCAGTTAAAAGCACCGTCTGCGAGGTAATTGGAAATGCAGGAAGCCCACCCAAGGCCTTGGGTGGGCTTCTTTGCTTGTGCGTTCTAATTACCACGCTGTTAAACGTCCAGCACGTGCCCGCCGTCCGATTTTCCAATGACGACGATGCCGGATTCCGTCACTGTAAACCCGCGCTGGCGATCGCGTTCCAGGTCGTAGCCAATCTCCATCCCCTCGGGTACCCGCACCCGCTTGTCGATGATCGCCCGGCGAATCCGGGCGTTGCGGCCGACGTTCACTCCATCAAACAGGATGGAGTCTTCCACCGTCGCGTAACTGTTCACACGGACGTTGAAACCCAGCACGGACCGGAACACGCTGCCGCCCGAAAGGATGCTGCCGCTGCAGACCATGCTGTCGATCGCCTGTCCCACCCGCGGCGGCGTGGCTTCGCTTTGTCCGAAGACGAACTTCGGCGGTGGTTCCTGCGGCTGGTCAGTCCGGATCGGCCAAGAGCGATCGTACAGGTTCAGTTCCGGATTGACATGCACGAGGTCCATCGTCGCTTCGTAATACGA
>VFQN01005778.1_pt1 | contig 14800 bp, 15 predicted proteins | sample 3512371 | NCBI WGS metagenome assembly VFQN01 (sample SAMN10412370, study PRJNA504923) | tailings metagenome | isolation source: Replicate 2 from Balatoc abandoned mine | place: Philippines: Itogon, Benguet | collected 2017-08-28
AAACGGTCGATCGCACCGACGACCCGGTGCGCATGTACCTGCGCGAAATGGGCGCGGTCGAGCTTTTGAGCCGCGAAGGCGAAATCGCGATCGCGAAGCGCATCGAGGCGGGCCGCGACACGATGATCCTCGGCCTGTGCGAAAGCCCGCTGACCTTCAACGCGATCATCGAATGGTCGAACGCGCTCAACAACGGCGACATGCAACTGCGCGAGATCGTCGATCTCGAAGCGATGCTGTCGAAGGATCCGGCGCCCGAAAACCTCGATGACGAGGGCGAGGGCGACGACGGGGAAATCAGCGAAAAGACCGCGGGCGTCTCGTTCAAGGACGAGGACGAGGTCGAGGAAGAACCTTCGGCCGACGGCGATGACGAGGATGGCGAAGGCTCGTCGGGCAAGCGCGAAAGCTTTGAGGAAGACGACGAGGACAACACGCTGAGCCTCGCCGCGATGGAAGAATTGCTCAAGCCCGACGCGCTCGAGAAATTCGCCAATATCACCAAGAGCTTCAAGGCGTTCCAGAAGCTTCAGGACGCCCGGCTCGAGGCGCTGTCGACGGCGGGCGACTTCCCCGACGCGCAGGAAAAGAAATATCACAAGCTGCGCGAGGAACTCACCGCGCAAGTCGAAAGCGTGCAGTTCCACGGCACCAAGATCGAATATCTGGTCGACCAGCTGTACAGCTACAACCGGCGCCTGACTGCGCTCGGCGGCCAGATGCTGCGCCTTGCCGAACGCCATAAGGTGCCGCGCAAGGCTTTCCTCGACCATTATGTCGGGCGCGAGCTCGAAGAAAACTGGCTCGACGAAGTCGGCAAGCTCGACAAGAAGTGGGCGGCGTTCGCCGAGAATGAGGGCGCGGCGGTCGACCGCATCCGGACCGAGATTTCGGAAATCGCCCAGGCGGCGGGCATGAGCCTGCCCGAGTTCCGCCGCGTCGTGAACATGGTCCAGAAGGGCGAGCGCGAAGCGCGCATCGCCAAGAAGGAAATGGTCGAGGCGAACCTCCGCCTCGTGATCTCGATCGCGAAGAAGTACACGAACCGCGGCCTGCAGTTCCTCGACCTCATCCAGGAAGGCAATATCGGCCTGATGAAGGCGGTCGACAAATTCGAGTATCGCCGCGGCTACAAGTTCAGCACCTATGCGACCTGGTGGATCCGGCAGGCGATCACCCGCTCGATCGCCGACCAGGCGCGCACGATCCGCATCCCGGTCCATATGATCGAGACGATCAACAAGCTGGTGCGCTGCAGCCGCCAGTTCCTCCACGAAAGCGGCCGCGAGCCGACGCCGGAGGAAATGGCCGAGCGTCTGTCGATGCCGCTCGAAAAGGTCCGCAAGGTGATGAAGATCGCCAAGGAGCCGATCAGCCTCGAAACGCCGATCGGCGACGAGGAAGACAGCCATCTCGGCGATTTCATCGAGGACAAGAACGCGGTCATCCCGGTCGACGCCGCGGTGCAGTCGAACCTCAAGGAAACGGTTACGCGAGTTTTGGCCTCGCTTACGCCGCGTGAAGAGCGTGTTCTCCGCATGCGCTTCGGCATCGGCATGAACACCGACCATACCCTTGAAGAGGTCGGCCAGCAGTTCAGCGTGACGCGCGAACGTATCCGCCAGATCGAGGCGAAGGCGCTGCGCAAGCTCAAACATCCGAGCCGGAGCCGCAAGATGCGCAGCTTCCTCGACCAATAGGGCGATCCGCAGCGAAAAATCAGACACCCCGCCCCAACCGGCGGGGTGTTTTGTTTCGGGTCCGGCGTGACATTTTTGCTGCACCGCACAAAAATCTGGCGCAGCATCTTAAAATTTTCATCTTCCCCAACCAGATGAGACGCCGTCGGCGTATCGCTTCAGCCTCGGTTCAGGCGATCACGCCGATTGGCACATTGTCCCGATTGATGGGAATAATTTCAACAAACGCGGGCGTATTCCTCAAGCGGAAATGCAAAAAAGCCCGGAAAATGGAGAGAATGACCAATTGGCACGCCCATTGCTTAGTCATGGGCAGGAGCGGCCTCCCCCACCGCCGCCAAGAGGAAAGACCGAACGATGGCAAACGAAAACCAGAATATCTTCTCCCGCCAGGACACCTTCTTCGGCATCTGCGAAGCGGTGGGCCAGGATTTCGGCTTCAACCCCCTGTATCTGCGCCTCGCGTTCGTCGCGCCGCTGTTCTTCTTCCCGGTGCAGACCTTCGCGGCCTATTTCGGCCTCGGCCTGATCGTGCTCGCGTCGCGATTCTTCTTCCCGTCGCAGCGCGCTGCCGATACGGTCGACGCCCCGGCGCTCGCCGAAGCGGCGCCGGCTGCCAAGACCGAAAAGGCCGAGGAACTAGCGCTCGCTGCCTGATTCGAACCGGGGCCGGCTCTCCCTCTCCCTTGCATCGGCCCCGCCCATGTTGCGGCGCTCCACTGGACCGCAACAGCGCAGGGACCGGCAGCTCAACCCGCTGCCGGTCCCTTTGCGCGTCGAACCGAGGCCCGCTGTGCAGGAGTGGGACAGAAGCACCTGAAATCGCTCGCCCCTCATAAACGCGACGTTTACGACGTTCGGCTAATGCTGATCCCCTGATTTGCAACGGCGCCGGTCGCAAGAGCCGCCGCAACAGACGAGGATGCAGCCTTGAGCCAGTCGCCCCAGCCCCAGGCCCAGACGCGCGGCATTGCCGAACTGCTCGACACGCTCGTTGCGAGCGAGGGAACGGGCGCGCACGGCCATGTCAAATCGGGTGCGCTGTCGAGCGGCCCCGACGCGATGCGCAACCTTGCCGACGCGGTCCATTTTCTCTGCCTGCTCCACGGCCGCTATCCCGGCATCGTCGATAGCGCGGCGCGCAAGGCGGTCGATGCGGCATCGCGCAAATGGATGGACGAAACCGCGCAAGCCTTTGCGCAGGAACGCGCCTTCCTGTCGAAAATCGCGGCCGCGGTCGGTCCGGTGCCGAGCACGCAGGGCCAAGCCCAGTGCGAGGCGGCGGTCGCCGCGCAGCGCAAGGCGCTCGACATGCTCGCCGAATCCGATCGCAATGGGTGCGCGATTGGCGCGGCAATCGCGCTGACACTCGATTGGCGGACGATCCGCGTCCTGCTCGACATCAGTGCCCAGCGGCTTGAAATGAAAGTCCCACGCTGCACCCTGCCCGACCTGCGCGAAACCGCTCGTCTTGCCAATGCCGTCGCCGAAACACCGGCGGTCGAGCGCGCGATGGCCTTTGGCGCGCAGCAGCTCATCGCACAGCACAGCGGCCTGTGGGATCTGATGGCCGCCCGCGCAGCCAGCCGCACGCACGTCTGACCGGGAACGTCCACGCCGCGGCAGTCGTGGCGACGCTCCGCTTGCACCCTTCCCTCGCGCTCGCTATGCCCATCCCGGTTGACGTTCACGTTAAGGGAAAGGGCGAGCCGCCATGCGCTTCGAAGGAACCAGCGCCTATATTGCAACCGACGACCTGAAGGTCGCGGTCAATGCCGCGACAATGCTGCGCCGCCCGCTGCTCGTGAAGGGCGAACCCGGCACCGGCAAGACCGTGCTGGCCGAAGAAGTTGCCAAGGCGTTCGGCGCGCCGCTGATCACCTGGAACATCAAATCGACGACCAAGGCGCAGCAGGGCCTCTATGAATATGACGCGGTTGCGCGCCTGCGCGACGGACAGCTCGGCGAAGAGCGCGTCCACGACATCCGCAACTATATCAAAAAGGGCAAGCTGTGGGAGGCCTTCACCTCCGAGCAGCTGCCGGTGCTGCTGATCGACGAGATCGACAAGGCCGATATCGAATTTCCGAACGATCTGCTTCAGGAACTCGATCGCATGGCGTTCCACGTCTATGAAACCAACGAAACGGTGACCGCGCGCGAACGCCCGATCGTCGTCATCACCTCCAACAATGAAAAGGAACTGCCCGACGCCTTCCTGCGCCGCTGTTTTTTCCACTACATCAAATTCCCCGACCGCGACACGATGGCCGAAATCGTCGAGGTCCACTTCCCCGGCATCCAGAAAACGCTGGTCAGCCGCGCGATGGACATCTTCTACGACGTGCGCGACGTGCCGGGGCTCAAGAAAAAGCCCTCGACCAGCGAGCTCATCGACTGGCTGAAGCTGCTGCTCGCCGAGGACATGCCGCTTGAGGTGCTGCAGAACCGCGACGTCGGCAAGGCGATCCCGCCGCTGCACGGCGCGCTGCTCAAGAATGAGCAGGATGTGATGCTTTTCGAAAAGCTCGCCTTCATGGCGCGGCGGCAGGGCAGCTGAGCCGCCCTCGTTCCGTTAGTTACAGCTGATAGGCAACCTCGACGTCGCCCCAGCGGCGGCCGTTGATGATCGCGGGCATATAGACGTTGCGCACCGTCACATAGTTGGTGCCATCGCCTTCCTGGCGGTACACCGACATGAAGAAGGGCGCGCTGCTGCGCTTTGCCGCCGCGTCAACATCGTCGAACAGGATGCGGCCGTTGCGGCAATGCGCAGTGTCATGTTCCAGATCGCCCGTCGGCGCGCGCGAACATTCGGTGATATGCGTCGGCAGGAAGCCGTTCATGTCGCCCGCCGACGACATCTTGATTTCGGGATGCTGCGCCACGGTGCGGTCGAACAGTGGCCGCCAATGGGCGTCGGCCCAGTCGCAAAGGCTAGTACGGAAGCGTTCGGGGTTGGATCCCGGCACGCGCACATAATTGGTGTCGAACAATTGTTCCATCGTTAGCTCGCCGCGCGCGAGCGCCGCTTCGGCCAAGGCGACGAATTCGTCGCGGACGGACGCAGCCAGATCGACGATCGCGCTGTCCTGGGGGCTGACGCCGGCGGAAATCACCGCGTTGAACATGCGGTTCGATACATTTTCCATCGTCAGGATCGAATCGCGCGTCCTGTTCAGCGTCGCGCCATTGTCGCGTACCGATCCGACGACACGGTCGAGCGCCTCGCGTACCTTGGCGCCATTGGCGTGCACCATTGCGCTCGATTGCGCGATACGGTCGCTCTGATCATCAAGCAGAGCGACGAGATGCGTCGCATCGTGCAGCGCATCGGTGATCGTCTCGAACTGCGCCTCCGCGCGCCCCGACTGCTCGACCCCCGACTGGATTTCGGTGACGAGACCGGCGGCTTCGGTCGACAGGCTGCCGATCGAACGGCGGATTTCATCGGTGGCGCTGCGCGTATTCTGCGCCAGCTTCTTCACCTCGGCGGCGACGACGGCAAATGTGCGGCCGGCATCGCCCGCACGCTCGGCCTCGATGGCGGCGTTGAGCGCGAGCATGTTGGTGGTCTTGGCAATCTGTTCGATCGACTGGCTGACCTGCTGGACCTGTTCCATCACCGACGCGAAATTGGTGACATGCGTGCCCAGCCGCGCGACCAGATCGATGACCGAGCGGAATTCGGTGACCGCGCTGTTGACGCGCTCGGCCCCGGCGTCGAGCTGTTCGCACGCACGCGCCGACAAGAGCTTCGCCTCGTCGGTCGAATCGGCGATCTGCCGCTGGTCGGCCTCCAGGCTGACGACATAATCCTCCAGACGGCCCAGTTCCGAAATCTGGCGCTGCATCTGGTCGGTGGCGCGCTGGATCTGGCCCGCGGCATCGCTGCAGCCGACGGCAAGCTCGCCGCAGTCGCTGGCAACCGACTGGTCGAGATTCTGCGCGGCGGAACTGATCGGTTCGAATTTCATTGGCGCACCCACTTATGACTCCGGGCGAACCTTGGCGCACATTGGTTAATGCCGCGTCAACGCTTGATAGGGACCAGTTCGATCAAAGCCTTGCTTCGAGTTGGGCAAGCAGCGCCTGCACCGGCCGCGCCGCTTCGTCGGCGGTCCATCCCGCCTCGATCCGCGCGATACGGTCGAACAGGCGCTCGCTCGCCGCGACGATCCTCTGGAGATTATCGTCGAAATGCGCGCACAGCGCATGATCGGCGGGAACTGGCGCGCCGATGTGCGCCGCGCTGTCCTCGGGGCCGGCACCGGGGTCGCCCGCGAACATGGCGCGGCGGTGGAGCAGCCAGGCGATGATGTGCATCAGCCGCGTCGTCGTCTTCAGCGATTCGCACGCCAGCCCGACCTGCAGGATCGGATCGCGCGCCACCGCCTCGAAATCGCGATGCGCGCGAAAGGCGGCATGCGCCTCGTCGGCGAGCAGCATCGCCTCGACATAGAGATTTTCGACCTGCGCGCGCTGCACCGGCTGCGCCGCCATGCCGTTCCGGATCGGTCCCCTGAACATCGGCATCGAATGCCACGCCACGCCGCCGCCCCGCAAGGACGCTAACCATGATTTTAGGGAGCGTCCCGTTTTGAATCAGGCGATTATGTCGGGCAGCAACTGATCCTCGCACCAGCTGATCTCGTCGCGCAGCTTGAGCTTGCGTTTCTTCATCCGGGCAAGCTGGAGCTGATCGGGAACCGTCGCGTCGCCCAGTGCGATGATCGCGGCATCGAGATCGCGATGCTCGAGCCGAAGCAGTTCCAGGCGCTGGGCAATTTCTTCCGGGTTCACGCCGCTTCCCTGCCACGATCACGGCCCGTCCGCAACGGGGACCATCTGGCCGAAACGCGACCATCCGGGCGGGACAAGCGGGGCGAATCATGTTTTACTCGGAGCTGCCAACCGAGTCGAAAAGGAGAATGGCCTATGAGCAGCTCGCACCTTTCCGCCCTGAAGTCCCGCCACGCGGACCTCGACGCGAAAATTGCGAATGAAGAGCGCCGCCCCGCCCCGGACATGGCCTTGCTGGCGCAAATGAAGAAGCAGAAACTCAAGATCAAGGAAGAGCTGCTCGCCGAAACCTGAGGCGAGCAGAGCGCTATCGCCCGCTGATGCCTTTCGACGCGAAACGCATCAGCGTCGGCGGTAGAGCGAAGCCTTCTTGTCCAGCGCCGAAATATAGGCCGGGACGTCCATCTTCTGAACCACCTGCCGCCGCACCGCGTGCGGATCGATCGGTCGCTCGAACGCCACCCCGAATTTGCCTTCGCCCACCCAGACGACATGCCCCGGCACAAAGCCGATATTGCGCAGTTCGATCTCGGCCGTTGCGCCTTGCGCGAGCCCCGGCACGACAGCCTCGGCCAGCATGCCACCCGCCGACAGGTTGCGCACACGCACCGTCACGGGCCTGGACTGACCCGGAAACAAAAGATTGGCCTGCATGAACAGGCTGTCGCGGTCGGCGCTGCGCGACAGCGAAGCGACCTCTTCGTCCAGCGTTGATGGTATGCGCGATTCCATGGCGACCCGTTCCCCGAATTGCGTTCGGAGCAACCCTAGGGCCCGGTACTTTACCGAATTGTAAACAGCGGCGCTTCTGTCCCGATTGGGATCAGTCTTCGCGCGAAATCCGCTCGTTGCGTTCGTGGCGTTCCTGCGCTTCCAGCGTCATCGTCGCAATCGGACGCGCTTGCAGGCGGGCGAGCGAAATCGGTTCGCCCGTCACCGCGCAATAGCCATATTCGCCCTCGTCGATGCGGCGCAGCGCCGAATCGATCTTCGCGATCAGCTTGCGCTGACGGTCGCGCGTCCGCAGCTCGATCGCCCAGTCGGTCTCGCTCGATGCACGGTCGGCAAGATCGGGTTCGCGCAGCGGACCGTCCTGCAAATGGGCCAGCGTCGATTCGGATTCGGTGAGGATCGACTTCTTCCAGGCGAGCAGCAGGTTTCGGAAATATTCCTGCTGCCGCTCGTTCATGAACGGCTCGTCGTCGCTGGGAACATAATCCGAATCGAGATTGGACTTGGCTTCGCGGAGAGCGTCGGCGCCTACTTCGGCAACATTGGTCGGCATGAGGAGCGTCCAAGTCCTTTCCTGATCGCCTGGCTCGCCGAGCTTGGCGAACCAAGGATTGCGCCGGGCCTATAACCAGCCCTCCGATGCGATACAAGCGCGAAGCGGACGGCTTGCCCGCGCACGGCTGAAGCAGTGCTGAACCGGCCCGGCCGAGGCGCCCCCGCGACGAGCTGCGCGGTCGCTCGCTCGACCGCCGCACGCCGCCGCAAATTAACCGGTTGAGGCCATTTGGCCCGAAACACGTATTGTTTTGGGACAGTTACGCGCATTTCGGTTGATTTCGCGTATCAATTCCCGCTGTCGGACAGTCAAACGCGGTTAACGCAATTGCCGCGTTCACAAAGCTTTGGCCTTTTGGCGCTAGCGAAGGCGCGCACGGGTGTCGGTCAACGACATGGGGCGCACCTGCAACGGGAAAGAGAGAGTAACCTATGTCTGTCCGAATGGCCCTCGCCAAGCTTTGTGCCTGCACCTGCGGCGGCGCGATCATCGGTAGCGGCGCGATGCAGATCGCCGACGTGCCGGCTGCGGCTGCGCAGGTGCAGAAATCGGGCTCCTGTTGCAAGAAGGTCGTGCGCAAGCGTTACGTGGCGAAGAAGCCCGTCAAGCGCGTCCGCCGCGTCGTCACGACCAAGCGCGTCATTCGTACCGTCACCCCGCAGCAGCAGGTCGTCACGCAGACGATCCCCCTGCCCCCGATCCCCTATGCCCCCTTCCCCCCGCGCGGCGAAGGCTTTGGCGGCGGCAGCAGCGGCGGCGGCGTGACCGTTATCGGCGGCGGCTTTGGCGGCGGCTTCGGGGGCGGTTTCTTCGGTGGCTTCTTCGGCGGCAGCTCGGGTGGCAGCAGCGGCAGCGTGGTTGTTACCTCGACCACCACCGGCGGCCTCAGCTCGACCACCAGCAGCACCTCGGGCGGCGTTTCGACGTCGACGGGCGGGGTCAGCACCTCGACCTCGACCGGCGGCGTTTCGACCTCCACGGGCGGCATCAGCTCGACCACCTCGACCGGCGGCGTCAGCACATCAACGGGGGGCGTGTCGACCTCGACCGGCGGCGTGAGCACTTCGACGGGCGGCGTGTCGACGTCCACGGGCGGCGTGAGCACCTCGACCGGCGGCGTCTCGACCTCGTCGGGCAATGTCAGTTCCTCTTCGTCGAGCAGCAGCTCATCGTCGAGTTCCTCGTCCTCTTCTTCCTCGTCGTCGAGCTCTTCGTCGTCGGGCGGCGGCAGTTCGCACGGCAGTTCGGGCTGGGGCAGCTCGTCGAAGGGCGGCTCCTCGCATGGCAGCTCGGGTTGGGGCAGTTCGTCAAAGGGCGGCAGCTCGTCGCACGGCGGAAGCTCGGGCAGCTCGGGCGGTTCGGGCAGCAGCAGCTCCTCAAGCTCGTCGTCGAGCAGCAGTTCCTCTTCATCGAGCAGCAGTTCGTCGAGCGGCGCGACCTCGTCGGGCGCGACCGGTGGCAGCAGCAGTTTCGGCGGATCGAGCAGCAGCTCGTCGTCGTCATCTTCGTCGAGCAGCAGCTCGTCGAGCTCATCCTCCTCGTCCAGTTCCGGCGGCAGCACGAGCAGCGGATCATCCGGTGATCCAACCCCTGTTCCTGCGCCTCCGATGATGCTATTGTTCGGTGCAGCAGCAGCCGCGCTCGTCGCGCGCCGCCGCGCCGCGAATCGCAACGGCGACGAAGCTGACGCGGCCTAACGAATCCACTGGAGGTCATGGGGGGGGAGACCCAGACCACCTTCTGGGGGCCACTCTTAGGGGTGGCCCCCTTTTTTGCGTCCCGATGATATCCGCGCAGGGTTGCGCCGCGAAGGCAGCAACGCCATAGCGCGGCGATGCACGATATCCGCCTGATCCGGGAAAACCCGCAAGCTTTCGACGCCGGCCTCGCGCGCCGCGGCTTCGAACCCATGTCCGCGACCATCCTCGCCGCCGACGCCGAATTGCGCGCGCTCCAGACCGCGATCCAGGCATCGCTGGCGCGCCGCAACGAAGCGTCGAAGCTGATCGGTCAGGCAATGGCGCAGGGCGACAAGGATCGTGCCGAATCGCTCAAGAGCGAGGTCGCCGCGCTCAAGGAAAAGCTCCCGGCAGAGGAACAGGCCGAACGCGACCGGCTCGCCGCACTGCAGAACATATTGGCGGCGCTGCCCAACCTGCCGGCCGACGACGTGCCTGATGGCCTCGACGAAGAGGGTAATGTCGAAATCGCGCGCTGGGGAACCCCGCGCAGCTTCGATTTCCAGCCGCGCGAACATGCCGATTTCGGTCCCGCGTTGGGGCTGGATTTTGAGACCGCGGCCAAGATGTCGGGCGCGCGCTTCGCCTTTCTGAAAGGGCAGATGGCGCGGCTCGAACGCGCGCTCGGCCAGTTCATGCTCGACATGCAAACGGGCGAGCCGGGCTATGTCGAATGCGCAACCCCGCTGATGGTGCGCGACGAGGCGGCGTTCGGCACCACGCAGTTGCCCAAATTCCGTGAAGACCTGTTCCAGACCACCGACGGTCGCTGGCTGATCTCGACCTCCGAGATGAGCCTGACCAATGCGGTGCGCGAAGAGATCCTGCCCGAGGCCGACCTTCCCGTCCGCATGACCGCGCTCACGCCCTGCTTCCGGTCGGAGGCTGGATCGGCGGGGCGCGACACGCGCGGATATATCCGCCAGCACCAATTCTGGAAGGTCGAGCTTGTCTCGATCGTCCGGCCCGAGGATGCGAACGCCGAACTCGAACGCAAGACCCGCTGCGCCGAAGCGGTGCTCGAAGCGCTCGGCCTGCCCTATCGCAAGATGCTGCTATGTGCGGGCGACATGGGCTTTGCGGCGCGCAAGACCTATGACCTCGAAGTCTGGCTGCCGGGCCAGGGCGCCTATCGCGAGATTTCGAGCTGCTCGAACTGCGGCGATTTCCAGGCGCGCCGGATGAACGCACGCTTCCGCCGCGACGGCGCCAAGGCGAATGAATTCGTTCATACGCTCAATGGGTCGGGGCTTGCGGTCGGGCGCACGCTCGTCGCCATCCTGGAAAATTATCAGCAAGCCGACGGCAGCGTCGATGTTCCGCCCGCGCTCTTGCCCTATATGGGCGGGATAACGCGGCTGGTGCCCTGATCCGTCATTGCGGGCGCAGCGAAGCAATCTCCAGCCTTCGACCAAGCGCAGATATTCCGCTGGAGATTGCTTCGTCGCTGCGCTCCTCGCAATGACACAAAGCCTGGAAAAGACATGCGCATCCTTCTGACCAACGACGACGGTTATCACGCCCCCGGCATGGCGGTGCTCGAAGCGATCGCGCGCCAGCTTTCCGACGACATCTGGATTTGCGCCCCGGCAGAGGAGCAGTCGGGCGCCGGCCACTCGCTCACCCTCTCGCGTCCGGTGCGCGTGCGCGAGCATGGCGAACGGCGCTGGTCGTGCACCGGCACCCCGACCGATTCGGTGATGATCGCGATGGGCAAGCTGATGCCCGAAAAGCCCGACCTGATCCTCTCGGGCGTCAATCGCGGCGCGAACCTTGGCGACGACATCACCTATTCAGGCACCGTTTCGGCGGCGATCGAGGGGGCGCTGGCCGGCATCCCCGCCATCGCGCTGAGCCAGGTTTATGCGCGCGAAGGCATGGGTGACGCCGTGCCGTTCGAGGCGGCCGAGGCGTGGGGCGCCAAGGTGCTGCGCCCGCTCGTCGCCATGGCGATGACGCCGCGAACGCTGATCAACGTCAACTTCCCCGCCATCCCCGCCGAGGCGGTGAAGGGCATCCGCATCGTGCGGCAGGGTTTCCACGATTACAGCCGCGGCTCGATCGTCGAGGGCACCGACCCGCGCGGCTATCGCTATTACTGGTTCGGGCTGCACGGGATCGAACATTCGCCCGGCCACGACACCGACCTCGAGGCGATCGACGATGGCTATATCGCCGTGACCCCGCTGCAGCTCGACCTCACCCACGAGGCCTCGCTCGCCGCGCTGCGCGGGGCCTATGCCGCCGGGCTGGCTTCGGATTAACCATAGTAGCTTTCCCCGCGCGGCTCTGCCAAAGGGACGCAGTGGGGAAAATTCATCATTATATCGGCGCGTTGACCGGCGCCCTCTTCCTGTCGGCCTGTATTCCGGCCACCACCGCTCCGGCTCCGCGCGCCCCTTCGGTTGCGCATAAGGCGCCGGCCTCCGATTTCGAGCGCGGTTCGCTTGGGGAGGTTGTCGGCGGCGACGCGCGACCGACTTGGACGCTTCAGCCCGTCGCAGCCAACGCCCGCGATATTGCCGCCTCGACCTATATCGTGCGCCCCGGCGACACGCTGCGCGCGATCGGTGCGATGACCGGTGCGGGGTCCGAGGCCATCGCGATGGAGAACGACCTTGCGCCGCCCTATACGCTGCGCCCTGGGCAACAACTGCGGATTCCGGCGGGTCGCTACCACCGCGTCGCCGCGGGCGAGACCGGCATCGGCATCGCCCATGCCTATGGCGTCGATTGGGGCGAGGTGGTGACGATCAACGCGCTTGCCGAGCCCTATATCCTGCGCGTCGGGCAGCGCTTGCGCCTGCCTGCTTCGGCCCGGCCGCTGACCCCTGAGCAGGTCGATGTCGCCGCGCGCGCCGCCGCCTTCCGTCTCGATATCGACGATATCATGACCGGCAGCCAGCCCGCACTCGCCGCTAAAACGCGTCCCGCCGCCGCCAGCACCGCACCGCGAGCGCCCGTCACCACCGCCATCGCGCCGCCTGCCGCCTTTTCGGGCCGTTTCCAATGGCCGCTGCAGGGCAAGCTGATCGCACGTTTCGGGCCGCTTGCGCCCGGCAAGGTCAATGACGGGATCAACATCGCCGCCGCGCGCGGGACGCCGATCCATGCCGCGGCGGCCGGGGTGGTCGCCTATGCCGGCGATCAGATCGCGGTCTATGGCGGCCTGATCCTGATCGACCATGGCGGCGGCTGGATGAGCGCCTATGGCCATGCGGCCAAGATCAACGTCCAGCGCGGACAGGCAGTCAAGGCGGGCGAGGTGATCGGCCTCGCCGGCGCCACCGGGCAGGTGCAATCGCCGCAACTCCATTTCCAGCTCCGCAAGAATCGGATACCCGTCGATCCAATGAAGCAGTTGCCGCCGCGATGAGCCGTCGTCCGTCCGACCGACTGAAGCTCCAGCACCGGTTTCAACCGTTGCGCCGCGCGAGCAAATGGCCCGTCTGGGCGGATGTCACCGCGCGGCTCGGCCTTGCCTTCCTGCTGATCGCCTTCGTCGTCCTCGTTCACTGGATCGATCGCGCCGGACTGAAGGACAGCCACGACGGCCACATCAGCTTCCTCGACGTCGTCTATTTCACGATGATTTCTGTCACGACCACCGGGTTCGGCGATATTGCGCCGGTATCGGACCGCTCGCGCCTGATCGAGGCGCTGATCGTGACGCCGATCCGCATCGCCGTGCTCTTCATCTTCGTCGGCACGGCCTATAGTTTCGTCATCAAACGCACATGGGAAAAATGGCGCATGGCTCGCATCCAGGCAAAACTCACCGATCACATCGTCGTTCTGGGCTTCGGCGTCAGCGGCGGCGAGGCGGTTCACGAACTGATCGCGCGCGGCACCGATCCCGCTTGCATTGTCGTCATCGATCCGTCGCGCCAGCGCATCAATGCCGCCGAAGCGATGGGCTGCAACGTGCTGGAAGGCGATGCATCGAGCGACGAAACCTTGCTCGATGTGCGGATCGCGCAGGCCCGCTCGGTGCTGGTATCGGCGGGACGCGACGACACGTCGATCCTGATCGTCCTGACCGTCCGGCATCTTGCGCCGCAGGTACCGATCAGCGTCGTCATCCGGACTCAGGACAATGAATTGCTCGCGCGGCAAGCGGGTGCGAACGACGTCATCAACCCGGTCAGCTTCACCGGGCTACTGCTCGCCGGATCGGCGCAAGGCGCGCATATCGCCGATTATATGGCCGACCTTGCCTCGGTATCGGGCAAGGTGCAGCTCAACGAACGCCCGGTGCGGCCCGAGGAAATCGGCAAGAGCATCGACGAACTCGCCAGCGGCGGCCGCGGCCTGCGCATCTATCGCGGCGGTCAGCCGATCGGCTTCTGGGAAGCGGGTGCAAAATCCCTGCAGAGCGGCGACATATTGGTCGAAGTCATCCCGTGCGAGGCGTGCGAAGCCGATTAGGCTTTACGCCCAAGCAGCGGGCGCGTGACACGGGCGCAAAAATCGCCTATGCGCGCGGCCGATCATGACAATCAAGACCCTCCCCGCCCAGCCGAAAGTCGGCATGGTTTCGCTCGGCTGTCCGAAGGCACTCGTCGACAGCGAACGGATTCTGACCAAATTGCGCGCCGACGGCTATGGCCTGTCGCCCGACTATGCCGGCGCCGACGTGGTGCTCGTCAACACCTGCGGCTTCCTCGACAGCGCGAAGGAGGAAAGCCTGGAGGCGATCGGCGAGGCGATGGCGGAGAATGGCCGCGTCATCGTCACCGGCTGCATGGGCAACGAGGCGGAGGTCATTCGGGCGCGTTTCCCCAACGTCCTCGCGGTCACCGGCGCGCATCAATATGAACAGGTTGTCGATGCGGTGCACGAGGCAGCGCCCCCGACGCAGGGGCCGTTCGTTGATTTGATCCCCGAAGGCGGGCTGAAGCTCACACCGCGCCACTACAGCTATTTGAAGATCAGCGAAGGCTGCAATCACAGCTGCGCCTTCTGCATCATCCCCGATCTGCGCGGCAAGCTCGTCAGCCGCCGCATCGACGCGGTGCTGCGCGAGGCTGAAAAGCTCGTCGCGGCAGGGACGAAGGAGTTGCTGGTGATCAGCCAGGACACCTCGGCCTATGGCGTCGACATCCGGCACCAGCCGCGCGAATGGAAAGGCCATGAGGTGCGTGCGCACATGACCGAGCTCGCGCGCGAGCTCGGTCAGTTAAAGACTAGCGACGGTCGCGCGCCGTGGGTGCGGCTCCACTATGTCTATCCCTATCCGCACGTCGATGCGGTGATCCCGCTGATGGCCG
>VFQN01005779.1_pt1 | contig 14800 bp, 28 predicted proteins | sample 3512371 | NCBI WGS metagenome assembly VFQN01 (sample SAMN10412370, study PRJNA504923) | tailings metagenome | isolation source: Replicate 2 from Balatoc abandoned mine | place: Philippines: Itogon, Benguet | collected 2017-08-28
GCCCCCCTCCACCCCCACCCACCACTCCCCCTGTGTCGTACCTTGATGTGGCTGTCCCTGCTGCCTGTGACCACGTGCTGCCGCCTCCCCGACCCCCCCTCCACCCCTACCGTACCGAACAAAGCGCGAACCTAGACTGCCTAACTCGCAAAGCCTCGAGCCCCGCACACGTTGGTTCCCACCCGCTGGCCGCCACCCAGGCTGCACCCTACGACACCACACGTCCATACCTTGATGTGGCTGTCCCTGCTGCCCGTGACCACGTGCTGCAGCCACGTGCTGCCCGCCACGCCCGTCACGGCGTCCATGTGGTCCACGGTGGCGGAGGCGGCGTTGGAGGCGCCCGTGTGCAGCTGCACCACGTGCACGCTGCCGGACACGGTGCCGGCGATGGCGCGGCCCTCCAGCAGCTCCACGCGGGAAACCTGTTGAAAGGTCGGAACAAATCTATCACACTTCACGCTTTTGTTGTAGTTGAGAAAGATACATTAGTACTACGTGCCACCCGCCGAGCGCATGACACTTACAACCCGTGTACCCGCCTACCAGCCTACCCGCCCGCCCGGCCCGCCAACCGTGCGCTTGATCTGCAGCTTGTGCCACACTTACTCGTACGACACGTGCTATTCGCCACTCGTGTACCGTGTGTCAAATCTTGCTTGTACGACACGTGCCACCCCCACCCACCGGGCGCGTGGTCTGCAGCTCGTGCAGGCACCTCAGCTCCGCCAGGTTCCATATCTTGATGGTGTTGCGGCTGGCCATGACCAGCACCCCCCGGTCAGGGTCCATCGCCAGCAGCTGCAGCGGTTGGTGCTTGAAGGCAGGGAAGCGGAACGACACGGCGCCGCTGGGGGTTGGAGGTGGGAAAGAAATCAAGGACCAGTACTGCGTCAGTGTATGGAGAAGGGGACAAAGGTTTCAGGGTGGAGAGGTCTGTTTGCTCCCGCCCCGCACATGGCGTGCGCCTCCCCCTCCATGCCCACCCGGCCTCACCCCGCGCAGTCCACCAGTATGCAGTCCCCGCTGGTGGTGCCCAGCGCCAGGTGCTCCCGGGTGGCCCCCGTGGCGGGATCCGAGGGCAGCAGCAGCCGCTCGGCAGCGGCGGGGGCCAGGCTGGGGCCGTCCACGTGGGCCAGGGACACGCACTGCTCCCTCACGAGGTGGGTCCAGGCAGCCTGGTTGGGGGCAGGGCGGGCATGCGGGATGGGTGTGGAAATCCCACTGGCAAAGCGTCATGGCACGGGCCGTCCACTTGGGCTGGGGACACACACTGCTCCCTCACGAGGTGCATCCAGGCGGCCTGGAGAAAGGGAGGGGTGGCGGTGTGTTGGGTGGCGCTGGGACTGTCACACGGATACTACTTGGACCGAACGTAGCCGTCACGGACTGGAATAGAAACGTCACATGAAGGTCACGACTGGCTCCCTACCGCCCCACCTACCACGAAGGAGGGCGGCCTCCCAAAGTGCAGCTGCCACACGTGCTCTCCCCCCAGCAGTCACAGCCCTTTTGTACGGCCCCATCACTCCCCCCTCTACCCACCACGAAGGAGGGCGGCCTCCTGAGGTGTAGCTGCCACACGTGCACGTTGCCGTCCGCCAGCAGCGCGAACAGGCGGGCGGCCGTCAGCGACACGGCGCAGCCCACCAGGGCGGCGGAGGACAGCTGCGGCATGGTGGTCACCACCGCCTTGTCCAGGGAGATGGTGTCAGAGGTGTCCAGCTGTGGGGCAAGAAGGGGATATGGAGTATGATAGGATTGTGCGGCATGTACGGAAGACGCATGATGACATGGTGGTAACCACCGCCTTGTCCAGGGAGATGGTGTCAGAGGTGTCCAGCTGTGGGTTATGATGGGAACACGGATATAAGCCAAGTACGGCATGTACGGAAGACGCATGATGGCATGGTGGTGATCACCGCCTTGTCCAGGGAGATGGTGTCAGAGGTGTCCAGCTGTGGGTTATGATGGGAACACGGATATAAGCCAAGTACGGCATGTACGGAAGACGCATGATGGCATGGTGGTGATCACCGCCTTGTCCAGAGAGAGGGTTTCCGAGGTGTCCAGCTGTGGGGGATGCGGGCATGTACGGCATGTGCAGTCGACGCGAGTCGGGTCTTGTCAGTGCAGCTGGGTACGGGGAAGAGTGCACGGCGTGTACGATAAACGCGTGAGCTTCAAGCTGCATGGTGACGCATGTTGGCGTGGTAACCGCGTGCAGCTGGTAGCCGTGCAGGAGCTACTGCGCGCCGTAACATTTTCTTCACGGGCAGCAGCGGGCAGTAGTGCCATGTGAGGCCCACATACCGTAAGGCCAATGCACGATCGTGCCACGTCCTTCCTTGTGCTGATAGTATGATGAAATACTGACTTGCACTGTTGGCGAGGCCACAATGCCACCTACCAGCCGTATGCTGCTGTCCTGGAACTCGGCCAGGATGAGCCCCGGCGTCACCGGCCGCAGGCTGGTCACCGGGCTGTTGCACTCCATCCACGACTCGAACAGGTGCCGCACGCTGAACAGCTTGACCTGCGTGACAGCGTGTCGCACACACACTATCACGGATTGGTGTGGAACGCAGTCTGGCCGCGGGCTGAGCAGGAAACAAGCAGGCGGCGCTTGAGCGGCTGATCTCCCACGTGTGCCAGCGCAGGCTGCTAGCCCGCGCACCTCTGTGTCTGTGGCCAGGTATATCTTGTTGGATGCGTAGAAGGCGGTGCTGATGGGCCGCTTGGACAGCTTCATCTTGAACACGGGGGCCAGGGAGTCCAGGTCCCACAGCGTCACGGAGCCTGGTGCGGCACGAGGCCACAGCAGAAGCAGGTGAGGAAAGCAGCAACACGGGGGCCGGGACGTGGGCAGTAAGGCCCAGGGGCATGACACGGACGCAAGGAGGTTCCATAGGGGTTACACAGCATGCGCTAGGCCCCTAAAGGCAATAAGTATTGGGGCGTCCTCGGCGCAAGTGCGCATGTCTCCACGCGTCCGGGACAGGCAGCAGGAAATGTAATGGCATGACCAGCTGTGTGCTAGTGCACCAGGGAGGGGACGTGACGTGAGCATGCCATGTCCTCAATGTCCAGGGAGGTGGTCGGATAGGCCCAGAGGCACGAAACAAAAGCGCGGGCGATGGCTAGCAAGGTTGTGCCAATGGGCTTTGCACCACACACACTGTGCCCCTTAAGGCATCAAGGCTGGGAGCTTCCTTGGCACAGTCAGCTTAAGGCATATGCCGTCTGGGTGGGCACCAGGAGGCGTTATGGTACGGCACCAAAGTATGCTATCGCAGCAAATAGCGGACGTGCGAGGAAATATGCCGTGTCCTCACCGTCCAGGGCTGTGGTGAGGATGTGCCTGGTGTCGGGGTCCGCCAGAGCCAGGGTGAGGGCGCCCGAGGTGCGGCCGAAGCTCTTGAAGCGCTGGGCCTCGCAGCCGCGGGGCACCCGCCACACCTGTAGCAGAAGGACGACCATGTTTATCAAAGGTGCATGTCCAGTCCAAAAGGTTGAAGCTCAATGCGTGCGTAAACCATTATCAATGAAGCTTGGTAGGGGCGGCATAGCGGCATGGGAGTCTGAGTGTAGGCTTGCGTGCTTGTGGTCGTTCAGATCTGTTCAGGTGCTGGGGGCCTGGACTGGATCGGGTGTCCATGGCTGTGCCCAGGTGACGAGTACCGGTAGGTGGCGTCCAATCGGAGCTGTGGACGCTGACATACTAAACGAAAACACTACATACAGACGCACGCTTGAGTTGCAGTATCATGTTGCAGTGGGCGTATACGGTACGTGTCTACGTTTGCCGGCGGCGGAGGTGGCACATGTGCGCCGGCGGCTCACCGACGCGCAGGTGTCCATGGCTGTGGTGATGAGCAGGTCGTGGTCGGGCAGGAACACGCACGAGGTGGCGGGGGTGTCGTGCAGGAAGGGGTAGGCCATGAGGCAGTTGCCGGTGAGGATGTCGTACCCGAACACGTTGCCCTGAGGGGTGCAGGGGGGGAAACAAAGGTAGGCAGTAGACTGGCGCAAGCACGCAAACAGCTGCCGCGCTTGTTCTGGGTGAGAAAGCCAAGGCACAAGTTTAGAGCCCTGCTTGACAGGGTCAAGCAGGGTTGGGCGTGTGGTTAGATGCGTGGTTAAGCGTGTGATACACGCGTACTGTGCCTCACGCGTCAGCCTTTTCTGGGAGTAGCCATGGCCGCAGAACGCGCTCTGTGCTCGCACAGCCCCCGCCTCACCTGCTCCTATCCCGGTACACCCTGGGCAGTTGCCTTCACGTCACGCACCGACAAGCTGTGCGCTTTTCCCATGACAATCTACAGCCGTCTCACAGTCCTGCCCTGGTGCTGCCCAGCTTGCCCAGGGTGCTAGCTATTGATAGCCATACACCCACACCCTCAAAACACTTACCTCAAACAGCGCTAGCACCATGCGCATCTCGCTGTGCAGCAGGATGCGGTCGCACCAGGGAGCGTTGATGTTGTCCTTGGCATCGCCCTCCACCGCGGGAAGGCCACCTGCGCTGCCGCTGCCACCCTCCGCGCCCCCGCCGCCGGGCACAGCGCCCACCGACCGTGCACCGGGGATGCTGCAGTCAACACCACACACATTCGTAAGTATGGTTCTACAGTTGTTGCATGCCGCACGACGCATCCCACACATCCTCAACACAACAGGTCAGGAAGAGACACACATGACACACAAGCTACCTTGCCAGGCCAGGTTGGCAAGAAAGGCACGTTAGCGGCAACGATGCCGCGTGCCACCCTGCCATATGCCCCCCCTTCCCCTTCAACATCATGAAAAAGGGAGAGAGCAAATGCATCATGGGCGTTAGCAGCTACATCCTACACCTGAGAGACGTCCCCTTGTGCCCCGTCCCCCATGTGTCCCTCCCCTGCCCCTCCTACTTGAACGTGGTCCGCAGCCGCACGTGCTGGTACTTCCCGAAGCACCATGGCAGCACGCTGCCGTCCTTGATCTTGGGCACATCGAACATGTCGCTGGTCTTGTCGGTCCGGAACGCCTCGTAGTCCAGAAGGCACTCCCACACCTGGGCCGGCAGCAGTGCAAAACGGCGCACAGCGTTATGTAATAATTACCACAGCATTGGCAGCACCGCGTTAATGGCGCAGGCTGCGACACTGTGCAGCTGTGCTTAGAGCAAGGCGCGACACAACCCGCTCCAAGCACGTGGCGGCAGCGGAGCCACAGACCGTGCCCCCAGCATCATTTGGTCTGGCGGTCTCGCGTTGAGTCCCGGCAGAAATCCCCCCCCCCCGACCTTGTCGCAGGCCCATCCCATCCCGATGTTCCTTCTGCTGCTGCCATTGTCACCTGGCCACGCGTCACGTTCTAGCCCTGGTCGTGCCCTGGGTGACGCCTCTGCCCAGGTGCTGGCCCGCGACGTTGGCAGTGCTCTGGCCCTGCTACGCCGTTGCCCTCTGGCACCCACTGTCATTGGCAAGGCATCATCAACAGCCATTGACACTGGCCCCTGACACTCATCCCGCTGCTGGCACCGGCTTGGCTTCGGCCCATGGCCTTGCCCGTCGGCCCATGCCCTGGCGCCCAGGCACCCTAGCACCCCACCGACCGGGATTTCCCCGCTACAGCAGTGCGGGCACGTACACAGTGACCATCGCACCGTGCCTGGGAACTAGGAGCCGCTTGCTAACCCACACACACCTCCGCCTGAAGAGGCCCCCGGGGAGCCGCGCCATCGGAACAACCGGACGTCCGCAGTCCAGACATGCTCCCGGCCCAGGCCCCGGCCCCGGGACCCTGCGCTGAAAGTCCCGCTCCTGGTCCCCGGTCCCAACATGGCTTTGGTATCTCCCCCCTGGGGCATCCCGGAGGACGGGGCTACGGCCCCGGACTTCCCAGGCTTCCATCCGGAAGGGCCCATTGCGCTTTACCTTGACGCTAGATGACCCCGTATTTCTGGGTTGCCCCCTGGGAAGCCCTTGGAGGGGGGCTACGCTCCCCCCCCCCCGAAACACACCCTTTCGCAGGGGCCCATTTACCTTGACGCCGTACGACCCCGCAGTTATGAGCAGCGCCCGGGGCTCGTAGAAGAGCATCTGTGTGGGATGCAGGTGCTCCGTGGTTTAGCAGCAGGGTGCGTCGTGGTTTAACAGCAGGGCGCACGGACGGCAGCAGCCAGAAGGCATGTGGCCGTCTAAGCAGCAAAATGCACTGTGTCTGGTCTGGCGATGCGCGTGTGCGGCGGCGATGCGTGTGCTTATGGTACTGCCGCGTGTGCGCACGTGTTGGGGTTACCCAGATGGAGTATGACGTTTTGCAACGCCCCATGACGCGGTGAGAGGTGGCGTTGGCGTCCTTCGACACCACCTCTGGCGTTGCCATGTGCAAGCTGTGCTATCAGCAGAGCGATGACGGTGCCACAGCGTGTGGCTTGAATGATGCCCCAACCCATCCGGATCCCCCAATCCCACCTCCCGTACGACTCCGTTGGACCAGGGCATGCAACTTTTGAGCCGCAGCCGCTCATTGTACAAGCGCAGGTTGTCATCCAAGCAGGATGCAAAGAGCAGTCCAAGCTCCTGGCTGAACACGAAGGAGGTGATGAAGTTTGACTGGTAGTTGGGGAACTGCACGTCATGGTGCACTGTCGTGCCCCCGTCGTGGTCCTTGCTCCACGACTTGAGGCAGTGCTCATCCATGGACAAGAAATGCTTGTTCCTCGCATTATAAGCAACGCGACGAACGGGCGACAGGTGTCCCCTGAAGGCTGCCTCAAGGTTGAAGCCCGGGCGGAAGTTGACGTCCGACTCGTCCATGCTGGGAGCCCCCGCCCCAGCAGTGTACAGGCCGGCCTCCTTTCCGGCGGAGGCGGCCCAGTTAAGTCCTAAACCATGTTCTTACAATTGTCTGGCGGCATGCGTGCCTGGCGGTGACCCGGTGAGGCTCTTCGAAGGGCAAGTTCCAAGTTGGTGAAGCCTCGCACTTATCGCGTGTGCTCTACAGTGCTATTGAACAACAGTTTTTCGGCAGCGTGCAATCACGGCTATGTGTAAGGCACGTAACAATAGCACGTTCGGTAAGCACTGTAATTTATGCAGCAGCTACCTAAGCGAAGGAAGGGGCTGAACATAACAACATATTTTGCGCCAGTATTCATTTTTTACTTTTAACCATAGCAGAACAGCCATGCTCGTCCATCCGCATCCTGACAGGGGATAGTCCCCTGCGCCGTGGGCCTGGAGGCTGTGGCCCGCGCCCAGATCTCAACCAACACGCCGCGCATAGCCGGCTGAAAAGCCAAAATGTAGGAAGAACACGCATGGCAGACTTCCAGGTATGTAAGTAGCCTAGACAGTGGTGAACAGCGGTGAGAGAGCGACACGTGCGTGGCGACACATTGGGTCCAGGGGAATGCAGCAGGATACGTTGTGCTGCATGGCCCCTGGCGCGATACGACGTATATATTACCCTGTCTGGAGCAGTCTGGAGACACAATTTCTATCTCTGGATACAGCTTCAGCACGGCTGCACCCCCCCTCCCCCTGCTCAACAAAAGTTACCCCCCTGCATACGGTGAGTGGCAAAAACCAGTCGAAACCCGCTCCCGTGGCACAACTCCCCTGCAGCGCTGCAGGCGAGTTGGTTAGAGGTTAGGTAGCCCACGTAGGTTATTAGCAGAACCCTACATGCTAGGTTACGGCTCCACAGGCTGGAATCACAGGAGGGCAGGCTGGGTGAGTAGCAGTGGAAGGGGGGGACTCGAGATAGCAGTATTTACAGGAGGGCCAGGGTGTAAGCATGCAGTGTCCATGCACACCTAAGACCTTAGGGGCAGAACATCCCCTCCCCTTGGGGGTCGTACTCACGTACACGAACGACACCCCAAACGCCGCCTGACGCATGACCTCCGGGTCCAGCTGCGACCGGAGCCCAGCCATGATGTCTATTGTTTCAAACTGCCCACCGTCATCGACTACGTCGTCGCCCTCGTTGTTCTGCGACCGGCTGGCAACATCAGGCACCGTAGGGGGTGCAGAAGGCGATGCAGGCGGAGGTGCAGCAGTAGCACCTGCAGTCTGGCCAGCCGCTGTGGGACTCGAGGGTCGGGGTCTGCAGGGGAGCCCTGGGGTGGTTGCTGTCGGTTGCCAGCCACGATTGGCCGCAAAAACACGAAGATGACTTTTCCTCTTATGTAGTGCTCTGTCTATAGCCATTGTTTATATATCGGTAGGGTGTTGGTTGAGACATTCGTTGGCAGGGTTAGGGGAACAGAGTCGTCGGCTGCTGCTGCTGCGCGCCCACGTACCTATCACTGCAGCTCATCAGGCACACTTAGAATGTCGTCGACCCTGGGACGACTGGCATCCCATGCTAGGCAGACTCTGAGAGGGTTGCGGGAAGCCGCATGCCCTGCTCTTGCTGACGGGGCAGGGCCCGGTTCACGGATGCGACGCGCAGCTATCGGAAGCCCTACGTCAACATGGCGGGTTGCTCCTACAACGACCGTCCCCGAACGTAAGAGTTTTAGCGTCGCCGTCGACCAAAAGCCCCCAACCCAGCCACGACCAGACCCCGAGGTTATGCAGCATGTGGAGTCTGCTATTGGCAAGCTGGACACAAAACCATTGGTGAGTGGAGACCTGGCGGTAATTGGCTACCTTGGGGCTTATACAAGTGGCCAGGATTCGCAGGGTTAGGGCTTGCCTCCCTTAGCTAAGGCCTGTTCGATCAGAAGCCCTCATTCGCAGTTTGGAAGCTCGCATCGAACAGTGACATTGTTGGCACAGCTGTTGCGCCTGGTGCAACACCCATGCGCCAGAGCCGGACACTCCCGGACACTGCATGGCAGGCCGTTACCTTGCAATCACATGTTTGACGCATTTGCGCGCACATTGAGTGGTCGTCCAAGTAATTTTCCAGAGCGCACGCTAGGGAGTAAGGGCTGTCGTAGGCGTTGCCACAGCCACGGACAGTCCTGGCCCTGCGTGCCAGACCCCATTCCAGCTAGGGTATCGACTCTGTGTGGCCTCGACTACGTGTGGTCTGGCCGATGTGGCCCTTGCCACACCCTTGGCAGAGTCGCTTATCCACACGTCAGCAGAGTTACCCATACGTCTCTCCATTATCATCCCAATTCAGGGCCACCACCCCACGCCGGCTTCCACTGCTGCAAGGCTCGCTCCTTGGACCTCACTTTTCCGCAAAGCGCACCCTTTGCACCGCGTAACCCGGCTCATGTCGCCTGCGGCCTGCTGACCATCACCGTCACCATGACCCGCAGGCCCCCGCCGCCAAGCCCGTGGTCATCGTCATCAGCGGCCCCAGCGGTGTGGGCAAGGACGCCGTGCTCACGCGGCTAAAGGAGCAGCGGGAGGACCTGTACTTCGTGGTCACAGCCACGTCCAGGTGCGCAGAGGGTGCCCACATGCGCGGGCTTGTTCCGGGCTGGGGGCAGCCGCACAGAGACGCGGGTTTCAGTGCCTGACGCCGGGAAACGAAGACGCATGGCCGGCTGGATGTCCGTTTGCCGCGCGGCCTATGCGGTGCCATGCCTCATTGCGCTGCTGGACGTGCTATTGTTGCTGTTGCCGGTGCTGACGCTGCGGCTTTGCGTTGTTGGCCATCGATACCCCAGGGCCCGGCGGCCGGGGGAGGTGGAGGGCCGCGACTACTTCTTCGTGGACCGCGAGCGCTTCGAGGAGTGGATCGCCACCGACATGCTGCTGGAGCACGCGCTGGTGTACGGCGAGTACAAGGGTATCCCGCGGCAGCAGGTGGGATGGGAGTGCGCCGGGTGGGGCCCGTGGTGCGTGGGGTGGAAGACGCTCGCAGTAAGGGGCCGGGGGCGCTCGAAGTCCCGAGGGCTGGCAGCTGGGTGGCCACTGAGGTGTTGTACAGGTGCCGGAGGAGGTCCTGCGCTTGTGGTGACGGGCAGAGGAGTCCTGGCTGTGCCAGGCTGCACGCGATGGCCCACCCAACGTCCCCTGGCTGATAGGAGGCAGTGCACCTTGCTTGCGCTCTCCGCCCTCTGCAGGTGGACCAGGCCCTGGCTGCGGGGACGGACGTGGTGCTGCGCATTGACGTGCAGGTGGGGGCGGCGGTGGGGCAGGCGGTAGGGCTGGGTGGGGTGGAGTCCAGCGAACATGAGAGAAGGCACAGCACAGACAGCTCAGCTGGCGCGCAAGTACGTTGCGCTGATGTGCGTCAGCTCTGTGATGCTCATTTTGTGTGTTGTGACGGGGTGAATGCGGGCTTTATGCCCTGTTGGGTGGGGCTTCACTTGCACTGAGCTCTAACACCGCAAGTCCTTACGCACAGGGAGTGGCGGTATGCGCCCCACCGCGCTAACCTAGGCGTCACGTTACAATTTCGCGAATGTGCTTTCGCGTCGCTGTGCGCATTCCCCAGGGCGCCGCCACCGTGAAGCGGCTGATGCCCGACGCCACCACCCTGCACTCGCCAAGGCGTCACAGGGCCCATTTTCACTTACCCTTGACCTTGCACCGCCGTACGCACCCCCCAGGGCGCCGCCACCGTGAAGCGGCTGATGCCCGACTGTATCTCCATCTTCGTGACTGCGGACAGCGAGGACGTGCTGGTGCGGAGGCTGGTGGCGCGCAAGACGGAGCCGCTGGTGGGTTGCTGGTCGTGTGTGTGAGGGGTGGCAAGGCGGCTTGAAAAGATAAAGCGATGGGCTGCGCGTGGGCTTGCGGGTGGTAAGGCAGCTGGCGGCGTGCAACACGTGATTGTGGAGCGTCCGGGGGCGTAACGGGAAACCGGGATGTGTCTAACAGGCTGCCCGCAATGTGTTACTGGGGGAAAGGGTACCACCTCTTAAATGCGCCGCTGGCATGGGAATGGGGTAGGCTTAGAGTTACCAAAGGAGTCTCGAGTCCGATGACAGGCATGCAGCGAGGTTGTAGGTCCACGAGTTGCCCAATGGTGCCGAGCGGTCGGGGGGCTTTGGTGGGGTGCGCTGACAGGGCACTGCCTGCGCTGCGCTCGCCTGCTTGATGCAGGACAAGCTGGTCGTGCGCGTGAAGACGGCGCGGGAGGAGAACGACCACATCAAGAACTTCGACTATGGTGAGTTCCCTTGGGCCGCGTTTGCGTGAGAGGCTGACTGTCTTGCCTGGCAAGCATGGCTCACGACTGCATTCGCTGCTCAGCTCGCTTTCAGCGTGATGCGCGGCGTGTGCAAAGCAGCAGTTTGGCCCTCCTTGTCACTGCACGTGGAGAACTGCGGTATCCTGTCTGTCAAGCACGGAATAGATGCTAATGGTCTCGTGCATTGCCTGCGCAATGGGCGAGCAATGTTTGGCTGCAACACGATACGGTTGCGTGCACTTGTGTGTTGCCCTAACCTGCGCACGGCTTACGGAACACGTGTCAACTGATTCCCTCGTTGAATCTCTTGCGCTTGCTCCTCAGTTGTGGTCAACCGCGACGGCGAGCTGGACGACTGCGTACGACAGGTGTCTGCCATCATCGAGGCGGAAAAGAGCAAGGTCAGCCGCAGGCTGGCGTGATTAATAAGGAGCGACGGCATCGTTACGGCGGTGGGCACTTCGCAGGATGTACGACTTCGCGTTGACCAGAGGAGCGTTGACCAGCATTTGACGTTGACCGCTTGCTATGACTGCTTGGCTTTGACTAAGCTGGTGGGGACATGACTGGGACGAAGAACCGGTGGGTTTACGGTTGCAGTTTGTTGCGCTGCAGCTGTTGTACGCATATGACAAGGCTAGCCCTCCCTGAGACGGCAGGGCTGGAACCGTGGCAAGGGGCCAGGTGCCGTGGTACTGTAGTGTAGCGCAGTGGCAGCGTCTGCCTGTTACTGCCTTATGCTCGCTCCCGACGAGCGCGCACGGAGTGTGGACGGCCTAGTGAATGAGAGCGAGGGGTGAGCAGTGCGAGCGAGGGTGAGCAGCAGGGTGCGGTTTGTTTTGGCAATGGCAGGCAGAGGTGACCTGGCCAAGCTGTCGTGTTCATGCACAACGGCATACCGGTAGTGTCTGCTGCACATGATGACATGTGCGGCCGGCTATACGGTAATTGCGGATAGTTGTGGAAGACCGGGCCCTACTCACTGCTACTGATAAGCAGCAGCGGAGCTGGAGAGAGATGCCCGTGAATGAAGCCTGGGTTGGTGATGGAATCTTTGTGTTGCTCGCAATGGCAAGGTGCCCTACGCCCCTGTGACCCGTTGCAGGGAGCACGGTCGGTCAGGGTTCGTGAAGGTCGAGAGCGTGGTAAAAGCCTTGGGCACCTGACCATTGCTGGCATCATAATGATTGCATCAGCCACCCTAGCTTGTGCAGGAGCCTTGACCGGCCGTGCGGCCCTGTAACGTGTGAGGGGTCAGGTGCCGTGTGCCATGGCGACTACCGTAGGAGGCGAAGGGGCGAGGTGCAAACGGAGCCGACCACCTGCCACCGCAGAAGGCTTCTGCGTCGGATGGTGCCGTTGGGCCTCCCCACGGGGCGTCCCCTGCGCCATGCGAGTCGCTGCTGCCCCACCCATTAGACGACGGCATGGAACAATGCGTGCATAATTTCCTTACGAGGATTCCCACGTTGCAGCCACTACGTTAGCCCGCGCCTCGAAGCTAGCGCTAGGCGACATGGTCGACGGCGGCAACCAACCTGGTGTCCACGCTCTCCTACAGTTTCCCCACCAGATGCATGCGTACCGGTTTAAACTGCTATTTGAGTCCAACAATACAAACATATTTCCAGAGGGTTTCGCGCGGGAGGTGCGCAGCTGCTGGATGCTGGCGCAGCTGCTGCCTTCCCACAGGGCGCAATGCGTTGACAAACTGTTTAACGTCAGGCTTTACATGCGTTACAGGCTATCGAAATTGGCCCGGCAGAAGGACAGAATGGCCCCTGCCTTCTCCTCTTTACCTTCGTTTCGCTCAGCCCCCAGCAGTTCACCGAATGGCAAGACCGCACTTGCTATGACTGGGCGATACTACGGCTATTCTGGCTGCCGGCAGTAGCAGTCCCTGGCGCAGCAACAGCTGCACCCGGCTCCGTACGGCCCTATGCGACCTTCACAGGGTTGCAGGCGCTTCGTGAGGCCCTGCAGGCTACCACCATTGCGCCCGGACCTGGGGGAAGCTGCAGCGTGCGCCTGCAGGTGTTCCCCCGCACCGAGGAGGCGGCCATGGCGGTGAGACAGGGGGAAGGCGCCCGACCAGCATCTTGCACACACGCATGCCTCCACGTGCGCCAGTAGCACCGTGTTGTGTTTGGAACACGGGTGTGCCGGCGTGCAAGCGTCAACCCTTACCTGGCGTGGTCAGGAGGGCGAACGACTGCACCACTCACAAGGGTTCAGTCAGGGCTCCTCGCACAATGAAATGCACGTGCGTGCCCTGCGCAATGGGACCCTCCCGACCTGCCCACCGCTGACTTTCGTGCGCTGCCCCGTTGTACCCTCACTGGCCGCTGGTCCAGGACCTCCTGGCCGACGTGGTCTCCCTGGACCTGGACAACCCGCAGTACGTACTGGGTGTCGTACAGTGGCCATCGGAGGCGGTGGCGGCGGCGGCGGCGGCGCTTGCAGCGTGCGAGGCGGACCACCTGCGACTGGCCAAGGCGCACGAGAAGCAGCAGAAGGCCTCCCTGCGCATGGCTGAGGAGCTAGAGGAAATCGCCAGGAAGCTGCGGGAAGCTGGGGCTGTAGCGCTGACGGAGGCGGAGATGGCGGCGGAGGAGGCAGCAGCGGCGGCGGGAACTGGGATGGGGGTGGCGGCGGGAGCGGCGGGGACTGGGGAGTGCGGTGCTGGGGTAGCAGGCGGCAGCGGTGGTGATCCGGCCGGGACGGAGAAGCCTGTTCCGGTGTTGGAGGCGGTGGCGGTGATGGCGGACCCAACGGAACGGTGGCGGGCGGCGGTGACACGGGCGGCGCTGGAGCGGCGGCGGGTGGAGGAGCGGGAGGTGCGGCGGGCGGGCGTGGTGGCGCGGTGCGCGGAGGAGCGGGCGGCGCGGGCGGCGGAGCTGGCGGCGGCGCAGGCGGTGTCGGAGTACTCGTTCGGGCTGGTGCCGGCGGAGGGGTACTACCGGTACAGCAGCGAGCGGGGGAAGAAGCTGCCGGGGCAGCTGTGCCGGGCAGGTGCGTGGTGGGGGAAAGAGGTGCGGGGGCCAGGGAAGCAGCCAGTCTCGCCTGATTGAGCTGTGTATGCGGGTCGCTCCGGCTAGATCACACCCGAATAGCAACCTTCCAACACTTAGCTCGGAACTCTCTTTTGCCAATCAGGTACCGTACCTGGCAGTCAGGCTCCGGCCTTCGCCGTCCCGTACCCAGATGCCTGCGTCCCTGCCCCTGTGCCCTTGCCCACCGCTTACCAATCATAGCCGGCAAGCTGCGCGAGGCGCCCATCGCCTGCACGGGCAGCCTCCAACACACTTCGTATCTTTGACCCTACCTTCCCTTCCCCATCCATCCGCCTTGCCCGCATGCTGCGCGCGGCGCTCCCCGCCTGCACCGGCAGCCACGTAAAAACACCTGTTGATCCAAGTTGCATTGCCCTCCCGCCCCTCACCTCCCTTCCCTGGCCCAGCCGGCAAGCTGCGCGAGGCGCTCATTGCCTGCACGGGCAGCGCCGCCCTGCCGCCCGGGCTGGCGGCCGTGGACGTGGGCGCCGCACCCGGGGGCTGGTCGCAGCAGCTGGCGGCAGCTGGCGCCCGCCTGGTGGTCGCAATCGACCCGGCGGAAATGGACCCTGCAGTGGGCGCCCTGCCCAACGTAGTGCACCTGCAGTGCAAGTGCGAGCAGGCGGTGGCCTCGGGCCGCCTGGCAGCTG
>VFQN01005780.1_pt1 | contig 14796 bp, 23 predicted proteins | sample 3512371 | NCBI WGS metagenome assembly VFQN01 (sample SAMN10412370, study PRJNA504923) | tailings metagenome | isolation source: Replicate 2 from Balatoc abandoned mine | place: Philippines: Itogon, Benguet | collected 2017-08-28
CATGGATTGGGAGATGCGGGGTGGACCAGAGGAGGGGCAGCCACAGGGGGAAGAGGGGCGGGGGCGGAGTGCAGAAGAGGAGGGGCGAGGGGAAGGGAGCGGAAGGGATGACAGGGGAAGGGAGGCGATGGGGAAGGGGGGAGCGGAAGGAGCTGGGGAGGTGGAGGAGGGAGGGGGTCAAGGTGGGGAAGGGACGGGGCGGCAGGAGGACGGCCGGCGGCTCAGTGCTCAGGGGCCAGCAAGCGGGCGGAAGGGTCGGAGGAGTAGGGAAGGGAAGGAGCCTTCAGAGCGCCAAGTTCCTACCCCATCTGGGAAGGAGCGTGATGACGGGGCTGAAGGGGGGTCTGAGGGGCGGCGGGCGGGTTTGAAGGAGCGGGAGGAGCAGCGGGGGGCGGCGCCGCGGCCCAAGCCGACGCAGCAGCAGCACCAGGAGTATGTGGATGGCACGCCGTGGCTGGCCAAGGTGCTGGGCCCGCGCGGGGAGGGCAACGACGCGGAGTGGGAGGCGCTGAGGCTGCCGCGGGCCTTCTGCGCTGTGCACGACGACAGGTGGGGCGGGGCGTGGGGGTGAGAACCGCGGGGCGGCGCGGGGGGTTCCTGGCTCGTGGGCTTGCAAGCACGGTCAGGCAGCTCAATGCCCGGTGTGCGCACAGGCTTCCCAAAAGGTCATCAGAGCCACGCAGGTAGCAGGCAAACCACCAGCTTTCAGTCCCTTTGCTTGGTGAGCACAGGGTGCCTAGCGGCCCCTGCAGGAGCCGAGGAGCCCCCACTGGCATCCCGGCGGTGCCACGGGGCATTACCCGCAATCCACAAGCCACGACCACTGGCCCACTGCACAATTGCCACATGGTCGCCCAACCTCCAGGTTGGGTCTGACTCCTGGTTAACTTCTTACTCATATAGCCATCGCCTAAGTCATTGCGACCGGCTGCTTCGCCTTTCTACCGCCCAACTCTACGCCCCTGCGCCCTGCCCCAGGCTGCACACGCGCCCCGCACCCAGCTGCCTGCACACCGTTACCGGCCACGGCGGTGCGGGCATTATCTTCTCGGTGGGCCTGCTGCGCATGATCAGCGCCAAGGACGCACTGGCCTACATAATGAAGCAGAAGGGCTGCGGTGGGGGCGACTGCCTGCTCAGCAGGTGGGCAGCGGTGCAATTGTGCGGCTCCGTGTTGCAGGGGCCACCTGTGTTAGCGGGTTGTCGGCGGAGTGGCGTTGTTCCTAAAGGGTGGTGATGTGGTCAATGTCATCGGCTTGCCTCAACAGACTTGTGGCGACACAACGTGTACGTGTTGCAGCGCGATGGATTGTGTGTGGATGCAGTGCATGTCCAAAGGAGCATGCAGGAGTATGCCCTGCTGCGTATCTCGCCCTCCTGCGCGCGCATTTCCTGCCCTGCGTCCATCGCCCCGGCCTTCTTTTCTCCAAGAGAATACGACTCGACGCTCCAGCTTTTACGCTACTGTAAACTACCACACGTTGAACGCTGCTTGGCCCAGTTGCATCCATCAGCTACCTGATCTCCACGCTTCACCATCCTTATGGCTAGCGTCCTGGCGTGTGGCCACTGCGCACCCACTCCCACCCGTTCCCCCACCCCAAACCACACCGCCACCACCTGCACCACCATCATAAGTTGCTTTGCCTTGTCTTCTTCTGCGTTGGGCCTGGAACCCTGGCCCGCACATTGGTCCTTACATGCTGGGTTCCGAGTCCTATCATGTATGAAATCAACAGAGACGACAAACCAACAAACCAACAAACCACTACCTGTCCGCAGGACGCTGTGGCACCGCATGGGCATCGGCTTCACGGACCCTGGCGGCGCGCTGCAGTGGCCGGCCGCCAGCGCCAAGTACGACCGCCACGCTTTCTTCGTGGACGGAAACATCCAGACGTCGCAAGGTGGGATGCTCTGTCTGCGCCATGGAACCCATGTGCCTTGGGTCCCTTGCACGCTCACAATAAGTTTGGCAACAGCATCAGCACCGCATATGCGGTACTGAAACTATTGATACGCACTACGACATGAACCTTCCTGCGGGTCCTATACTGCACGTTGGGACCTGCACCCCTGCGTGCGCCCCGGCGCGCAACCCCTCTCGCCTGCGGTTGTGACCCTGGCCACCCCCACGGCGGTCATACTGGTAACGCTAGCTGTGCCACCGTGACTCGTTGCTGCAGCTTCCTACTCCACCCATGCGTGCCTCCCCCGCCGCCCCACCCGTCAGTTGTGACCCTGGCCAACCCCGTGGCGGTGCTGCTCAACCCCAAGAAGCGCGGCACCCCGCACGCGCCCGCCTGCGACCGCGCCTGCGTGTGGCTGATCGAGAACGTGGTGGCCACGCACGTGCGGGCGCACATACGGCAGGTGGGCGGCGGCCGGCAGGGCTTGTTGGGAAGACGCACTCTGGGTTGTGCGTTCTTGTATGCAGGGGAGTAAGCCCGTTCACGGTTGCTTGTGATGTTGTTGATGTGCTTGTCGGGAAGTGCCCTTGGCCATCGCCTCCACGTCCACGGCGTCGTGCCCACACCGGTAACGTAATGCGGTACCACACCAGCAAGTGGACCAGGTGATTGCCGCCATGGAGAAGCACGCATGCACTTGTGCGTCGGCAATAATACACACGATTTATCTTGCGTATCCACAGCAACGCGTGCTTTACGCCCCGCAGGTGGACCAGGTGGTTGCCGCCATGGAGAAGCACCTGCGCACACACGCGCTGGCGTATGAGTGGGTGCGGGAGGCGCGGCGGGACCCGCAGGTGGCGGCGGGGAACCGTACCGTAGTGTCGTACGTCAGGGCCAAGTACGGCAATGTAACGGTCGACTGAAACTGGCTTATTGGATGTTGAACTCTTTCGATGGGGTACCGTACAAGTGCTGGCATGCATGCGGGCCCTGTCCCCTGTGTCGCTGCGTGTCTGGTGAGCAGGGAAGGGCAACAGGCTACAGGCTACTAGTACTTCAGCACTACTACAACCTTGCTGGGCAGTGACAGCGGTGGGTGCTGGCGTCAGCGCTTAGTTGCCTTACAATGCAATACCGTAATCCATCACAGCCTGCTGACACCAGTGTGCAGAAGCTGAAAGCTTCCTCGTCGCCGGCTGTTACCGCCAGAGTGCTCCGCTACCAAGAACCATTTAGACCTCCCGAAGTACGGTAACATCGCAAAGTGTCATGCCTTCAAGCCGCGCTCATGTCGCCATGTGCGAGTTGCTCAACCACGCAGCCGCAGCGCCCTTGAATGCGCCCCCGCTCATCAGTTATCCCCAAACAGCAGGCCCCCAGCCACAAGGGAGGTTGGCCTCCCCGCCACTTTGCGTTCCAATGCAATTCGACAGCAGCCCAAGCTGCAATGCACAGCGTTCAGACGGCGCAACTCGGGGCGCGTGCGCTTCTTGTGGGTGCAACCTGTTGTGGGGCTGGGCAACGCCAGCCGCATATGCAAAACACATCAGTCAATGATGTCAGCACGTAGCCGTCCCGTCAAGTCGATGATATCAAGTGCGCCAAGAAAACCGTCGGGCAACACACCTGCCCTAGCAGTATAGAGTACCGTGATGGAAAATGCAGTCGGCCAATGCGCTGAAGCCACTCTCCCACACGTCTCGGACGCTGTGCAACTTGTCAGACCGCAGTACCTTCCAGTCGCTGTTCGCCTCCTTTGTACAACGCAACTCCAACCCAGGCAAGCGCGCGCCACACGTGTCCACAGCAGCCTACGTTGCTCTGCTCGGTCAACCTGCAACACCTGCGACCCTGCCCATGCATGCCGTCCTCCGCCCCGGTTTTATCAGTGTTACTATACTCTTACCCGCAGCGCAAGCTCACTCAGTCCAACACCTGCTGGTATTCTTTTCGCTCTGCACCCGGCACCCTCTTCACACGAACCCTCAGTCCTCCAGCTCCCGTATGTCCTTGCTCTTGCCCTGCTTCACCGTGTTGACCGCCACCCGCACGATCAGGCCGAACCAGTACACGTGGAAGCAGCACAGCACGCACAGCAGCGCATTGAGCACGCCGTGGTACGGCGGGGTGTAGCCCAGCACGCGCGTCGAGTCAAACAGGGTTGACCGGATGAGCACGAATGGGAAGGCGGTCAGCCGCAGCGCCGCCCACGACAGCATGAAGAGCACAAACACGGACGTGGACGCGAGGTCAAAGCCGGCGTAGTTCAGGTTCTTCGCGACCTCCATGATCACGTCAGTTGTGTCATGGAGTAGCATGATGAGGCAGCCCCACCGCTGATACCTGCGTACGTACACCAGGGCAGGGCAGCATGCGGGCGGCCGTGCAGGGGGCCAATGGGTTACCGGCATGTGAGCCTGTCCGAAGCACCAAATCTTGGTAAATTGCAGGGCCACGGCCATGCTGTCGTGTCCTCATGTGTGTGCATGACATGCTGTAACGACTGTCGCACTCGAAGGCATCGCTGGCCCATGGCCCCAACGGCGCAAGCTCATCACGCGGCGGCCAGCAAGGATGGCCGAGGCGCTCACCCGCTGATGTAGTTGAGGTATACGGCTGCCAGTGTGCACACGTGGTGCGTCTGCATGACCCAGTAGTCGGAGCGGGGCACCTCCCACAGCCCCAACATGAAGGTGGTGGCGCCGTAGTAGGCCAGCTGGCTGTGGAACAGCAGGCGCATCAGGGGCCTGCGGGTGTGTATGAGAGTGGGTTAGGGACTTAGGGTGTACTGGTGGTGGCGCCGTAGTAGGCCAGCTGGCCGTGGAACAGCAGGCGCATTAGCGGCCTGCGGGTGTGTATCAGAGTGGGTTAGGGACTTAGGGTGACGGGTCGTAGCAGCGGTGCTGCGGTGGTGTTGCGAGCTCCTACTCTGGGGTAAGAGCGAGGCGCATATCGGGAAGCAGTGCAGGAGACGGCACGGGGCTGGAGTAGGGACCACCGGGACCGGTACTTGCGGGGGTGTTGCGAGTGTGGGTATGGTGCATGCTTCGCGTTGAGCGGATACGGGTATCGTGGGTTAACGGGACTCACAGTTCGGGGTGGTTGGGCCAGCCCACCCAATAGTCCTTGGGCTTCCAGAACCACTCCTCCCGCCATATTATGGTCAGCTCGAGGGACACCATCGTCCCGTACGCAGTTAGCTGAGCAAAGGAGGAGGTTGGAGGGCACACGGCGGGACACGCAGTTGGGCAGTGGTCGGCCACACAGAAGAGGGAGCAGTGGACTGAGCCGAGGCATGTGCCAGTCGAGCAGGGATGTGCAACAGGGAACAGGTGCCAGTCAGTGCAACGGTTGACTGACGCCGTGACAGCAATAGGGCGGCACCAAGGGCGGTGCACTGGATGCTGCAACCGTGCGATTGCTGCCCAGCACCCCTGCTGCAGCCTGCGCACTTAACCCACTTAGCCCACCAAGCCTGCGCCTGCGGTCGTAGCAATTAGTGCCAGTGCAACGGTTGGTTGACGCTGTGACAGCAGCAGAGGGGCACCCAGGGGCGGTGTGCACTGGGTGCCTTCACCGCATGGCAGCTGCCCAGCACCCCTGCCGAACCCTGCTGGCAGACATGCCGTAGCCCACCGAGCCCGCGCCAAGGCACCGGCTGGACTGAAACGAGATACGGTGGGCCCAGTGTACGCAGACCCGGCCGTACGCATAGCGCACCTTCCATAACGACTCGCTCATTTTTGTGATGCGGGGTGCGGCTTTTGTGAGGCTGCGCCCTCCCCGCGTCAGGACGAGCGTGGCAAATGGCTGCAGGGGGTAGGAGGAGTGCCAGCAACGCAGGTGCACAGACAGCACAGATGGCGACAGGGTCGTCTTACAGCAACATCCTGGTAATATGGAGCTGCTTAAGGGGCGTGCACAGGCTGTTGTGGTGAAGCTAAGCGCGCGGTTATGGTGGCAAATGCTGGTGGGGTACGCTTGAGCCCTGTGGTACTGCGTGCTCAAAATGTAGTAGGACAAGCATGCCGTGCACGACAAGCTGCTATATGAGCTTCCATGGTTCTTACCCGGAAGATAGCCGTCTCCATCACCCAGCGGATGACCGGCAAAAGTAGCCCCAGACCTGGGTGGGGCAGCAATGCGTTGGAACGTACCAGTAAGCAGAAGCTGCCCCCTGAACGTGCCTCCCAAAGGCGTGGCTGCCTTGCTTTGCGCGCCTCTGCTCGCGTCACACTGTGGAACCCACCCACAACGTGAAGTAGCTCCGCCCGCTGTGTGGCGGCTTGAAGGCTGACTCCCGCCATGGGGTGGTTCGAAGGAGGAGCAGGTAGGGGTGGTGCTGGCAGGGGCAGCAGTTGCAACGCGACAGTCTCACAACGTTGGTATCGCGGATCTGCAAATGTGAGTATTGGGTGTTTGAAGCTCTGCGACGGATGGAACGCGGCCAGCGATTTGCCACTAGCGCGTTCCCTCCTTTGCAGCAGGAAATCGGTGTGCAAGTCGGCCTTCCGGTTGTCGTCTCTAATCGCCGATAAGTTGCAGTTACCATACACACATGATCGCGGCGGTTTAGCGTGGGTTTGCAAGCCAGACGACTACGAACATTCTCGCGATGAAGCGCGCGAAGGGGCACCGGCACCCGACACAATGGCACAGCTCCCAAGACTACCCGGAAACGGGCAATGCTGTGTAGCTATATACTAGTGTCTTCAGGCGATGCCATTTCCTTAAATCATTGTGTTAGGGTTGCCTAGGTGTTGCAACTTGAGCGTTCTTCCTAAAGCAAGCTGTGCTAGCTGCAGGTTGCCCCAAAGAACGGCTTTCCCATTCCCACGTAACCGCTAGCTCGCAGGCGATTCTCGCAAAACAGCAAGCTCTTTCGCTGCCTGCGACTGTTTCATAGTATTCGGCACCTGGACTTGCCTGTCCGCCCATATGCACTTAGTAGCCTTGTTACACATATTCAGCTTGATTTTCGACGGGCATCAAGGTCTCCTGGCTGACGTTCAGTCCAAGCTGGACCATCAGACCCTGCTGCGCAGCGCCTCTTCCGTATGATACACGGCAGTCCTAACCCTGGCAGCTAAGAGGATGAAAACTGCTACTCTGGGCTCGGGGCGTCCCCTTGCCCTCGCGTGGGGGCAGTGCCCCCGTGTTAGGCTGCCGCGGTCGTCCCTTCAGCAGCAGAGGAGGACTTTGCTCCCCGCTACGGGGCCAGGACAAGGGCCCAGTCAATCTAATGACATCACAAGCGAGCAGCTCGCGCCCATCCTTTTCACCTTCACCGACACGCCGTCGGTCGGCATGCCACCGCAACGACCGGGCGTTCTCAAGGGCGCTGGGCCCTTCGGCGCAGCCAGCAGCAGCAGTTCAGCTGCAACAACAGGACGCGGCGCGGTGACAGGGCCAGACGCGAGCACCGCGGCTGGGGTCGCACCTGGGGCGGTGCGCGAGGTGGGCCACGAGACCAGCAGCAGCAGCAGCCCCCACAACGCGCAAAGCAGCCGCAGCGGCAACGGTGCGCCCGCCGCACCCTCCACATCCCAACGTGCACCTTCGCCCAGCTCCCCAGGGCCTAGCAGCAGCTACAGCGACTACTACCGCCAAGCAAACACGCCCTACGTGCGCCCGCCCAGCCCGCCAACCGCGGACGCAGCCACGCAGGCCCCCTCCACCCCCGACGCCACCGCCCAACCCTCCACCTCCTTCACCACCACATCCACCACAAACCAAGCCCAGGACACCCCCAGCAGTAGCACCACACCTACCGCCCCGGCTTCGGACGACTCCCCGGAGGTCTCGGCCGCGTTTGCCCGCGCCCAGGCCGCCCTGACACGTGCCGAGCTGAACCTGGACGACATGCAGCGCCTCAGCATCGACGCAGCCAGCCTGGAGCTCCGCGGAGCCCCCCCATCCCGCTGGCAGCGCGCAATCGCCATCGCCCGCAGCGTCGTCATCATGGGTGCGTTGGCGGTTGGCATGCTGGCCTCGCACGCGTTTGGCCTGGCGGTGCAGTGGGCGGGTGCGACCGTCGGCGCGGCGCTGATCGCGGGGTGGGGGCTGCGCAAGGGCTCGCTGTCGCAGAGCGGTGCCATCGCGGCGTTCTGCGTGGGCTGCGGCACGCTGGGCAGCAGCCTGCGCTTCGGCACGACGCTCATCGCCTTCTTCCTGAGCAGCAGCAAGCTGACCACGTACAAGGAGGAGATGAAGGAGGGGCTGGAGGAGAGCGCGAAGAAGGGCGGACAGCGGACGTGGGTGCAGGTGCGTGGAGGGTGGGGACGCCAAGGGGGCGGGGATGTGTGGACAGGGCGCTACGCAAGTGGCTACTGGGCCAGGGCTTAAATGGGCCGGTTTGGGGTTATGGCATTGCAGGGCAAACGGAGGTGTACACTGGGACTGGCCGCAGGTGGCTGGGCGCATCGTCTGGGAAACTGCGCCTTTTCAGGTCTCGCTTGCAGCTTGCATTCTTCCTGAATGCGCATCGTACGAATCTTTATTCAAAGCAGCCGCTTTAGAAGAACGGAAGGACTGGGGCACCATCCGTGAGGCATAAACCCCACAGCACACCGCACGCCACGCCGCCCACAGCCTGCCCAAAGCACACCTACTTACACACCCACGCCCGCCTCACCCCATACCCACACCTCCACCCACCGCCCCAGGTGCTGTGCAACAGCCTGGTCCCCACCGTGCTCGCGATCATCTACGGCGTCCTGGCCGGCTGCGTGGACCTGCCGCTGGGCCCCCCGCCCTCGGGCGCCCCCGGCATCGGCGGCCTGGAGCCCTGGCGCGCCGCCGCGCTGACCGGCCTTATGGGCGGCTTCCTGGGCTACTTCGCATGCTGCTGCGGCGACACGTGGGCTAGCGAGCTGGGCCCGCTGTCCGCCGACACGCCGCGCCTCATCACCACGCTGCGGCCGGTGCGGCGCGGCACCAACGGCGGCGTGACGCTGCTGGGGCTGTCCGCCAGCATCATGGGAGGCATGTTCGTGGGCCTGGTGTTCTACCTGTCAGGTGGGTGTGTAGGTTGGCAAGGGGGTAAGGGGCGGAGGTGGTCAGGGGGTGCTCCTGGCGGGTTGGAGCTGCTTGCTGGCAGGGCGATGGGCCTGGTGTTCTACCTGTCAGGTGGGGGCGCGTGAAAGGCCGGGCGGCGCATGTGAGGTGTCAGGGAGTCACGCAAATGCTGTTAGGTGTGTTATCTCCAAAGTTATCTCCGAAAATAGCCTCCGCTGTAGATGGGGGAAGAAGGGGCTGGTGTTCTGCCTGTCGGGTGAGTGTGTAGATTGGCCAGGGAGGAAGGGGCGGGGGTGGGCACGGGATGTTCGTGGCGCGTTGGAGTTGCGTACCGGCATGTTCGTGGGCATGGTGTTCTACCTGTCAGGTGAGGGCGCGGGAAGGGCGAGGAGACCGTGTGAGGCGTCAGGGAGTCACGCTTGTGGATGAGTGGAGAAGAGCCTGGTGTTCTACCTGTCGGGTGGGCGGAGCGCGGTTAAGGGGCTGACGTGGGCACAGGGTGGGTACGACGGGTTGCAGCTAGGTGCGTACTGTAGGTGCTGGGCATATCACTTTCGCAAAGGAACGGCGCAAGCTGGCCCTCTCGACAAGCGCTCGCACAGAGGCTCCCCTGCCCCAACCCTCCGCACGCCCGCCTCCAGGCCTGCTGTCCCCCACGCTGTGGATCTTCGAGCACCAACGCGCGTTGGCCGCCAGCCAGTGGCGCCTCATCCCTCTGGGCCTCATGGCGGGGCTGTTCGGCAGCGTGCTGGACAGCCTGCTGGGCGCCACGCTGCAGTTCAGCGGCTACAACCGCGCCACCGGCCGCATGGCCTCCAAGCCCGGCCCCGACGTAACCCACATCAGCGGGCTGCAGATCCTGGACAACAACGCGGTCAACGCTGTGTCGGCAACCGCTACGGCGGCGTTGACCGCGCTGGTTGCGCTCAAGACGTTTGGGTTCTAGGGTTGTAAGGTTCTAGGGCAGGGCTGGCGGCTTGGCGGGTACTATGTGGGGGCCGGGGTTGGTAGGGGTGTGCTGTTGTGGCTGGGAGGAGGGAGCGTGGGGAAGGGGTGGTGAAACAGGATGGCTATGGGTCTCGGTGGCCTGGTGCAGCGCGGAGGGTGGTTGCAAAAGGCTTGGAGGTTGTGGGAGGGCAGGATGCGAAGGGTGTGGTATGGGGTCAGGTGGAGGAGAGGAGGGGATGTTGGCGGTCATGCCATGGAGGAGCGATGTTGCGGGTTGAAGGACTGGTTTGGCGAGTAGTGGTTTGCATCTGGGTGGTTCCGAAGGTCTTGCAGGGTGTCAAGTATTTGTGCGCTAAGTGGTGCGCGGTGCTGGCTGGTTGTCCACATTTGTGCTGGCAATTAGTCCACGTGTGCTGCACGTGTTGTTGCGTGTCTGCGCGTCACGTCGCTGACACTGCGTGTGAAGGCTGAGTGATACATAAAGCTTATTCCACATCTGCGAGGGAGCTTGGGGATATCGTCATATGGTGTACCAGTTTGGCGCACTGCGGCTTTTGTGCAGCTAGGATTACAGTGGTGTTGTCAAGGCGGTGAGCCCTTGCCCTACAAGGCAAGGGAGGGCGCCTGCATGGTGCCACGTACCTACCCATTGTCGTCTCTGTGTGCACGTCCGGCTGTACGACACACAGGTCTTGCACGTAGTGTTGCTGCTGCGATCCTAGGTCAGTCAACTTCCACAGTTATCTTCTTTGTGGTGCGCATGCCCTTCGTGTGCCGGTAGCTTAGGGAAGGGATGTGCCGGTATGGTTGCGGTCTTTGTTGCATTGCTTCTTGGTTGTCTCAGTTTGTGGGTTACAGGTGGCTTGCCTGACTGCCCTGGAGCAATCAGGCCATTGTTTACATGTACTGAGAGGTGCCTTGGCGGCGGTCTGCCCGGCGGTTAGAAGAGCATGTGTACCCGCCATACTGCATGGTTGCACCAGACCAGGCCTGCAGATTCTGTGGGCAATCCGTCTGTTTCTTGTAAGAAGTATGAGGGCTAGGGCACTTTCATCGGGGTTTGTGGGTCGTTGCCTGACCTGGCCTGACCCTCCCGTTGCCTAGGACCTCGCTGGCCTACCGTTGCCGTGACCTACAGGCGTGCTCCAGGGCAGGGTTCAACAGCACGAGACCAGGTCACGCAACACGCCAAAGCAGATAGCTTGCTGCGCTGAAGGACTTCTCGTGGATGGATAGTGTGCTATGCGTGGCGGTTGCTTGCGCACATAGCCCACCGGGAGCTCGCCCCACTGGCTCGCCTGTCCATCTGTCACAAGCTGGTTCTTCCGACAGCAACGCACCCTGCGTGTGGATAGTGTCTGTGTTAGGCCTTGCACGGAGATGCACGCAGCTTCCGTGTGCTGCACCTCATGCTTTTCCGCCGTGGGCGCAGGCGTTGAAGCAGCAAGCACCACGCCCCATGCCGCCCCAACGCCCCAACGCCCCAACGCCCCATGACGCATGGGATGGTAACCCACTCAAGAGTCTGTGGCTATCAACCTGTGACAGTTTCCATAAAAGCTAACACAAGAAGCCACTGTATAGCGCTGTCGGTGCTGGTTACCTTTGCGCTTAGGGTCTTCGAAGGCCAAGTGAACTACATTTGCTCTTCGCCGAAGCTGGACAATGGACGCCGCAGACCGTGGAGTGTACTTTGATGAAGTAAATGAATCCCGTTTTACTTAAAGGCCGTAAGCCCGGGCTTGCGTGCGGCTCTGCTAGCAATTATGCTGACCAGCACATCGCCGCGGACTGCAGGATTTCCATGTACGCATATTGGACGTAGACAAGTACAATGCGTCCAAGTCCTTACAGGTAAATGGCCTCAAGACGCTGCTAGCTTTGGCCCTCCTCTATTCTTACAGGCTCTTGACACCCAAATGCTATGCTTCACAGGACAACACCAACGTCTTCATCAACAACATCCAAAACTTGCAAGGCCTTGTGGACAAATACGTCTCGGCAATCGACCAGCAGGCGAGCCGGCGCGCAGGACGGTATACAGGCACACCGTGCACCCCTTCCACGTGTCGTGTGAGCCAACGTGCCACGTATGAACGCAGGTGGACCGGTTAGAGGCTGAGAAGCTAAAAGCGATCGGCTTGAGGAACAAGGTGGCCGCACTCAGCGAGGTAAGGGGGCACTGGAAGTGCGGTGGAGGAGGGTTGGGTCATGGGTGCACGGCCAGGTGTCCTGGTCTTGGAGCCACCAGGCCGGGGCAGGCGGCCAGCATCCTCCTGGACCTCCGGCCCCAAGCCCTGTGCAGCCCACACATTCGTTTTCAAGCACTTTAGCATATGCTGCTGCACGCACACGTCACACCCCACGGTGTTATCACTGCAGGAGCGCAAGCGGAAGCAGAAAGAGCAGGACAGGATGCTGGCGGAGAAGCAGGAGGAGCTTGAGCGGTAAGTCCCAGCAGCCCGACAGTACCACGTGTCCAACGACATGCCTGAAGAGCATTGCCGCCTGTCTGTCGGTGACTGCGGCTTTTAACTACATTGGGTCAGTAGCAACTGGCAAGGCACACGCCACGTGCATGGGGGTGTCTTCCCAAGGGAACAGATTCCGTACGGAAGTTGCACCCTGCAGTTGCCTCTGGCCGCGCATGCTTGTACGCCCCCGTGTTTTTGCACATGCAGACTAGGACTGAACACTGGACACGTGCTGACCATGCTCCTTCATGTTTGTGCTGTATGCATGCAGGCTGCAGATGGAGGAGCAGTCCTTGATCAAAGTGAAGACGGAGCAGGAGCTCATGATACAAAAGCTATCGGACAGCAGCACTGGCGCCGCGTACGTGTAGCTGCGCGGGAGGCCAGCGCAGTGCGGCGAGGGGGCGGTGCGTGCTTGGCCGAGAGCGGTACCCTAGGGTTTAGGAGGTTTACAGTGGAGGGTAGAGCGTTGGTTAGGGAGGTTAGGGAGGGGAGGCATTATGTCCTGAGGGAATAGGGGTAGAAGGCGTATCTGGTCATGCTGTGCGTTGATACCGTATGGCGGTAGCACTGGCAGGCAAGGGGGCATCTTTGCATGCAGGTGGTGCCCAACGCGTGCTGGCACACGTGGGCAGCAAGAGAACGCATTTGCGCGCGAGGCGGTGGGGCTAGGCTTCCGCCGGTACATTTACACAGATATCTTACAAGGCAATCGCGCGGCTGAGGGCTTTTTTTACCAAAAAGGGGTTCAACTTGTCAAGTTCGACCCTGTTTGTAAGACTTGGGCCGATTCTGCTCTCGACAGATGAGACTTCCCACCTCCTCCGCTTCCACATACATCTGCTTTGACTTCACATGCATACAATTGCGTAAGCTCGCTTATAGACGTTACACTGGCACAGGGAGACAATGCAGGGCTGGGGTGCAGTCGGAGGTGGAGCGTGGGGCGGGTCAAATAACCAGGCATACGAGGAAGAAGATCGTAATGCACAAGCGCCCCAACAACAACAAGACGGAGGAGCATATGGCACTTACGGAGCGACCCCGCCAACTCTGCCCCCGTCTCAGCCTGCCCCGGAGCTTGCGACGACCAGCTACCGTAGCCAGTCGGGTACAGCGGCGAACAATGGTTTTGGAGGAGCAGGAGGGGCCTACGGATCAAGCACTTTTGGGCGCCCAGTGCAACCATCGGCACCAGCTGCCGGGAGTTCCCTTGTAAGTCACACCTCATCATCGTCGCTACTAAACATCATCATCGTTCCGTATCCAAGGCTTTTGGCATCGTAAAAGGGGCAGGGGTCCTTAACCAACTGCTCACCAACTTCATGTTGTGACAATTGCGCGCACGTTCAGACCGAGGCACAGCTGGCACGGAAGGAGGCCGAGCTGGCAGCAAAGGAGAAACAGCTGAAGGAGCTGGAGGCAAAATTAGCCAAGGATCAGCCGAAAAAGAACTGGCCCATATGCTACCCCATCACCTACCACAGCATCGGCGAGGAGATCCCCCCCGGGGGGTCGCGACGCGTGGTCTGGGAGGGGTACATGGCGTGGTGGGTAAGTCGGTGGGGTGATAGGCTGTGGAGGTCATGGGGCACGCTGGCGTGGCTGGTGGGCCCGGTGTGTACAGGAGGGAGACCGTCCGTACAGACACCACCCGCTGACGCGCTTGTCTCTCACGGTTGCCCAGACATAGTAATGCGCCGTGGGCCTCTGCAATTGACGCATTCCTGTCACCGCGTATTACGCTGCAGGGCCTGTTCGTGTGCCTGTGGTGGAACTGGTTCTGCACCTGCGTCATGCTGGGCTACAAGGTCAACAACAAAGTGCCCAGCTGGTTCCTGGGACGTAAGTGGTGCGCACGTGACCGTGACGAGGGGTGGGGTGGGAAAAGAGTCACGCTTTGCGACCCGAAGCTATGGGCGAGGCCTGTACTATCTGTGTGTCACCACCATGCTGCAGTCAGCGGTCACCAGGGTGTGTCAGGGCGCCTTATCATGTGGTCTACTGCCGAAACGGTCCAGGTTCAGGTCCTGGCAAGCGCCACGTTCCGAACGCGCTCGTTTGCAAAACTGCACGCGCTGTGAAGACCCGGCTCAGCCCCCAAGTACCAGGCTGTGAGGGCACACGTACACGCACCTACACGCACAGTACACGCCCTGTCACGCAGTGGTGTACCTCCTGTGCGGCATCCCGCTGAGCTGGTGGCTGTGGTACAAGCGGTTGTACAACGGCGCCAAGGCGGACAGCACGCTGGGCTTCCTGGGCTTCTTCCTGTGGTTCGCGCTGCACTGCGCCTTCTGCATCTGGGCGGCCATCGGTGAGGGCGGGGGGCTGCCGCATGGGTGGTGCAGGGGGGGGGGGGGGGGCGGGGCGGGGGGCGGTGGCTCCTGGCGTCACACCGCACCCGGGGACTGGCTCAGGCCATCCCCCTGGCTGGTTTTTGA
>VFQN01005781.1_pt1 | contig 14795 bp, 19 predicted proteins | sample 3512371 | NCBI WGS metagenome assembly VFQN01 (sample SAMN10412370, study PRJNA504923) | tailings metagenome | isolation source: Replicate 2 from Balatoc abandoned mine | place: Philippines: Itogon, Benguet | collected 2017-08-28
CCTAACATGAGAAACGGTAGAAACTGTAGATTCTCAATAGAATCTAAGGTAGAACGAAAACCGTTCTACGTTCTCAGCCAACCCTACCAGTAGCCCGGGTCTGGAGCCGTCCCTGGCTCCCACTCCTCGACAAGCTGTACCCTGGCTCGCACGCCCAAACAGGCTGATAGGAGGCCCCCGCAGGGGGCCCGCACCCCCACACTGGCTTCGTACAAGCCAGCACCAGTACCGTAGCCCCAGTCCACAGGAATCCCTGGCTCCCATGCTCCCACACCCCCACAGGTGCCACAGAGCCACAGTAGTGCCACGGCCAACAGCACAAGCACCTGCCAGACAATAACATTGGTGAGCCTTACTTATGGCCGGCATACTAGCCTAAGCCTTTTGGTTACTTGTGGGGCACAGATAGCTTCGTACACTTGTGCTGTGCAGCGAACATACGGTAGGTGGCACGTCCGACGCAAATGCATTCTTTGTCTTCTGCCGTGTCCAATGGGTGGTTATGTATCAGCAATGTTCTGCGCTGATCGACTAAGCAGTATGAGGTCACCGGCGTTTGTGCAGGGGGCCAAAAGGACATCAGCTGGAGCTGACACGGGCCAAGGTGCTGAGGGTGCGGGGCCCAACGTCTGATTTGGTGGTTTATTTGCGAGGCCCTTTTTCCGGTCGGGGTGTCGTACCACATCCACCACACCCGACAGGGCAACGAGACAGCCATCAGCGCCACACAGTATAATGGGTAAACCGGACTTTGGAGTTATGACGGGTAAACGAACAATTGGAGCAAACAAGGGCGAGGTCCCACCACAGGTACGTCCTATATACCCTAAGGAAGCCCCTTGGGACATGGCTGGTGTCGGCATTGAACTTTCTACACAACCGTTATTGCAACACTGCTGTCACCTGAGGAAACGCCTTGCCAGGGGGCCCCTTCGGCCTTTTTTCGCCAAATGTAGAGGTGTTGTGCCTGGTACATAGCCTATGGAAGATCAGGTAAGTGCATCGAAGGGACAGAGCCTTGCCCTCGGAGAACTCCGAGAACGAGCGCTACCACTTACGCACCTGTGGCCGAGTGGTTAAGGCGCCGCCCTGCTAAGGCGGTGGGGTCTCCCCGCGTGCGTTCGAATCGCATCGGGTGCGAAGAATGTTTTGTTTTCAACCGTAAAAATAACTACACAATTTTTGTCTGGTTATTCTGCGCGATCATTAGTACTTTGAGGTGATTGCAACGCCTGGGCCGGTCATGCTACGAACTGCTACGCGACCTGGGGAATTCCAGTCGCGGGAGCACCAGCTCTTATAATGGGGCAGCATTTGCATTAAGAGTGACAATGGGCATCGGTTGGCATACCTGCTTATTGTTCGCACCTGTGGTTGGGAACAGAACGCAATGGCCGGCAGCGTCAATGTCTCAGCAGCGAGTAGCCAGGCGTCGAGGACGTCGGACATGCTGCTGTCCCTCGCGCCAACACTGCTTGCCGACAGTGGAAGCAACTCCAGCTCCAGCATTACCCGGCACAGCTCCAGCACCAGGTTCAGGGTCCCCACACCTGCACGATGGAGCGACATGTGCACCACCGTCGAATAAACGCCGGGCCTTTCTGCGTGCGTGGCCCTCACAGACGGCAGTCTGAGCACAATGAGCAATCCTCTCACAGAGCCATCGACGGTGCACGTGATACCGGTATGGCTAGTGCGGCCCAGCTCTGGCACATCGCAAGCTCCAACCCTTCCCTGCCCACTCACCGTCCTTGCCCCGGTCGCCGCACTCCCCCAGCAACGCCTCCGCCGCCGCCCTCGGAAAGGCCGCCGCCCACCCTGGCCCCGGCTCCAACCCCCACACAAGCGCTGCCCTTCCCATGCTCAAAACCTCCTCTGCTCCAAGGCAGCCCCCCAGCTGCATCATACCCAGCTGGCTCCGCTGCAGCGCCCGGAGCCACCTCTCCGGGGGCCGGGCCCCCGCCACCCGGCCCTGAGGCCCGCCCCACACCACCCGCGCTGCGCGCTCCTCTCCCAACAGCTCTACGCACGAGACTGCCAAGCGGCCGGCCAGCGGGGACACGCCCTCTGGGAGCGCCCTCGGGAGCCGCCCGTGCCTCAGCAGGCTCCACTGCAGCTCCCTGTGAAGCCGCTGCATGGCTTCACCCGAGGCGCCAGGAGCCACCGGCTCTGGACCCTGAGACCCCTGACGCTGTGACGGGAGTAGCTCCACAGGAAGTCCGGCGGACCCGTCGAAGACGGGGGTGGACAGCGCTTTGAGCGCATGTCCCGTGTGCTGTAGGTGGGTGGGAGCACCGTCAGCGTGTGCGGGGTGCAGGTCCGGCAGCTGCTCCGCCCAGAAGCCCCACGCGGAGCCGTCCCGTGGGTCGCCCAGGCGCCGCCGCCAGCCGGCGTCCTGCCGCGACAGCGCCTGCAGCGCGGAGCGGTGGGCCTGCAAAGCGGCACAACGGCAGCCAATGAACAAGCATCATGGTGCATTCCAAGAGGGGAAAGGGCTTTTGCAGACCCAACTCTTGCTTCTGACCCGCGCTTTGGCCTGCGCAGTGCTGACGAGCTGACAAGGGTGCAGGCATGCCGTACATGCTCGGTGCAAACTGCAAAGCCAGCCTATTGGCATGGCAAACCAGCAACCGTACAGCGCATCCCGCATCCCTGCGACTTATGGCCCCATGCACCCGCTGTCTTACCCCGCGAGCAGCTGCCTGCTCTAGCAGCCACGCATCCGCCTCCATCACCTCCACACTGGCAGCCCAAAACGCCTCCAGCAGCCCCGGATCCATGCAGGGTCCTGCCTGCACCCTTCCTTCCCTCCCTTCCCTGCCGCCGCCGCCGCCACCCCCGCCCCTGCTGCTGCTTCCACCTACAACCCCAGCATGCTCCTGCCCACCCTCACAACCCTCCGCCAGCAGAACTAGTCCCTCCATCAGGTCAATGAGCTCGTGGCCGTCGCACTGGCGCAGCTTCCTGGCAGCTTCCCGCTGCAGCCGCCCGACCCATGGGTCGTCCGGCTGGTAGCCCAGGCGTGCGAGGCCCAGCGCCAGGCGGCTGAGCTGCGGGCCGCTGAAGGAGGGCAGGGCGGCGGCGGCGGCGGGGAGCAGCTGGGCGATGAAGCTGGGGCCTGAGTGGGGACATGGCGGCAGTTGGGGGCAGCACATGGACGCAGCAATGTGCCATTGAAAATTGTGCAGGCGCACACCAAGTGCACACCGTGGCAACAGAGCGATTGACTAAGCAAGCCACATTGTTCCGCGCAGGGTCCGCAACTGCCCCGACATGGGGCCATCTGCCTGCATTTGTACCGCAACGCCTGCTTCATAAAGCAAGAGGAGGTGGGTTAACTGGGTTATGAGGCAGCAGTCAACATCCTGACACGCGCCTGCCACGGCCCACCTGGGTCGTGGGCCAGCACGCACAGCGCGTACGTTACGCCGGACAGGGCTTGCGGCGACGCGCCAGCCAGCAAGGGAGTGCACGCCCCCACGGCCGCCGTCAGCCACTCCTCTGACGGGCGCAGCACCGCCGTGACCACCTCAGCCACCGCCTCCTGAGCACCCCCACCCTGTCCCTGATGCCCCACCGCACCGTCCGCACCAGGAGCCCGCTTGGCAGCAACCGCCTCCCGGCTCAGCTGCTGCCACATGGCCTGCGCCCACAGCAGCTGCTCCACCGCCCGCTCCGCCGCCCGCCTGCCCCTGACCTGCACCTGCACCTGCTGCAGCCCCAGCTGCTGCATACCCTCCATTGTCATCTCACACACCTCCGCGTGCCACTGGGCCGTGGGCACCACCCACGCCTGCGCCATCGCGTAGCACACCGCCGCCAGCTCCTCCAGCCCAGGCCCACCTGCCCCCCTGGTCTCTTCAGCTCCTCCTTCCCCACGCTCCTGCACCGCCTCCCTTGGTTGTTCCCTGAGGCATCGCATGGTGGCTGCACACAGCGCCTCCACCCACTCGCCCTGCGGCTGCAGCCACAGCCGTCCCACACCCTGCAGCAGCGCGACCAGGTCTGCGAGCGATGCGCCGTGGAAGGCAGCGTGCTGCAGGTACGACAGCAGCGGCACCACCGCGGCCGCCATGGCGGCGGCGTGGGTTGGCTCGCTGGGCAGGGCCGCGAGGGGCGGCAACAGCCGGCACAGCCGAGAGCAATCCACTGTCGGTCCCTGAGCACTGCACCGCCGTGTTTCCACGTGGCGTAGACCTCCCGCACCCGCCAGCTGTCGCTGCTGCTGTGCAGCTGGCCCCTCCCCCTGCTGCTGCTCCTGCTGGTGCAGCAGCAGCAGCTCCCCAAGCCGGCCCATCAGCTCCACAACCGGCAGGCTGCACCCGTCGTCCCCATCCTCTCGCGCCCTCCCCGTCGCCAATGCTGCCACCTCCACCTCCACACAGCCCTCCAACATACTCAAGACCACCGACGGCTCCGCCACCACCCCCAAGCCGCCTGCCAGCGGCTTGACCGCCACCGGCGCCGTCACCAGCGCCCCCGTCAGCGCCTCCCGCCACCCCTTGCTCGGCAGAGGACCCGCCGCCGCCGCCACCTGCCCTGCCACTTTGACCGCCGCCGCCAGCTCATCGGCAGTCATGTACGACATAGCGTGCGCCACACCGTCGTACATTGCAGCCCATGCAGGCGCAGCTGAGCTAGGGCCCTGGTCCCATGGGTCAATTTCCTTCCTTGTGCCTGGGGCCGGCGCAATGCCACGTGTGGGCCCAGGGGCGCCAAGGCTTGTGTGGAGGGTTGCGAGGGCTGCAGCTGCTGCCGCAGCCTCAGACGGCGCGAGCTGCGGCCAGACTGGGACCAGAGCGTGCAGGAGACTGCTCAGTTTGGATGGACGCAGCACCCTGGGGCTCAGTGCAGGGGCAAGCGCTGCCAGGGCATCCAGGGCCACCCCCCACTGTGACGCAGGCAGAGGCTGGAAGGCAGCGAGCTGTGCTGCTGACGCAATTGCCCCCAGCTGCTGCTGTTGCTGCCTGGCATCAGCCACGTGCACCTGATCCCACGCGCCGTCCTGCAAGCCGGCGAGTAGCAGCAGCCGCTCCCAGCAGGCCCCTGCGACCACGCCCACCCACGGGTCGTCCTGCAGCCTGCGCCCGCCTGCCCGCCACGTGTCTCCGTGGGCGTCCTGCTCCCCCGCACCTCCCCCCTGTCCCACGACCGGGACGGGGCCGCTGCTGTCTTGCCTCCACTGCTGGGCAGCTGCCTGCAGCACGTCCACCACCTCTGCGCCGCTGAGCTGCTGCACCGCCTCCTCCACGGCACGACGCACACTGGACGACAGCCGTAAAGCGCCCTCACCCCTGGCCCCTGTTGCCACGTTCCGCACATCGCCCCTCTCCCCGCCGTCACTTGGGCTTGATGCGCGCAGCAGACACGCCAACAGCCGCACCACAGCGCCTGCCGGGAAGGCCAATGTCCTGCTGCCCCCTGTCACAGGCAAATCCATTTCACCCACCACTCCTGCCAGCCCCAACTGCCCCTGCCCCGTGCGCTGCCCCTGTCCAACCCGTTGCCCTGACGCGCCTGCTGCCGCTGCAGCTGCCAGCAGGTAGACTAGCTCCTGCTGCTGCAGACGCCCGCCCTCAGCAGCGTCCAGCAGTCCTGACATCACCCGCAGCATGAGGCCCTGAGGGGCGCCGGCAGCCGCGTCAGACGCAGGGCCGGCGTACGGCTGCTGCAGAGGCCGGTGCCCTGCAGCTTCCCGCAGCTCCGCTAGGGTGCACTCCACTACGGGTAGCCATGCCAGGCTGTCCACGCTGGTAGTCGGAGTAGGCTGGGACGGGGCGCTGTCCTTCGGGGCGGTGCTTGGGTCTGCAGCGTGTGGGCGATGGCCGGTGTGCGGAAAGCACCGCAGCACAGCGGCATGCAGGTGATCGATTGTGCCGTGCGTCAGTGGAGCTGCTCCCGCCGAGCTCCGTAAGTCGGTGGGAGCAGCCGAGGGGCCAGTTGCCCTGATGCTGCCTGCAGTGGTGCTGACACCGGAGAGGGACGCCAACGCAACGACGCAGGCTGCCAGCTGGACCCACGTCAGGCGTCCTGCCCGGGCTGACGCCATCACCGCTGCCGCTGCTGCCGGGAGGAGCTGCCCTGCCTTGGCAGAAGCAGCTGCTGCTGTCGCTCCAGCAGACTCACCCGTAGAGCTAGGGGCGTCCTGCACCGGTCCGCCCACTCCAGTGGCGGCGGCAGGGCTTGTTCCAGCAGCACAAGGCATCGTGGAGCCCAGCAGGCGTGCCGCGGCCGGCAGCGCCGTGGCCAGCTGCTGGTTGCTGCACGATCCCACAACGGCGCCCAGCCGCCTAACGACCCCAAACACAAGCTGCTGCACGCCCGTCGGCACCGCTCCGGCTGCCTCACCATGCGCCCCGCCTGCTGCTGCTGCTGACGTGCCGCCAGTGCTGACGCTGTACGGCAGTACCAGGCCTGCCTCGACGTATGACAGCAGCTCGCTCAGCAGCTCGGTGCACTGCCCCGCATCCGCCACCGCCGCCCTGCTGGCCGCCTCTGCCCTCAACTCTTCCCGCAGCTCGGCCGACAGGACCTCCCCCGGCCCCGCGTCGCCCCCTGCTACTGCTCTGACGCCGAACACGCCTCCCGCCTGACCTGCATCGGCCCCCTGCGGTGTTGCTGCTGCTGCTGCTGCTCCTGAACCTCCCGCAGAGGCCAGCTCTGCGATGTACGACAGGGCGTCCAAGACCACTGCAGCCTGGGCCCCACTCAGCAGGTACATCTGGCCCCGCAGCTCACCCCACAGCACCTCAAGCCACGTGGCAGGCGGCACGAAGCCGCACGCAGCAGCTGCTGCAGCACAGTCGCACAGCTCCTGCACGCTGACACCAGGCGCAAAGCCCTGCACAGCCCCGACACGTTCCACGTGTCTATACATGGCCGCCCGCAGGATCGCGTGGGTGGGCGGGGTGACGGCTGGACCCGTGTGGAGGCCTCCCGAGGGCGCCTGGCGGACGGCGGCTGCGGCAACGCAGCAACGGTGCACGGCCGGCAGGGCCCGCAGCAGGGTGCAGACGTCGCCTGAGCCGTCAGCTGCTGCGAGCACGCTTGCTGGGGCGGCACCGAGCAAGGCCTCCGCCAGCGACGCCACCGCCGCGTCCACCAGCGAGGCCCGTGCACCTCCGTCAGCCCCGCCGCTGCCGGTCCCCACGCTATCTGCTGCCCCTGCGTTCCACCCTCTGCTCCCCTGACCGCCACTGCCGCTGCTACTGCCAGCTACCTCCCTTTCCGTAGCGATGTCCTCGCAACTACCCACAAGCACGTGTGTGTTAGCCCACGTGTCGGCCGACCCATGGGTCGCAAGCCACGCCAGCAGCCGCAGCGCCGTGCCCACCTCCCAGCAGTCCATGCCCGGCGCAGCCCCCGCCAACGCACCCTGCAGCGCCTGGAGGCACCTGCTGCGTTCCACGCCCCCGCCGCGTAGCCCCGGGCATGTCTGTAGCAGTTGCACGTCCGTGTCCGTCTCCCTGCTCTCACCCTGTGCCAGTTGTGTGCTTGGTAGGCCCCAGGCTTGCGGCGTGCGCAAGGGAGCTGGCGGCAGCTGGAATGGCTGCAGCAGCCCGCCGGGAGCGTGCAGATCTCGTTCTGGAAGGCTAGTAGCTGCTGCTGCGCCCGGTCCATCACCGGCGCTGTGGTCATAGGCGGTGTCGGCCGCAAGGGCACACACCGCCCGCCACAGGACCCACCGCAGACCTGCTGCGTGGTGGCTTCCAAGGAGCTGGCCCCCGCGGTCAGGACCCTTCCGGGAGCCAGCACTCCCAGGCAGGGTGTGCAGCAAGTGTGTCAGCTGCTGCCATGACACGGCCCCCAGCACCTCGGCACGCCAGGGGTGCTCCAAAGGCGGTGCACCAGGGGGTGGCGAGGGCTGACGCCCCCGCCCCCGCCCGCCGTACCTTCCTGAACCACCCCGGCCCCTGCCACCTCGTCCAGCAAGCCCGTCTGCAATCGAACTAGTATAATCGAAAGCTGCGCCTGCGCTGTCATGTCGGCTCACGCTGCCTGCGACTCCGCCGCCGCCGCTGACAGCCGCAGCAGGCTGGGCTGCAGCGCGTGAGGTGGAGGGTGCGCCACTGGCATATGGTTCTGCCGCTGGCCAGAACAGCAAGCCCAGGCCATGAGGGGCACGGGGGTGGATGCCCGCGCGGAGGCCGTGTCCACATGCTATAGCACCGTGCGAGCCGGCGCTGTGCCGCTGCAGGCAAGTCACAGGGTGTTGGGCGGCGAGACGGTCAGTAACAGCCCACCAACAAGGCGGCAGACGCAGGGATGCGTGCAAGACTTGGTGCATAAGACGTCAACGCGAGCTACTGGACAGGTCCGAGGAGGCAAGCAACGGCCGGTGCACCCAAGAGCATTTTATGTGCTCAAGCCCACCTGTGGTGCGGCGTGGCCACACTGCAAGCGACTTGCCCGCATTGTCGCGACTGCGCCAAAAGTTATAGGCCTATTAGGATGAGCTATAATCCTGGTGACAGTCAGCTGTCATCGGCGAGGACAGCAGCGGCAGCGCGCCGCAACCCGGAAGCGTCCACAGAGGATGCGTCGGCGCTCGCTCCTTGCGGGAAAATGCACGCTCGCAGCTTTGCCGAAGCAATATTAGATTATTAGATAGAAGCTTATTTTAAGCAGCAGTCATGTGGTCCGGGTCATCCTTGCCGTCGTGACCCAGGACGTAAGCTGACGAAGGCGAGAATTGTGGTGCTGCAGGGCTCCTAACAGCACCGGTACTGTAATTAAGACCCAATTTAACTTCATCCCATATACTAGTGCATATGACGTACCTTACAGCTTGCGGCGTTCACGTCTTCAGTATCTGGAGGATTCGGAGCAAGGTAGAGCAGCATGGCCAGAGCAGCCAATCAGTGAGCGGCAGCTGACTAACCGGACGCCTGGTGAGACTTGGTGACTGGCAGCCTGGCAACGCTACACCTCTCTATCCTCAAACTGCCGTCAAGTAGGCCTGCCTGCAGGCCTCCAGAGCACTCCTTGCTGTGCGTTCTGGACACATGTGGGTCAAAGGTTACAACGCTGTTAACCGGCGAGCGGCGCTTTCAGCCGCACGAGTATTCCACCAATCCGCACACCACCCAAACGAATAGCAGGCAATGCGTTGCGAACCTTTCCAGGGCTGTTTGTTGCCAGCATGCCAGGTAAGCTGTTGCATCCGTCTGGCAGTAAAGCAAGCAGGCAGCAACATACGCCATGGCACGTACGTACCAGGAGCTACGGGACAACACAAGACACAGCAGTTCTCGACACGCTGACCCTCGCCGCCGCCTGGTGTGCAAAAGCAATAAGTCATTAGTTGCTTGCCGCAGTCCCCCATGGCGCTGCACGACATCGCGAATGCTGCCGAACATGCGGACGCACTGGTGCATGCACCTCGTTGCCACCATGCGAGAAGCCTCAATACCGGTACTTCCAGCAGACACATTACAGCACACATACACACCGTACACACATACATACCGTACTTGGTGTGCACGCCACGCCCACCAGCACAGGCATAGCCGCCCTTGCAACACTCCATAGCACCCGCTCACCTAGGCGCCCACCTCTACTCCATGGGCCCGCACTGCCAGTACCGCCGCCCGGCAACTGACGCGCCTTCCCCCCCCCCCCTCCGAGTGGGTTGATGGATCGATGGCGTGCCCTTCCCCGCCGCCATCTCAGTGCCTCCGCTTACTCCACGCAAGCAGGAGAAGGGCCGGGCAAATCCCACTCGCCCTGCCAGCGCCGCCGCAGCAGGCATATACCCTCCCGTACCCCGCTCCCCCCAAAAACGCACAGGCTGACTGCTTCCGCTCCTACTACTTGACCGCGCAGCGGCTGCCCCCCAAATGGATCATCAGGTTCATGGCACCGTGCTACAACGTGGATGCACTGGTAGCTCCAAGAGCCGAGTGCTCCTCAGATGTCCAGCTCCGCCAGCGCGGTCACTGTGTCCAGCCCCGCCGCGTACTGGTCGATGAGCGCGCGGCGCGGCCCCACCGCCGACCCCATCAGGTCGGACAGCAGCCCGTCGGCACGTGCCGCGTCGCTGACCGTCAGCCGCCGCAGGAGCCTAGTGGCAATCGAGCAAGCAAGAGCAAATTGCATAAAGACTCTTGAAGTCGAGCCGGCCAGTACGCTGAGGCGCAGTGCCAACGAGCAGCCTTCAGTCCTTCAGCTGCTACGCCGATCGCCCTGTTGCACACCCACAGACGGCCCTCCCCGCACATGGTAAACAGTCCGCGACAGGGCCACCTGTTACGGCCAGGTCCCACAACCCCATTCTCCCAGCAAGCCACGGCATAGGGCCCCACCCCACCGCTTCACTGCACACGTTACTAGTACTTCATCCCGCCCCCAAAGCCACACACCTGGTCTTGGGGTTGAGCGTGGTGTCCCACAGCTGCTCCGGCATCATCTCGCCGAGGCCCTTGAACCGCTGCACCGTGTAGCCGCCGCCCGTGCGCCCCTTGCCCTTGGCCTTGGCCTCGCCGCCGCCGCCGCCGCCAGCCTCGCCCTCCTCACCATCCGCCGCCTCCGCTTCCGCCTCCGCCGCCGGCCCCGCCTTGTTCTTGTTGAGGCCGTGCTTGTCTAGTATCTGCTGCAGCTCCGCGTCCGAGCGTGCCCACCACACATTCTTGCCCTTCTCAATCTTGTACAGCGGCGGCACGGCGACGTACACGTGTCCCGCGTCGAAGAGCTGCGGGCGGTACCTGCGCGCAGGCCAGGGTGCCGTACAGCCGTGTACAGCCGTGCCGCGTCAGAGCGCTGCAGATGTGCCGGAAGTGAAGCGCGACGGCGAGGCAGGCAACCATCAAAGGGCTCGTTGAGCGGGAACCAATGCGCCACGAGCGTCAACGCCCCAAAGCAAGGCCCCCACCTGTACAGGAAGGTCAGCAGCAGGGTCCGGATGTGCGCCCCGTCCACGTCAGCGTCTGTGAGCATGACGATCTTGCCGTACCTGTTAGGCACAGCGTGTGAAAACCGGGAACGTGTGAGTGCAGGAACGCGAGAACAGACATTACCGGCAATGGCCACACAGCGCATGCACCGTGCGCCACGCACTGACCCAGCGCCAAACGAGAGCCTTGTGCGCATGTGGTGGTTCACCGCCCATCGCCAACAGCACCCGCCTCCGTGAGCGGGAACGCACACGTAACATTCGGCATGCTCTTTACAGCAGCACACAGCAGAAGTGCCGGTAGACCGCGCTGCCCCACCCACCGCAGGCCGTCCAGTAGGTTGGCCGCCGCCTGGCCCGCCTCGGAGCTGGCGGCAGCTGTCGCTGGTGCTGCCGCCGCCGCCGCAGCGGCGCCCTTCTTCGCCCCTGCCTTCCCCTTGGCCCCCTTGGCCTTGTCCGCGCCGTCCCCTGTCGCCCCGGCCCCCAGGCCCAGCGCCACGATGAGGGCAGACAGCTCGGCGTTCTTGTAGATGCTGGCCTGCGGGCAACGGAGCAGGGCACGGGAAGGGTGCATTTGCGTGCAGCCAGTGGCAGGCCGGGGGGCAGCATGGTGTTGGGGCCGTAGCATTGGTATGACTAAGCTGGTAGGTGGGTTGGTAAATACTGGGCTACGAGTCATGGAGCAGGGCAGGAGAAGACAGGGTGCATTGACGTCCAGCCAGCGGTGGATTGGGGGGAAGCGTGTGGGCGGCGTTGTTCAGAGGTATAATCAAGCCGTGAACGTGGACAAGGGGCGGGAGAAGAGGCAGCAATGAGACAGGCTAGGCCGCTGGGGCACCGCGCCGGGCCCGTTGGGTGCGGCAGTACTGGCGCGGTATAGCGCAAGCGGGAGTTATAGCGGCACACTACGCGAGTCCATGCGCAACGCTAGGTGGCTGCTGGGACGCAAGAGAGGTACGCGTAGGACCAGCCCAGGCGGAGGCGACAGCAGCACAGTATGCATGTCTCACGGGGTGGTTCGGGACCAGCAGGTTGCTCCATATACCAAGGCAAGGGATCCAAGTCCTGCCTGACGTGGCCTGTAGACTGCAAGGCATGTGCTTGTGAGTGTGAATGGACTTGCGTGCACTGATTGGCACGGAGAACTCACCTCGTCTGTGCCTATCGCCCTCTCCACGTTCAGGATCTTGCCCTTGAGGGGCAGGATGGCCTGCGGGAGGGAGGCAGGCCAACACCCGTGGATTGACCGGCAGCTGCGGCAGGACATTTAAAAGGCCCACGCACAGACTCCAGGCTGCCGTGAGGTGCACTAGTCTGCATAACTGATCGCCTCTCTCAGCCCTGCATTCTGCTTCTAATGCCAGGCCCTTGCCCAGTGCGCGCAAATTGGAATGTGCGAGAAACATGAGCAGCGGTTCCTCGTCTTGCACATCCCTTGCACACGTGTCCTGCTTCGCTCTCCCTCATCCCCCTCATACCTCTGCTTTCCCCTCCCCACCAGGCCCCCGGCCTCCCGCCTACCTGGAACTTCCGATCGCGCGCCTGCTTGGCGCTCCCGCCCGCGCTGTCGCCCTCGACAATGAAGATCTCGGTCTCGGACCGTTGCTCGCCTGTGGATCGCATCAGCGAACGGCTTGCTGGAAGGCATGTGGACAATGTGCATACCCTGTGCAACGCAACACTTACATTGCTAGATCGGCATCCTTCACTGTATTCAGTTATCAAGCAACCTCCGCGAGCACGGCACCCCAGGCGGTGCCAAAGCCCGCCACCTCGGACCGCAACCTTGCGACCCACCGACACCCCTTCGCGCGACGCTGTGCCAGCCCGGAACCCTAATCCAGCCGAGCCAACGACACTCCCCTGCTAAGGGGATCCCCCAACTTCACCCTGACACTGCCACCGCAACCCGTAATCTCACTTGTGCAGTCTGCGAGCTTGCCCGGCAGCGTGGACCGGGTGAGGCTGGTCTTCCTGCGCACAAGGTCCCGGGCCTTCTTGGCCGCATCCGCCGCTCGCGCCGCGCCCTGCGCCTTCGCCAGCAGCTGCTGGAAGACGGCGGGCCGCGCCTCAAGCCACTCCGAAACCACCTGGCGGACATGGGCGTGGCCGGGAGGCCGGCGGGGGCTGGGCGGTTGGGAAGGCGCCGGAGGGCTCTTTGGAGGCCGGCCGCGGGGCCGACCAGTGGGCATTTTCGGGACGATGAGTTCACAGGAGGTGGTGGTGAATGGTTGACGAGGATAAGCAGACGTGCGTTTAGGTCGGGCGTGGCATGCCGCAAACCTGCCGTACAATGTGCACGCATGAAGCCCATCTGTACGACCCATGGGTCCAGTGCCCCAGCTGCCACGGTGCCCCACGTGCGAGCCATAGCCAAAACCCAACGAGTCCAGAGACTGACGACCAGACACCTTCCTGCTCATGCCAAGGCACCCCCGCAACCCCTCCCCACCTTCCTTGCGTCCAATCACATGCCGCTAACCTGGAAACACTGAACGCGCAGCTGCAACGCCACTACCCTGCACGCCCCCTCCAATCCCCTCTCCTACGCCCACCCCTCCCCCCTCACCCCCACTCACCTCCGACACGACGCTGTCCACGATCTTGCGCACCTCCGGGTTGCCCAGCCGCGCCTTGGTCTGGCCCTCGAACTCGGGGTCCGGCACCTTGACGCTCACCACGCAGCCCAGCCCCTCGCGCACGTGCTCGCCCGTCAGCGGCAGGTCGCCCTCCTGCGGGTGCGGGCAGCACCGAGAGGCCTGGTAATGCAGCTTATGCATTGTGCAGCCGAGCTAAGCGGGGTGATCGGAGACCTGAGGCCGTCAGGGGCAGGTCGCCCTCCTGCGGAGTGGCAGGTGCAAGGCAGGATGCAGAGGCATTACATCCATGCAATCATGTTTTGTCTGCAGGAAAGCCTGGACATCACATAAGGACTGCACGCCATGCCCCACGTAGCTACATGCGTACGGCAACAGTGCATCAGATGCAGTCGTCTGGCACTTGTACTTTGCTGTGCGGCCTGTCGCACCTTTGTGAGCTTCATCTGCTTGGCAAGGTTGTTGACGGTGCGCCACACGGCGGCCCGCAGCCCCTCCAGGTGGGTGCCGCCGTCGGGCGTGGAGATGGAGTTGGCGAAGCCCAGCACCTGACCAGGCAACATGCAGGCAAAGCCGTTGACGCAGAAGGCGGATGCTGAGCAAGTAATTTATGCAGGTTGGACTTGCGGCACACCGTCTCGAGCATAGATGCAGCTCAGCATGGTCTACATACCGGCGGTACCACGCTGTGTGTTACCGGTAGTGTGTGCACGGACTCCTTGCAGTTGGGCAACCCACTGTAATCCTCCCGCTCATCGCCACCGTGTTCAGCCCCAGACCTTGACCCACGAGGTCAGCACGCACAAGACGGGTTGAACAGGACGCAGCACAGGGCCCGCGCCCCACCTCCTCCTTGTACGAGTCTGCCGCCCACTGCAGCGCCGCCTCCACCATGACCCCCGACGCCGCGTCGGTGCGCGACACGTGGAGGGGCTCGTGGATGGGCGTGTAGCCAGCCTGCATGGGGGGCGCACGGCGGCCTCGCCAGCTATTTCCGCAACACCGGCACCCTTGCCAAGGTCGTGTGCTGGCCATTAACATGTAAGTGTGTTAGGTGGCTGTACGTGGTGCTGTCTGACGACGCAGCCGTACGGCGGCCAGCGTTGATTCACGCGTCATGTGACTGTCTAGGCGTGTAGACGTTTGCGGCACAGCCATCACAGGGTGCGGCCGTGGGACGGACGGACGGCTGCGCCCGCCACCCGCCCACCAACGGCTAGCAACCATTTCGCCCACCTACCCACCCACCCAACCACCCACCTGCACGCACGCCACAAACTCCCGCAGCCCCCCGCTGTACTGGAACA